>ERZ1106973.1630-NODE-1630-length-20005-cov-17.133784_pt1 | contig 20005 bp, 20 predicted proteins | sample MGYA00403686_ERZ1106973 | MGnify/ENA primary metagenome ERZ1106973 (study PRJEB35170, sample SAMEA104062408) | human gut metagenome | biome: human gut; feature: human-associated habitat; material: faeces | place: Denmark | collected 2012-11-06 ...
CCTTCAACACCTCCACCCGCCTGTTCGACGGCCTGATGTATCTGGTGGTCATTCTGGCAGGCGGCCTCTCGCTGGTGTACGGCAGGATCACCGCCGGTGACATGGTGGCCTATATGCTGTACGTCACCACCCTTATTGCCACCATCCGCCGCATCGTGGAGTTTGCCGAGCAGTTCCAGCGCGGCATGACCGGCATCGAGCGCTTTGCCGAGATTATGGACACCCCGGTGACCATCGGCGATGTCCCGGATGCGGTACCGCTGCAGCCCGGCCCCGGTGACATCCGGTTTGAAAACGTCAGCTTTGAGTACCCGGACGACCACAACAAGGTGCTGCACAACGTCAGTCTGGATATCCGGCCGGGCGAACGGCTGGCGCTGGTCGGCCCCTCGGGCGGCGGCAAGACCACCCTGTGCAACCTCATCCCCCGTTTCTACGAGGTGACCAGCGGCCGCATCCTGATCGACGGGCAGGATATCCGCCATGTCACTCTGAAGAGCCTGCGGCAGGACATCGGCATCGTGCAGCAGGACGTGTATCTGTTCAGCGGCACGGTGGCCCAGAATATCGCCTACGGCAAGCCCGGCGCCACCCGCGAAGAGATCATGGAAGCGGCGCGTCTGGCCGGGGCGGAAAAGTTCATTCTGGCCCTGAAGGATGGCTTTGATACCTATGTGGGCGAGCGCGGTGTCAAGCTCTCCGGCGGACAGAAGCAGCGCATCGCCATTGCGCGGGTGTTCCTGAAGAACCCGCCTATCCTCATTCTGGACGAGGCCACCAGCGCACTGGACAACGAAAGCGAGATCCTGGTGGGTCAGAGCCTGGAAAAGCTGGCCCATGGCCGCACAACCCTGACCATCGCCCACCGCCTGACCACCATCAAGGACTATGACCGGATCCTCGTGCTGGGCGAAGAGGGTATCGTAGAATCCGGCACCCACGACCAGCTGCTGGCAAAGCAGGGCGTCTACTACCGTCTGTGGAATCAGCTGCCGGGGGAAGATACGCTGTAACTGGAAAATGAACACAGAACACATCACGCTGAGCAACTCCTGTAGTTCAGTTCTGAAAAGACAGCATTGAGTAAAAAAAGAGAACCTGCTGAGCAGGTTCGCACAAAATACCGCTGGGTTCAGCGGTATTTCTTTTTTGAGCAGAGGCAGGAGTACAGGCAGTTTGAATAAAAGAAAAAAATTTTTTTGTGAAAAAGTCAGAAATCAAGGATTGCATATTGACAAATACATACAGGGGGGGTAAACTATTTGACGAGAACCCATCAGCGGTATGCGATACGAAATAACGGACTCACAGTGCCGCGGGGGAAAGCCATAAGGAGGAAAAAATTATGGATAAGATTTCTCGTCGTTCCTTTTTGAAGGGTGCAGGCATGACTGCACTGGCTGTTGCGGCAGTCGGTATGATGACGGGCTGCAAGGGCGAAGATTTTGTTCCGGATCCGCAGAAGGTTGATGTTGCTGTGATCTTCTGCCAGTATGGCATGGGCGTTGTAAGCAATCTGTCCACCGGCAAGATTCAGGTGGTTGAAAAGGCAGCAGAAGAGGGTCAGGCGGTTGATAAGGCTGAAATTGAAAAACTGCTGGCCGGTAAGGAAGGCTGGAAACTGGACGAGACCGATCCGAGCGACCTGAAAGTTCATCCCTCGGAAGATTCGGTTGCCGATAGTGAAGGAAATGAGACCATTGGTGGTCTGGCGATGGCTGTCAAGCTGAGCGGTCTTAAGTACTATGTCACGGTCAACGTTGCTGTGGATAAGGGTATTTGATAACACAGAACGAATATAAAAAATGAATAAAGCCAGCCCCTGATACAGTACGTATCGGGGGCTGGCTTTTTGCTTGAACGGCAGAACTTCAATTTTTGTTCAGAAGTTTGCCTTCTGAGGAGGGCGTTATTCACCCACGATCAGGCGCACAGAACCGTAGATGCCGGCATCGTTGCCGAGGATGGCGGGCACGATGGGGGTCTCGCGGCAGGACTTGAAGGCATAGACCTTGAAGTGCTCCCGCAGCGGGGCAAACAGCACATCACCGGCGCGGGACACGCCGCCGCCGATCATGAACATTTCCGGGTCCACGGTGTTGGCCACATTGGCCAGCGCCATGCCGAGGGTGTCGGTCATCTCGTCCACCTCACGGGCGGCAAGGGCATCGCCATTGCGGGCGGCATCAAACACGTCCTTGGCGGCAAAGTCAGTGCCGCGCAGGGCGCAGGGGGTGTCCGGGTTCTCGTCCAGCAGCTTCTTCATGCAGCGCACAACGCCGGTGGCACTGGAATACTGCTCCAGACATCCGTGCTTGCCGCAGCCGCAGGCAGCGGTCTCGTGGCGGTCCACCGTGATGTGGCCGATCTCGCCGCCGGCACCGTGGGTGCCATCAATGACCTTGCCGTTGACGATGACACCACCGCCCACGCCGGTGCCCAGCGTGACCATGACCGCGCTGCGGCAGCCCTTGGCGGCACCCATCCAGATCTCGCCCAGAGCGGCCACGTTGGCATCGTTGCCCACCAGAACCTTGATGCCGCCCAGCATACCGCCAAGCTCTTCGGCCACATTATGCTTGCCCCAGCCGCCGAGGTTTGCACAGATGATGGGCACGATGCGGCTGTCCAGCACAGGGCCGGGCACGCCCACGCCCACGCCCTCTACCTGCTCAGCGGCAAGGCCTTTTTCCTGCATCTTGCTCTGCACGGCAGCGGCCAGATTTTTCAGAATGTGCTCACCGGCGTTGGAGGTGTCGGTGGGAACTTCCCACTTTTCCAGCAGTTCGCCGGTGGTCTTGAACAGGCCGATCTTGGCGGTGGTGCCGCCCAGATCGATGCCGAATGCGTATTCTTTCATGTTTCATTTACCCCTTTTTGACGGCCAGCGGCCGCAGTATTTCGCGTGTTCCAGTATACCACACCTACCCGCAAAAGAGCAGTGCCGCTGCGGATTTTCATGCAAACAGACGGAAAACGCAGTGGATGTTTGGCACAAATGCCAGTGCTCACCGCACGGTGTTGGTCAGACTGCCAATGCCGTCGATCTCGCAGCGCACCGTGTCGCCGGGCTTCAAGAACTGCGGCGGGTCCATGCCCATGCCCACGCCTGCCGGGGTGCCGGTGGCAATGATGGTGCCGGCCTTCAGGGTCATGCCCTGAGTCAGCTCGTGGATCACGTGGTCGATATCAAAGATCTGCAGACCGGTGTTGGAGTCCTGCCGCTTTTCGCCGTTGACAAAGCTGCGGATGTCCATTTTGGGCGGATAGGTGTCGAATTCGTCTGCGGTAACGATGCAGGGGCCGATGGGCGTGAAGCCGTCCAGACTTTTGCCGAAATACCACTGCTTGTGGGCGGTCTGCACATCGCGGGCGGAAACGTCGTTCAGGATGGTGTAGCCGAACACATAGTCTTTTGTCTGCCCGGCGGGCACATCCCTGGCATCTTTGCCCAGAACCACAGCCAGTTCGCATTCGTAGTCCAGCTTCTGCACAAGGTCGGTGTGAGCTTCAATAAAGCCGCCGTCCGGCACAGCGCGGGAAACACGCTTGGAAAAATAAATGGCATCCTGATGTTTGGTTGCAAAGGCATCGGCAGAGTATTTCTCCGCTTCGTCCGAGTGGGCCATGTAGTTGATGCCAAGGCACACCACATCCTGCGCCGGGCAGGGAATAGGGCTTTGCAGCTGCACGGCATCCACGGGCAGGGCCGGGATGCCCGCAATGGCAAGCTGCAGGCCTGCCCGCACCTGCGGGGTCAGAAAGGGGATGGCATCGGACAAGGTTTCATAGGAAAGGCCCAGCCAGCTCAGCGGCCAGATCTGTGTGCCGTCCGGCGAAAGAATGGCCGGATCTTCTACGCCGTCCGGCAGGCGGCAGGTGACAAAACGCATTTCAGTTTCCTCCCTCAGTGGCGGTAGGCGATGGCGTTCTGGATGCGGTCGGCCTCAGCCTGCCCGGCCAGCTGGCGCACCAGCTCCAGCGCAAAGGGGATGGCACCGCCCAGACCGTAGCTGGTGGTGATATTGCCGTCCACTACCACTTCGGTATCCAGCACCTCGGCACCGGCCAATTTGTCTTGGAAACCGGCGTGCGCCGTGGCTTTTCTGCCCTCCAGCAGGCCGAGAGATGCCAGCACGCTGGGTGCTGCGCAGATGGCAGCTACCTTTTTGCCGCTCTTTGCAAAGGAAACGCAGGTGTCGGTAACGGTCTTGTTGGCGGCAAGGTTCGGGGTGCCGGGGATGCCGCCGGGCAGCACCACCATGTCCACATCCGAATAATCCACCTCTTCGGCCAGTGCGTCGGCGGTGATATGCACCTTGTGGCTGCTCACGATCTCGCGGCTGCCGGATGCGCTGGCCACGGTCACCTCCACCTTGGCGCGGCGCAGCAGATCGACCACCAGCAGGGCTTCACATTCCTCGGTGCCCTCGGCAAAAAATACAACAGCTTTGCTCATAAAAATCAAACCTCCCTGATTTCTGATGAAGGCGGCGCATCTGCGCCGCATGAGGAAAAACGATAGAAGTACCCCGCTGGCGTGGGGACTTCTGCCTTCCCGGTTGAATGATAAAAGCCGCATACCGCACGGGCGGCACGCGGCATGGTTTGTGTGGAAGTTCAGTTTTGATCGTCGGCAGCTTTTTCCGCTTCCAGCAAGGCGCGTAACACGCTGTCGTTGGCACTCAGCACCCGGCTTACCCGGCTGATGATGGCGCTGGATGCACCGGTCTTATCCATGATCTCGGTGTAGATGCGCTTGTCCACCAGCATCTCGGCAATGTTGTAGCGCTGCTCCATTGCGCTCAGCTCGGAATAGCTGCACACATCCTGTAAAAAACGGTAACACTGTTCCGGGGTCTTGAGCTGCAAAAATGCCTGATACAGACCGGACTGGCCGGTAGGATGATCTTTTGCCATGTTGTTCTCCTTTTTTGCAGATGCCGCCCACAGGCAGACACTTTATTACACTACACCAGTGTAGTACAAACGGGGAGAAATTTCAATAGCATTTGCGGCTTTTTAGCCCAGCGTGTGCTCAAATACCACTTCGTCCCGGGGGACGGTGCCGTTTTCCTGCTCGGCGGGCTTTAAATTGCGGTAGCGCAGGGCCTTGAAGAACTGCTGCACCGGCAGGGCCTTGGCGTGCACGGTGCACCACACACGGCCCTTGCCCTCGCCGCGGGCCAGCCGCTCGCAGGAGAGCACGATGTCCCGGCCCAGTGCCTTGCCGCGGTATTCGGGCCTGAGGTACAGGTGCATCAGATGCAGGGCGGTGTTCTCCATCTTCCACGCAAAGTAGCCGATGGTCTTGCCGCCCAGAACCACGAGGAAGTAGTTCACATCGTTGTCGATGTCCTCCTCAATGGCATCGGCGCTCTGCAGCTCTTCCACAAGGGTGTCCAGCTGCTTTGCGGGGTAATAGCGCTTGTACACCTCATGCCAGAGTTCACTGGCAAGGTCGGCGGTGGCGTGGATATATTTGGCCTTGGCGACCAGCTTGTAATCAGGCTTCATAGTTCTCCTTACACTTTTACGATATAATCCGGCTTGCGGGGTGCTGCGGGCTTGGGGTCTGCAGCAGGGTAGCCCAGAATGCAGTGGCCGATGCCGACCCAATCGCCCTCGATGCCCCACTGCCGGAGCAGGGCCTTGCCCTCTTCTGTTTCAAACTCTTCCTTTGCGCGGTTGATCCAGCAGCTGCCCAGCCCCAGCGAAGCTGCAGCCAGCATCAGGTTGCCCATGACAAGGCTGCCGTCGGGTACGGCATTTGCGGCGTGAGCATCGGCCAGCACCACCAGGATGGTGGGAGCGCCGTACATGGGGTCGGTGTCCCTGCCCATGACAGCGGCGTTCATGCGGGTGAGCTGGGCGCGGGTGGCAGCGTCCTGCACCACCACGATCTTTGCGCTCTGGCGGCCCATGGCGCTGGCAGCGTAGGTGCCGGCTTCCAGCACGGCATTCAGCTCTTCGTCGGTGATCTGCTCCGGCTTATAGGCACGGCAGCTGCGGCGGCTTTTAATGGTTTCCAAGGTTTCGTTGGTCATTCCAAATCCCTCCCTAAAAGCGTGTGCCTTTATTGTATCACAAGACAGGCCGGAGTGTAAAGAAATTCCCTGCAGAGACGGTTTTGTTGCGCGTAAACGTTATCGTTGCGGGAATCATGTCAAAATGCACAATAAAACGTAAAAAGATTATGGAAAAGCATTCTTGCTGCCAAAGGACAAATACGCTATAATAGGGCTACCAAACTGGAAAGGAGTCGTGCTCTATGGCAAAGGCATCACAGGCAGTCATTCTGGAAAATGAATTTTATATCATCAAAGCCCCCAATGGAAAGGTACTGGAAGTAAAGAACTTCAACACCGAGAACGGCGCGGCCATCCAGCTGTGGAGCTATGCGGGCCATCCGTGGCAGCAGTGGCAGTTCGTGGATGCAGGCGAGGGCCGCTGGCGCATCTGCAACCGCTTTACCGGCAAGATGATGGATCTGGCCCTTGGCGGTGTGGTGGAGGGCACATGGCTGCACCAGTGGAGCCGCACCAGCGGGCTGAGCCAGTGCTGGGCGCTGGAGCCCACCCGCAGCGGGCGCACCCGCATCCGCAATGTGCTGGCGGATAAATACATTGACCTTGTGGGCATGAACACCGCCAACGGTGCACAGGCCCAGATCTGGAACTTTGTAGCAGGCGGCAATCAGGAGTGGACGCTGGAACGCATCGATCCGGACACCGCCCAGAGCGGCCGCCGCGCTGAGGAGGCCAAAGACCCGCAGCCCACGCCCAGCCAGCGCAAGCATCAGAACGACCTTGTGCGCAAGCTGAACAATGCGGGCAAGGGAAGAGCAAGCCGGAAGGGGCAATGATTTTAAATTGCCGCCGCGTTGCTCTGGCATATTCAGAGGAAAAAGTTATTTTTGGTTTGCACCCCGGCAAAGCCTGCGGGCTTTGCCGGGGGTGTTTTTTCCCGGGAGGGGCCGCAGCGAAAAACGGCATTTTCCACAAAAACAAGATCAAAAGGAGAACGCAATGAATCTAGGAGCCTTCATGAACCCGGAATTTCCCATTTTCAGCACCACGCTGTGCTATCTGGAACGGGAGGATGCCTACCTGATGCTGCACCGCATCAAAAAGCAGGACGACTACAACCACGACAAATGGATCGGCGTGGGCGGAAAGTTTGAGCGGTTTGAAAGCCCGGAGGACTGCCTGCTGCGGGAAGTGAAGGAGGAGACCGGCCTGACGCTGAAGCGCTTCCGCGCCCGGGGTCTGCTGACCTTTATTTGGGGCAACATGACTGAGTTCATCCACCTGTACACCGCTGATGAATGGACGGGCGAGATGGTGCAGGGCGATGCCTGCAGGGAAGGCGTGCTGGAATGGGTGCCGAAGGATAAGGCGGCTGAACTGCCCATCTGGGAGGGCGACAAGATCTTCTTCCGGCTGCTGAATGAGGAACGGCCTTATTTCTCCCTCAAGCTGGTGTATGAAGGCGACACCCTCACGCAGGCAGTGCTGGACGGGAAACGAATCGTTTGAGTGCTTCCTGTGCAAAGCGTCGTCACGTGTTTAACCGTGAAAAGACAAATCCCGGCAGACCGCAGCCTGCCGGGATTTGCTCTATCAAAAAGCAAAAAGCAAAAAGAATTTTCTGCTTAAAAATCAGTTCAGCTTCAGGTCGCCCTCTTTGATCCAGCCCAGTTTGCGCTCGATCTCGCAGAAGATCACACTCAGCACGGCGGGCAGAACAAAGCACAGCAGCACCATGGCAGCCCAGTCCACCGGGGTGATGGCGGCTTTGGTACCGGCGGCAATGTCGCTGACCCAGCCGGTGTACACGCCGATCTGGCCCACCAGACCGCAGGTGCCCATGCCGGAAGAGACAGCGGCACCGTTCATCTCAAAGTGGAACACGCAGGTGGCCAGCGGGCCGGTGATGGCACTGGCCAGTGTGGGCGCGATCCAGATACGGGGGTTCTTGACGATGTTGCCCATCTGCAGCATGCTGGTGCCAAGGCCCTGACTGACCAGACCGCCCACGCCGTTCTCCTTGTAGCTCATCACGGCAAAGCCGATCATCTGGGCGCAGCAGCCTGCCACGGCGGCACCGCCGGCAAGGCCGGTCAGACCCAGCGCGGCGCAGATGGCGGCAGAGGAAATGGGCAGGGTCAGCGCCACGCCCACAATGACGGATACCAGAATGCCCATGACCAGCGGAGCCTGTTCGGTGGCCCACATGATCAGGGTGCCCACCTGACTTGCGGCAGCGCCAATGGGTGCGGCGATCAGCATGGAAAGGCCCACGCCGGAAAAAATGGTCACCAGCGGGGTCACGAGGATGTCCACGCGGGTCTCCTTGCTCACGGCCTTGCCCAGCTCGGAAGCCACGATGGCAATGATGAGCACGGCCAGCGGGCCGCCTGCGCCGCCCAGAGCATTGGCCGAGTAGCCTACGGTGATCAGGCTGAACAGCACCAGCGGCGGGCAGTGCAGCGCCCAGCCAATGGCGCAGGCCATGGCCGGGCCGCTCATGGCCGTGGCGTAGCCGCCAAGGTCGACCAGCACGTCAAGGCCGGTCTGCTGACCCAGCGTCTTGATGATGGTGCCGATCAGCAGGCTGGCAAACAGGCCCTGCGCCATGGCACCCAGCGCTTCAATGAGATAGCGCTGCGGGGTGATGACGATATCCTTGCGTTTTAAGAAATCTTTCACATTTGACATGAGAAACTGCCTTTCTGTTTCAAGATGGTGGATTCAATGCAAAAACTGCATGTCAAGTATAATACCATACACGTGTCAAGACAGCAAGACGAAATGCTGATTTTGCTGGAAATATCTGCAATTTTTGGCTTTGTGCAATGTTTTTGCGGGCTGAGACGTATCTGTTTTGGAGCATTTTCTGATACCGGGGCGGCAGCTTTTCGGAGCTGCGCTTTGCAGTGTGCGGCAATTGACGGGGGCTTGCCCGCGGGTGTATACTGAAAGAGTATTGAGAAGATGAAACGCTGCCCTTTTTGCGAAGGGCGGCATCCCGATAAAAATGCATGAGGTTTGGAGCACAGCATGAAAAAAACGTTCTGGAATAAACTGACTGCCCGCGGCACCCGCGGCAAAACGCGGTGCGCAGCGGCAGTTCTGGCATTGGCAATGACCTTTTCAATGGGCGCACCGCTGGCACTGGCTGCACAGCCGGAAGAAAGTACCGCGGCAGTGACCGAGACTGTTTCTGCACAGCAGGAAACGGCAATGCCCACCCTGCAGACGGAGACCCCGGAGCTTGCTGCACAGGACCCGGAAGCGCCGCCTGTACAGGCCACTGAAGCGGAGGAGAACAGCACGAACCAGCACACACCGGAAAACAGCGTGGTGCTGACACCGGAAGAGATCCGTGCCGCGCTGGATGCTGGTGCCATGGATGCCGCCGAGGCCCAGTGCATCGACCTGAGCGATGAGAACGGATTTTTCAGCTGGCTGTTCAATTTCCTGTTCGGCTGGCTGGGAAAAGACGAGTCCCAGCCGGAGCCGGCCTACTCCGGCTGGCGCACCTCCGGCGGCAAGACCTACTACTACAGCCAGACCACCAACAAGCCGGTGACCGGCATCCAGTGCATCGACAATAAACTCTATTCCTTCAATGCGGACGGTGTGCTGGAAAATGGCAAGACCTTCGGTGTGGATGTTTCCAAGTATCAGAAGAACATCGACTGGAAACAGATCAAAAAGGCAGGCGTGAGCTTTGTGATCGTCCGCATCGGCTACCGCGGCTATGGTGCTTCCGGCACGCTGGTGCTGGACCCCATGTTCGAGGAGCATTTCACCAATGTGAAGAATGCGGGCCTGAAGGTGGGCGTGTATTTCTTCAGTCAGGCTACCACCGAGGAGGAAGCCAAGGAGGAAGCCTTTGCCTGCGCCTACGTGCTGAACGGACGCAAGCTGGATTACCCCATCTTCTTTGACACCGAAGCATCCGGCGCTTCCAATGGTTCCGGCCGTGCCGACGGTCTGGGTATGGAGGACCGCACCAAGTGCGCCATCGCCTTCTGTGAGGAGGTCAAGGCACAGGGCTACAAACCCGGTGTGTATGCCTCTACCCTGTGGTACCGCAAGCGTGTCGATCTGAACAGCCTGAAAAAATATACCATCTGGAACGCGCATTATGGTGTTGCCAGCAGCCCCATCGACTGCGCCCTGTGGCAGGGCACCTGCACGGCACGCCTGCCCGGCTATAAGGGCGATATGGACGTGAACATCAGCTACATCGGATAAGTGAGGAAACTGCAATGGACCGCATTCGCCTGATCGCATCGGACATGGACGCGACCCTTCTGGACGAGTACAGCCAGTTGCCGCCAAAGTTTACCGAGACCATCCGTGCACTGGCCGGGCAGGGCATCTTGTTTGCCGCCGCCAGCGGGCGGCCTCTGTACACACTGGAAACGATGTTCCCCGATCTGCTGGAGGAGATCATTCTCATTGGCGACAACGGCGGCGCTGCCCGCTGGAAGGGGAAAGACCTGTTTGTGTCCGAAATGCCTGCCGAGGGCTGGCGGCAGCTGGCCCGCAGCACAAAGCAGGCCGGAGACGTGGGCCTTTTGTGCGGACTGCAGGCGGCCTACGCGGAAAAGCAGGACGAGAAATACGATAAAGTTTTCAAGAATTTTTATACCCGGGTGGAATACGTGGATGACCTGACTGCGGTGGAAGCGGCGGCGGATAAGTTTACCATCTATCTGCCCAACGATGACTCGCAGGAAGCCTTCGACCGGATCTACGGCGCATTCCACACTGGAAATGGCGGTGCATTCTCGGTGGCAGTGGCAGGCAGAAACTGGGTGGACGTGATGAACCCCGGTGTGCACAAGGGTGCAGCACTGGCAAAGGTGGGTGCACTGCTGGGCATTCCGGCCGACAGCATGATGGCCTTTGGCGACACCTACAACGATGCCGAGATGCTCACCACTGCGAAGTACGGCTTTTTGATGGAGAACGGCAGCGGACCGCTGCGGGCGCAGGTGCCGTTTCTGGCACCGTCCCACCGGGAATACGGCGTGATGCAGGTGCTGAAACAGGTGCTCTGCCAGAACGGCGAAGTCTCGCCGGAGGATTTTGTGAAGGCGCATTAAAGCGGGAGAGACGATTTGGAATGCTCTCCGCTTCGCTCTGAGCATAAATAGCGGAAATAGTATTTTTATTTGCAACTCCGAAACGGCTGCGGCCGTTTCGGAGTTGCTTTTTCACAGGGAGGGTCGTAACGGCAAACGGCATTTGCTGATGCTGGCTCCCTGCGGGAGCATTCACGTCAGCATGAAAACATGCTGTTGCCCTTACGTTTCGTCGCGCAAGCGACTTCAAATCGGCGCAACACAAAAAATCCTTTAGCGAAGCGACTTGGATTTTTTGTATGGAGCCCAACTGCTTTGGGGTTACTAGGGGCGAGCAGCCCCTAGTTCGTGCCTCCCGCGCCTCGAAAGTAGCGGGTGCTTTTCTGGTTCTCTTTTGGCACGCAAAAGAGAACGTACCCGGCGGAGAAAAATTTTTTAAAAGCCATCCGGCCTGCCCCACACGGCCGCGCCCTGCACGGGAAGAATCATACAGCGGGCGTTTTAAATCGTCATAACCTGCCCGAACTCTGAATAAATTGTTCTCAGAGCAATAAACAGGCTGGGGAGGCATGGGGATATGTTTGTAGTCACGTTAAGCAAAACGAGCCTGAAAAAACTGGGTCTGGGTGCCATGTGCTGCGCACTGGTGGTGGGCAGTGCTCTGCTGGGCCGGTTCATCAGCAACCGCACCGTTGCGGTCTCGGCGGCGGTGAACAAAATTGAGAGTGCACAGGACATCCAGACATGGTTCACCGGCTACGGTCTGGATGTGGACGGCGCATCCATCACGGCAGACAAGGTTAAGATCCCCCGCAAGTGGGATGACAGCTTTTCGGCCTTCAACGGGGTGGTGCAGCAGAGCGGCATGGACCTTGCACGCTACAAGGGCAAGACCGTGGAAAAATGGACGGCGCTGATCCCGGCGGCAAGCAGCGGCGAGACCAGCCGCTACGGCGTGCTGTTGGTGTACCGCAAAAAGGCCGTGGGAGCTTACCTGCTGGAACGGCCCTCCGGCGTTGTGGTGGGCCTGAAAGACATGCAGGCCGCCATGGCGGAAGCTGAGGCAAAGCAGACTTCCGGCGAGGACTACGAGGGCGACTGGGGTGAGCGCCACGACGAAGAGCTGACCGGCAGCGAACCGGCACAGCAGACCTCCGGCGAGGACTACAGCGGCGATTGGGGCGAACGCCATGACGAGGAATTGACCGCCCAGCAGACCTCCGGTGAGCCGGATGCCGTGCCGCAGGCTGTGCCTTATACGGAACTGCCGCTGGATGCCGAGGGATATCCGGTGGAATGAGCACCGGAACGACCTGCCAAAGCCGGAAACGACCGGGAACGGCTTCGGGTTTTGATGCGAAATCAGGCCGCAATTTGCCTAAAATTTGCGCACAAGCAGAAGAAAAAGTGAAATGCGTGCATTTTTGTCACATTTGTATGTTCAATTGTACCAAAATTTTGCATAAAAAATTAGCAATATGAAATGGTGAAAAATTCCCGGCAAGGGTTTATAATAGATGTATCAACCGTGCCGCGGCTCGGCCGCGTCTGGTGCAAGTGCAGAAGCGCCGCACGGGATCAAGTAAGGAGAAAATGATTATGAAGGAATTCCAGTATACCGTTAAGGATGCATGCGGCATCCACGCTCGTCCCGCCGGCCTGCTCGTCAAGACCGTCAAGGGCTTTGCCAGCAGCGCTACCCTGGAAAAGGACGGCAAGAGCTGCGATATGCGCAAGCTGATGGCTCTGATGGGCATGGGCGTCAAGCAGGGTGAGACCGTTACCGTCAAGGTCGAGGGCGACGACGAGGAAGCTGCTGCAGCAGCCATCCAGAAGTTCCTGACCGAGAACGTCTGATTCCGCAGTTAAGATGAGGAAGGCCCTCGCGGGTGAGCTGCGGGGGCTTTTTTTGGACTGTCGGAGCAGTGCGGCCCCGGCACAGATGAAGAAGGAGTAGTGTGCAATGCAGGTAGGCACCGGTAAGAGCATCCTGAATGGCATCGCCATCGGCAAGCTCAAGATCTACAAGAAAAAGGATACTGCCATTTCTGCCGCAGAGGTAGCGGATACCGCAGCGGAAGTGGCGCGTTTTGAAGAAGCGCAGCAGAAGGCCATTGAGCAGCAGACTGCGCTGTATGAAAAGGCACTGGCAGAGGCTGGCGAGGACATCGCCGAGGTGTTCAACATCCACGCCATGATGCTGGAAGACGACGACTTTGTGGATGCCATCAAGGAGATCATCAACAGCCAGAAAAAGTGTGCCGAGTACGCCGTCAAGACGGCAGGCAACAATCAGGCTGCGGTGTTCGCCGCCATGGATGACCCGTATCTGCAGGCCCGCAGTGCAGATGTCATCGATATCGCACAGGCCATTCTGGACATCCTGCAGGGGGTGGACAACGCCAGCCTGCAGGGCACCGAGCCCAGCATTCTGGTCGCGGAGGATCTGGCCCCGTCTGAGACCGTCCGCATGGATAAGAGCCTGCTGCTGGGCTTTATCACCCGTGAGGGCAGCTCCAACAGCCACACCGCCATTCTGGCCCGCAGCATGAACATCCCTGCCCTGATCCAGTGCAAGGACATTCAGGACGACTGGGACGGCAAGATGGCGGTCATCGATGGCTACAACGCCTGCGTTTACGTTGACCCCACCCCCGACCTGCTCAAGAGCCTGAAGAAGCGCCAGCAGGAAGATCAGAAGAAGCAGGCCCTGCTGCAGGAGCTGAAGGGCAAGCCCAACACCACGCTGGACGGCAAGACCATCAATGTCTTTGCCAACATCGGCGGCATGAGCGATGTGGGTGCTGTGCAGCAGAACGATGCCGGCGGCGTAGGCCTGTTCCGCACTGAGTTCGTCTACCTGAACTGCAAGGACTTCCCCACCGAGGACTACCAGTTCGAGGCCTACAAGCAGGTGGTGGAGAGTTTGGCTCCCCGCAAGGTGGTCGTCCGTACCTGTGACATCGGTGCCGATAAGACCGTCGATTACATGAAGCTGGATCACGAGGAGAACCCCGCTTTGGGCTACCGCGCCATCCGCATCTGCCTGACCCGCAGGGACTTCTTCAAGACCCAGCTGCGCGCTCTGCTGCGTGCTTCTGCCTACGGCAACATGAGCATCATGTTCCCCATGATCACCAGCCTGCGGGAGCTGCAGGACGCCAAGGCCGTGCTGGACGAGTGCCGCGCCGAGCTGCGTGCAGAGGGCAAGAAGTTCGACGAGAAGATGGAAGTGGGCACCATGATCGAGACGCCTGCCGCCGTCCTCATCGCGGACGAGCTGGCGGAGGAGTGCGACTTCTTCTCCATCGGCACCAACGACCTGACCCAGTACACCTGTGCGCTGGACCGCCAGAATGCAAAGCTGGAGCCGTTCTTCAACCCGCACCATCCCGCTGTGCTGCGCGCCATCAAGATGACCATTGAGGCGGGCCACCGCCACGGCATCTGGGTGGGCATCTGCGGTGAGCTGGGTGCCGACACCGCCCTCACCGAGACCTTCCTGCGCATGGGCGTGGACGAGCTGTCCATGAATGCCAAGAGCATCCTGCCGGTGCGCAAGATCATCCGCAGCGTGGACCTGAGCAAGCCTTCTGAGAAGTAATTCATCCGAAAATCCCGGTTTACCGTTCCCATAAAGCTCCCCGGCAGGGCATCCCGCTCTGCCGGGGTCTTTCTATACCGGGCAAAAGTTTTCGGAAAATACTTTAAAACGATAAAGCGAAATGCTATACTATAAGCGATGACAGGGTATGCAGGTGTCCAGCGCTGCCCATGGAGGACCGTTATGACTCAGTTTTTGATTCGTCTTTTCATCCGCCAGCCCGACCATGCGCAGGACCCTAAGGTGCGCGCCGCCTACGGCAACCTTGCCTGCTGGGTGGGCGTGGCATGCAACCTGCTGCTGTGTCTGGGCAAGCTGACCGTAGGCACTCTGTTCGGCTCTATTGCCATCATGGCAGATGCCCTGAACAACCTGTCGGATGCCTCGTCCAACGTGGTCAGTCTGGTGGGCTTCAAGCTGGCCGGCAAGGCCCCGGACGCAGAGCATCCCTTCGGCCATGCCCGGTATGAATATCTGGCGGGGCTGGTAGTCAGCGTGACCATTCTCGGCATCGGCTTTTCGCTGCTGAAGGAATCTGTGGTCAAGGTGCTGCACCCCACCCCGGTGATGTTCAGCTGGCTCACGGTGGCCGTGCTGATCGCATCCATCCTCGTCAAGCTGTGGATGAGCGGCTTCAACCGCACCATCGGGCGTATCATCGGCTCCGAGACCCTCATTGCCACTGCTGCGGACAGCCGCAACGATGTGCTGAGCACCAGCGCGGTGCTCATTGCAGCGGTGCTGTGCCGCGTGACCGGCTGGGATGTGCTGGATGGCCTGATGGGTGTAGGCGTGGCGGCGTTCATCCTGATCTCCGGCTGGGGCCTTGTGATGGATACGCTCAGCCCGCTGCTGGGCGAAAGCCCCAGCGAGGATCTGGTGGACCACATCGAGCAGAAGGTACTCTCTTATCCCGGCGTGCTGGGAATGCACGATTTGATGGTGCACGACTACGGCCCGGGACACCAGTTCGCCTCCCTGCATGTGGAACTGCCTGCCGAGCAGGACCCGCTGGAGGCACACGACCTGATCGACAACATTGAGCGGGACTTTTTTAAGAATGACCGGCTTTTGGTTACCATCCACTACGACCCCATCGTTACCTCGGATGCTGCCGTGGGCGTGCTGCGCGCCCGCCTGACCGAAAAGCTGCGCCAGCTCGACCCGGCCCTTTCGCTGCACGATCTGCGCATCGTGCCGGGCAGGACCCACACCAACGTGCTGTTCGATCTGGTGCTGCCGGCAGGCTATGCAGGGGATAAGGTAGAGCTGCTGGCACAGCTGGAACAGTTCATCAAGGAACAGGATGCAGCCTACAGCTGCATCATCAAGGTGGAACAGAGCTATACGGCTGCCCACAAATAAACTCTCAGGGGGAAGTATTATGCTGAATGAGACCTACCGCGCGATGCTCGGCAATAAGAGCGTCATCCGCGAGACCTTCATGTACGGCAAACAGCGTGCCGCAGAGATCGGATATGAGAATGTGTTCGATTACTCGCTGGGCAACCCCAGCGTGCCCTGCCCGCAGGAGTTCACTGCCGCCATGCAGGACCTGCTGGCCAACGAAGAGCCGGTAAACCTGCACGGCTACTGCCCTAGTCAGGGTGACCCGGGCTTCCGCACCGATGTGGCAGCGCACCTGACAAAGACCTTTGGCCTGCCCTATGAGCAGAAGCACATCTTCCCCACCACCGGTGCGGCGGGTGCCATTGCCCATGCCATCCGTGCGGTCACGCAGCCCGGCGACGAGGTGCTCACCTTTGCGCCCTACTTCCCGGAGTACGGCCCCTATGTGGCGGGCACCGGGGCAGTCCTCAAGGTGGTGCCGCCGCAGGCACCGACCTTCCAGCCCAATCTGGACGCATTCGAGCAGATGATCGGCGAAAAGACCACCTGTGTGCTCATCAACACCCCCAATAACCCCACCGGCGTGGTCTACTCTGCCGGGACGCTCACCCGCATGGCAGAGATCCTGACCGAGAAGAGCAAGGCGTTTGGCCACAACATCTTCCTCGTCAGCGATGAGCCCTACCGGGATATCGCATTCGACGGCAAAAAGGTGCCCTACCCGGCGGCGTTCTACCCCCACACTCTCACCTGCTTCTCCTATTCCAAGAGCCTGAGCCTGCCCGGCGAGCGCCTTGGCTATGTGGCGGTGCGTCCGGGCTGTGAAGGCGAGGATGTGCTGGTGGACATGATGGCCCAGATCTCCCGCTTCACCGGCCATAACTGCCCGCCCAGCATCATCCAGCGGGCCGTAAGCCGCTGTCAGGATGTGACCAGTGATCTGAGTGTGTATGAGACCAACATGAACCTGCTGTACGATAAGCTCACCGCGCTGGGCTTTGAGGTGGAGCGCCCCGGCGGTACCTTCTACATCTTCCCCAAGGCTCTGGAAGAGGATGCCAACGCTTTCTGCATGAAGGCCCGGGAGTTTGACCTGCTGCTGGTGCCCAGCGACAGCTTCGGTGTCAAGGGCTATGTGCGCCTTGCCTACTGCATCGATACCGAAAAGGTCAAGCGCAGCCTGCCGGCCCTTGAAAAGCTGGCAGCCGCTTACCGCAAATAAACATTCTGCCGAACTGCCCGCGCGGCATCTGGCAGTGCAGCGCGGCTGGAGAAACGATCCAAAGAGAGGAAAGGGAACCCTGCTATGGAAAAGATCAAAATGACCACGCCCCTCGTCGAGATGGACGGCGACGAAATGACCCGCATTCTGTGGAAGATGATCAAGGACGAACTGATCCTTCCGTTTGTGGACCTCAAGACCGAATATTACGATCTGGGCCTGCCCAACCGCGACGCTACCGCCGACAAGGTGACCATGGATGCCGCCCTTGCCAACAAGAAGTACGGCGTTTCGGTCAAGTGCGCCACCATCACTCCCAATGCCCAGCGCATGGACGAGTATAAGCTGCACGAGATGTGGAAAAGCCCCAACGGCACCATCCGCGCGGTGTTGGACGGCACCGTGTTCCGCGCACCCATCATGATCGACAGCATCAAGCCGGTGGTCAAAAATTGGAAAAAGCCCATCACCATTGCCCGCCACGCCTACGGCGATGTGTACAAGTGCACTGAGTTCCGCATCCCGGGTGCAGGCAAGGCTGAACTGGTGTTCACCGGTGCCGATGGCTCTGAGCAGCGCGCCACCGTGTTTGACTTTGAGGGCGCTGGCGTTCTGCAGGGCCAGTACAACAAGGATGATTCCATCCGCAGCTTTGCCCGCAGCTGCTTCAAATACGCACTGGATGTGAAGCAGGATCTGTGGTTCGGCGCAAAGGATACCATCTCCAAGAAGTACGACCACACCTTCAAGGATATCTTCCAGGAGGTGTACGACACCGAGTATAAGGCAAAGTTCGAGGCCGCAGGCATCACCTACTTCTACAGCCTCATTGACGATATCGTTGCCCGCGTCATTCGCAGCGAGGGCGGCTTTGTCTGGGCCTGCAAGAACTACGACGGTGACGTGATGAGCGATATGGTCTCCACTGCCTTTGGCTCTCTGGCTATGATGACCAGCGTGCTGGTCAGTCCGGACGGCAAATATGAGTTCGAGGCCGCCCACGGCACCGTTACCCGCCACTATTATAAGTACCTGAAGGGCGAAAAGACCTCCACTAACCCCATGGCTACCATCTTTGCGTGGTCTGGCGCGTTCAAGAAGCGCGGTGAACTGGACGGCCTGCCGGAGCTGGTGAATTTTGGCGAGGCACTGGAAGCCGCCAGCCTGCAGACCCTGAACGACGGCATCATGACGAAAGACCTGTGCGGTCTGGCCGAGGGCATCACCCCCACCGCTGTGGACAGCGAGGGCTTTATCAAGGCCATCCGCACCCGTCTGGAAGCCAAGCTGGCATAAAACGATTTTCAATATAACATAAAAACCGGAACGATCCACCCGAAAAAGGGAAAATCGTTCCGGTTTATGTTTTAGGCAGGATGTGCGACAAACTGGAATTTAGTAACGCAAAAGGAAATATACGACATATACCCAACTAAGTAATCCATGAAAAATCGCCCAACCGACAGACTTCCACGTTGTATAACTAATAACCATAGCTAATGCACTTCCAAAAGTTATTCCTGATTTTACCGTTTTCTTGACATTCGTTGATTTATTATCTTCCATGTTTGTTTCCTCCACAAATTCCGAGTTGTTGGTTACAAATGCAGTGCATCCAGTACTTCATTTACGATGTCCAGCGATACCTGCCCCGGTGCACTTGCCTGTCCGGGATTGGCAAAGGTCATGGCGGAGCCAAGGGCTTCGCCGGAAAGGCGGCTCACAGCGCCCAAAGCCCCCATGCTCATGGTGATGATGGGAGTCTCCGGATGCCGGTCGGCCATTTCAGCGGTGGCAGCCAGAAGCTCCAGCACGTCGGTGCGGCTCTGGGGCATCACAGCCAGTTTGGGCAGATCGGCCCCGGCCCGCTGCATGGCAACCATACGGCTCACCAGTTCGGCGCGCGGCGGCGTTTTATGAAAGTCGTGGCTGGAACAGACCACTGCAGCCCCGGCGGTGTGGGCTTCTTCGATCAGCGCGGGAAGCTCTGCGCCCGCAGTGAAAAATTCAATGTCGATCAGATCGGCGCAGTCGGTGGCAAAAACGGTGTGGATAAAATGAAGATACTCTTCGTGGGCCAGAGCGACTTTACCGCCTTCGGATTTTGTGCGGAAGGTGAAAAGAAGCAGCTTATCCTTCAAGGCAACACGGAGCTTCGCGGCGCAGTGCACGATAGCCGGAAGGTCTTTTGCGCCTTCAAAGCAATCGATACGCCATTCCACACAATCGGCGCGCAATGCGGAAAACTCGGCAGCTTTTTCAAGAACGGCGGTTTCCGTGGGCTCTACAATAGGAATAATAACTTTGGGGCGGCCCTCGCCGATGCAGCAGCCGCGGATATTGACACAGGACATGGCGCTTCTCCTTTATGTAATAAGTATAGCTACCTTATACAGGATACGGGGATAACTCCATAATACGTTCTGTGCACAGTCTTGTCAAGAAAAAAGGAGCGTCTTGTAACGGGTGAAAAACAGGGGGGATTCTTTGCTCTGCAAAGAAATTGGAAAAAAGTTGTCAAAAAGTGTTGACAAGGAGGCGGGGGTGTGGTATTATATTTGAGCGCCAAGCGCTGAGGTAAAAGAATGACTTCCAAAGCCTCAGCAGAAAGCCCTTGAAAAGAACCAATAGACGCTGAAAAGTTCCAGTTTGTTCTGAGAAACTTCTTGGATGTCCAAGTTCAGAAAGTTCAAAAGCTTCTAAAAAATAAGGCTTGACAAAAAACCAC
>ERZ1106973.1642-NODE-1642-length-19863-cov-3.087036_pt1 | contig 19863 bp, 15 predicted proteins | sample MGYA00403686_ERZ1106973 | MGnify/ENA primary metagenome ERZ1106973 (study PRJEB35170, sample SAMEA104062408) | human gut metagenome | biome: human gut; feature: human-associated habitat; material: faeces | place: Denmark | collected 2012-11-06 ...
CGCTCCTAAAGGTAATTGCCTTTCGGTATCCATCCTGTTCATCAAACAAGGAATCTCCGCCAATATGGTCACGGATTTTCACCGTATTTCCATTCGTATCCGTCAGTACCAGTTCATTCAAACTTGTATTATCCGAAAGTGTTGTCAAACGGATATAGCGGTACGAATCATTGGCAAAAGAATAAGTATCGGCATTTTGCTGATTTTCCTCTGAAAGTCTGCTAAAGCCATCAGCCTCACCACTGACTACCGTTCCCACTTTCTGATACTGTGGCTCCTCACCGTCATTTGCCGATTTTGCCACTTCCACTTCAAACCGCTGGTTTGCTTTCTCCGTAGAGTACCCTCGCAGCATACTAAAGTAACTATCTGCACCCAAATCTAAAGTCACGGTTTCTCCAGCTTTTTCAGCTTTCCAGACAGTCTCCGGCAAATCACTCTGCGGCTCAAAACAATCCTGCTCATCAAACAGATTTTTATATTCAGAAGCATTGACCGGTTTCATCCAGTTTCCGTCTTTGTCAAGAATCACTAATTCATTCAGCATAAAGGTATCAGAAAGCTGTTCTTCATCAACACTTAGGCGGATATAACGATAATCTTTTGCCAGATTATAATCATCCGCGCCCTCTTCCTGAGATTCTTTGTCCCAAGTCTTTAATGCATCCCAACAGAACACACTTGTTGCTCTGACCGTGCCGACCATATCATAGTTTTTCCCATCCTCTGACATTTCAAGTGTCATCATACGGTCTTCCTTCGCTCCAAGGAACGTATAAATCATTCCGATATCTTTTGCTTTACCAAGATCTAACACAATCTCGGAATTACCATTTTCCGGCTGCCAGTAAGTCTCCGGAGCTTTGGTATCACCCAAATCACGAAAAGCGAATACACTGTATAATACAAGAATTCCAAACAATACAATATAATCCCACTTTGTAAATTTAGGCATTCTTCTTGTCGCATGAATATGTTGTTTATAGACTTCTTCCGGTTCTTTCTCTTTCACCTTCGGATTTTTCACAAGATATGGAAGGGTGTTCCTTTTCTTCTTTCCTCCGGATACCTCTTTTAAATCCTCCATAACCGAAACAGAAAAAGAAGCATAAATCAAATAAGCAAACATTAAAATTGTAAGGACTGCCGTAATTCCAATTAACGGTCCGTTTGGTGCCGTATTTTCGTTTTCCTCGACATACGCCCACAAAACATGACCTACATTCAAAAAGTGAATCGCCGAAAATCCCACATAAGTAAAGAATAACTGTTTGGTCGGCTTCACCAAAAAGGCAGCCAACATAAGTACAAGTGCCGGGAATAAATATCTCTCATGCATACGCACTGAGAATAAAAACATATTGGCAAGAAGTACCGCCATGCTTGTAAAATAGCGGGAATTATCATCTTTTAAGCGGAAGAAAATCACGGCACTCAGTGCAACGGATACTAAAATTGCGAGTGTTCCCCACGAGCTTGCTGACACACCTAAAAATGAATTTGCCTGCGGCTGCCAGTTCTGTCCTAACAACGCCCAGAAATTGTATGCATTAATCGTCGCATACGGATACGAGCCCAACGTATTCACATACTGGCTGAACACTTTGTCCACACCAAACGGAAGAGTAAATACAACCATTGCCACAAGAGATAAAACGCCGCCTACTAAATCCCGAAACATTTTTTCTTTTGAAAAATCTTTTAAGAAAACCTGTTCAATAATTGTCCAAATCAAAAGCGGAGCAAACATAATCATCTGCGGTTTGATAAGAACTCCGGCAACAAAAGCAAAATACGCAAAAATACGCTTTTCTTCCATGCACAGATAGCAGACAAGCAACAGGAAAAAGGTAAATACACCATCCACCTGTCCCCATGCCGAAGAATCCAGAACAACGACCGGACTGAGCACGTATGTCGCTGACAAAATAAGAGAAGAACCTTCAGAAAATTTTCTCTTTGCTATCTTATAAAGCAGTGCCCCTGCACCAAGATCAAACAAAATCGGAATCAGTTTAATAACACATCTTCCGGCTCCCGTTGCAACATCCAGATTAAAGATGCTGCGCAGAGCCCCAATGCCCCACAGCATTGCCATATATCCGGGCGGATAATCCGTAAAAGAATCCGAATGATAGAAATTCCAGAATCCATCTTTAAAAATCATATCCGACCACGCACTAAAGCAGGTCATATCCGTTCCATGTCCTTCATACGCTGCCGCAAAAATCAGTTTTACAAGCAGCGCTGCCGCTAATACAAGCAGTAGATTAGTCCATGACTTTTTGCTGTCTTTGCGGTAAATCCGAATTCCTTCTACTTCATAGCGGAATTTTTCAAAATACAAAACAGCAAAAACTGCCACGGTTAAAACCGCTACTAACACTAACATTTGTACACTATTTGTCGCAATACCAAACAATCCCATTTTCCGACTCCTTCCTCCTTTTAATGATGCACATGCTCATGGGTAAATAAATGCTCTGAACAATACTCATAGTTTCCCTCACATTTGGAGCAGTAACGGAACTCTAACTGCGGAGAGTCCACATCCGTTCTGCCACAAATCACACAATGATGCCTTGGTACACTTCCCTGTGTGGGTGCTGTTTTTTTCTTATATTCCATCTTTCTCTTCTTCTGATGGTACGCCTGCTTTGGCGTAAGAGAACCACGTCCCATAAAATAGAAGATAAAAAAGTTTAATAAAAGAACCAAAATCACCGCTGCCGAATAATAATATCCACTCATCAGATAGCGGACAAACATATAGCCATCCATCAAAAGATATACAATACTCAGCCACTTTGCCTTAACCGGAATAATAAAATACACAAGGAACTGTGCATCCGGGAAAGCAAAGGCAAACGCTAAAAACATCGTCTGGTTCAAATCATCCATAATATTGGCGGAAAGCATATAATCCATATAAGCAGTTGCAGCATTTGGCACTAACCCAAGCTGTAAAAACAGATAAAAAATAAAAGTCATGATTACAACCAGTAAAAGTCCCCCAAAATAAAACAAATTAAAGCGGAAAGTTCCCCACATGCGCTCCAGATTTGTTCCAATCGAATAATACACAAAAATCCAGATTGCAAACCACAATAAACTAACCATGCCGGTACCGCCAAACTGTCCGGATGGGCTTAACACAAAGGTAAAAATACGCCAAACCTGTCCATGCAGAATACTTGCAATATCCAAACTCAGATACGAATAATAAAACGTCGGATTCACAAGACTAATCAGAATTCCGACAATATTAACTCCAATGACATACCGCATCAGATTCGGAATGCCAAATTTTCCAAACCGTGTTCTCTCCAATCGGTCTAATAAACTCATAGTTCTTTTTTAACCTCCATTCAACAATTGTCTTTTCCCTATTAAAACAAATCTTTTTTGCGGAACAACAACGCCACAACGCCGGAAATAATAAGCGTTAAAACAATAATGGTAAAAAATCCAAACGGCGAATGTCCAAGTGGAATATTATCAAAGTTCATTCCAAAGAAACTGGCAATCATCGTCGGGATTGATAAAACAATCGTAACCGTTGCCAAGAACTTCATAACAATATTTAAGTTATTGGATATAACAGACGCAAACGCATCCATCATTCCACTTAAAATTCCACTGTATATATTTGCCATTTCAATCGCCTGTTTATTCTCGATAATGACATCTTCCAATAAGTCCTCATCTTCCGGATATTTTTTAACGCGCTCCGTCCGCAGAAGTTTCTCTAAAACGACCTCATTTGAGCGCAGGGAAGTGGTAAAATAAACCAGACTTTTTTCCAGCTCTAAAAGTTCAATCAACTCACTGTTTTTCTGGGAAATATGCAGTTTTTCCTCAATCTGGTCACTTTTTCTGTCAATAATACGCAGATAACGCAGGTAGGAAGCAGCATTGCGATACAAAATCTGGAATACAAAGCGAGTCTTTTTGAATGTGTAAAACTCGCGTACTCTACGGTTTACAAATGCTTTCAAAACCGGTGATTCTTCCAGACAAATCGTAATGATATGCTCCTTTGTCATATAAATGCCAAGAGGAATCGTGACATACCGGTCTTTCTCATCAAGCGAAGGAATGTCCACCAAAATCATATTGTATCCATCTTCCAACTCGATACGGGAACGCTCCTCATCATCCAAAGGTGCCCGTAAATCATCCAAGTCAATCCCAGTCTCTTCCTGCAAAAAAGACAATTCTTCCTCATTTGGGTGAATGGCTGATATCCAACAACCCTCTTCTATTTTATCAAGCACCACCATATCGTCTTCTATGGTTTTGTAAATGGAAATCATGCTTGTTCACCTTCCTTTCAAAGACAACGGCGATTCCCCGAAAACAAGGCATCGCCGAGTCTGACCAATTCGTTTTCATTATAAAGGTTCTAATAACCTTTGTCAAACCTTCTTTGGCACTTCAAAAAGGACATCTGCCGCGATAATAATCTGCTCCGGATTATTCTTTTCAAAAAACTCTGCCATCGTCATACCACACTCATTCAATATCGCTCCAAGGCTTTTTGTTCCATCTGCACGATAGACACAAGACACCTCTTTTTCTTCCTCTGACTGTGCCGTTTGTTCCTCTTCGTATTCCTCATCGTCTGTCTCCTGTTCGGTTGTCTCCACGTTTTCCTGCTGCATTCCCCGTCCTGCTATCGGTCCGCTTCCACAGGGCATCGGAATACAGATTTCCTGTCCCGGTCTTAAATTATACACATCCACATAAGGGTTTGCCCGCAGAATAAGTGCGAGCGGAACACGGTAGCGTCTGCTCAGCTGATAAAGATTATCGCCGGAGCGAATGACATGTATCATTCCATTACAAAAGCGTTGATTCATTTTTAGATTCCTGCCTTTTTTTATTATCCTATTCAAAAGAATGCCATTTGTTCTTTCTAATTTTGTTGCAAAACCATTCTTTTTGTCGTATAATAAGGTTTCGATAATTAGATAACAAAAAATGATTTTAATAGGAAACTTTAGGAGGTACTTATGAAACGAGTAGGTATCGATATTGGTTCAACCACAGTTAAAATTGCTGTGCTGGATGATAACAATAACATACTGTTTTCTGCCTATGAGCGCCACTACGCAAATATCCAGGAAACCTTACGTGCAATTATGGAACGTGCTTACAACGAACTTGGTGACTGTGACATCGCACCGATGATTACCGGTTCCGGTGGTCTTTCCATTTCAAAGCACCTTGATATTCCATTTGTGCAGGAAGTTGTGAGCGTTGCTACTTCCTTAAAAAGTTATGCTCCTCAGACCGATGTCGCCATTGAACTTGGTGGTGAGGATGCAAAAATTATTTACTTTACCGATGGTATTGAGCAGCGAATGAACGGTATCTGCGCCGGCGGTACCGGTTCTTTTATCGATCAAATGGCTACCTTATTAAAAACAGACGCTGCCGGATTAAATACCTATGCAAAAGATTACCAGGCTTTATATCCGATTGCCGCACGATGCGGTGTATTTGCAAAGACTGATATTCAGCCTTTAATAAATGAGGGCGCATCGAAACCGGACCTTGCCGCTTCCATTTTCCAGGCTGTCGTAAACCAGACAATCAGTGGTCTTGCCTGCGGAAAACCGATTCGCGGTAACGTTGCTTTTCTCGGCGGTCCGCTGCACTTTTTAACAGAATTAAAACAGGCATTCATCCGCACTCTTAATTTAACCGGGGATGCCATTATTGCACCGGAAAATTCCCATCTTTTTGCTGCAAGCGGAGCAGCCATGAACTCGGAGGGAAAAGGCGCCACAACAATCGGTGCTTTGTTAAAGAAGCTTTCCGGCGAAATTAAAATTGAATTTGAAGTGACTCGTATGGAGCCTCTTTTCAAAGATGAAACTGATTACAATGAATTTATCGAAAAACATAACGTACACAGCGTAAAGAAGGGAGATATCTCCACTTACGAAGGAAATGTATTTCTTGGCGTAGATGCCGGTTCAACAACAACTAAAGTAGCTCTTGTCGGCGAAGACGGTTCCCTTCTGTACTCATTCTATGATAATAATAACGGAAGCCCACTGAAGACGACAATTAAAGCAATTAAGGAAATTTATGAACTGCTCCCGGAAAGTGCCACAATTGTGCGTTCCTGTTCAACCGGATACGGCGAAGCACTGATTAAATCCGCTTTGATGTTAGATGAAGGTGAAGTTGAAACCGTTTCCCATTATTACGCTGCTTCTTTCTTTGACCCGGATGTTGATTGTATTCTGGACATCGGCGGTCAGGATATGAAATGTATTAAAATCAAAAATCACTCCGTAGACCAGGTACAGTTAAATGAAGCCTGCTCTTCCGGCTGTGGTTCTTTTATCGAGACGTTTGCACGCTCGTTGAATTATGAAGTAAAAGATTTTGCAAAACTGGCTCTGTTTGCCGAAAATCCAATTGATTTGGGTTCCCGCTGCACCGTATTTATGAATTCTAAAGTAAAACAGGCACAAAAAGAAGGAGCTACGGTCGCAGATATTTCTGCCGGACTTGCTATTTCCGTTATTAAAAATGCCCTGTTAAAGGTAATTAAATTAACAGACCCGAAAGATCTCGGTAAAAACGTAGTTGTTCAGGGTGGTACTTTCTATAACGATGCGGTATTACGAAGTTTTGAGCGTGTTTCCGGATGTCAGGCAATTCGCCCTGACATTGCCGGTATCATGGGTGCTTTTGGTGCCGCACTGATTGCCCGTGAGCATTACGAAGAGGGAGAAACTTCCTCCATGCTCTCTTTACAGGACATTATCGAGTTAAAATTTGAAAGTTCCATGACAAGATGTAAGGGATGTACCAATCATTGTCTCCTTACAATAAACCGCTTTACCGGTGGCCGTCAGTTTGTGTCCGGTAACCGATGTGAACGTGGTCTTGGCAAAGAAAAGACAAACCGTGACGTTCCAAACCTTTACGCCTATAAAAATAAGCGTCTTTTTGACCACTATAAACCATTATCTGCGGACAAAGCATATCGCGGCAAGGTCGGAATTCCACGCGTATTAAATATGTATGAGAATTATCCATACTGGTTTACTTTCTTTACGGAACTTGGCTACGAAGTCGTTCTTTCACCGGCTTCCAACCGAAACATTTATTCACTTGGTATCGAATCGATTCCAAGCGAATCGGAATGTTATCCGGCAAAGTTAGCTCATGGACATATCTCATGGCTGTTAAACCAGGGCGTTTCGTACATTTTTTACCCTTGTGTTCCTTACGAGCGCAAAGAATTTGATGAAGCGGGCAACCACTACAACTGCCCAATTGTCACTTCTTATGGAGAAAATATCAAAAATAATGTAGAAGAATTGGCAGATGAATCGATTACCTACCAGAATCCATTCGTCTCCTTTGAAAGCGATAAAATTCTTGCCGATGAGTTAGTACGCTATCTCGGCAAAGAAAATAATATTGATGCCGGCGAGATTCGAAAAGCTGCCCACAAGGCATACGAAGAATTGCAAAAAACAAGAAATGATATCCGCTTAGAGGGCGAACGCGTATTAAAATGGATGGCAGATAACAACAAGCGTGGTATTGTGTTAGCCGGTCGTCCTTACCATATTGACCCGGAAATCAACCACGGTATTCCGGAATTGATTACATCTTACGACATTGCAGTATTATCTGAGGACAGCATTTCCCATTTAGGAAAAGTTGACCGGCCAACGATTGCGATGGATCAGTGGATGTATCATTCCAGACTTTATGCCGCTGCCAGTTTTGTACGCACCCAGAACAATCTGGATATGATTCAGCTTAACTCTTTTGGATGTGGACTTGACGCAGTAACAACCGACCAGGTCAATGATATTTTGACAAGTTCCAATAAAATATGTACGGTTCTTAAAATTGACGAGGTCAACAACTTAGGTGCCGCAAGAATTCGTATCCGTTCGCTTATTTCCGCTGTGAAAGACCGCGAACGCAAGGGAATTAAGTCATCTCCCCAAAATTCAGCCTATAAACGAGTTGAATTTACAAAGGAAATGCGTAAGAATTACACGATTTTAGCACCACAGATGTCACCAATTCATTTTGACATTTTAATGCCGGCTCTTGCCGCCTGTGGTTACAATCTTGTCCAGCTTCCTACCGGCGTAGGCGAATTGGATTATGGCTTAAAATATGTAAATAATGATGCGTGCTATCCGTCTCTTCTTGTAGTCGGACAGTTTATGAAAGCGTTGTTATCCGGTGAGTACGATTTAAATAAAACTGCTTTAATCATTACTCAGACCGGCGGTGGATGCCGTGCAACGAACTATATCGGCTTTATCCGCCGTGCACTAAAAAAAGCAGGCATGGAACAGATTCCGGTTATCTCATTAAGTGCCGGTGTGGAAACAAACTCCGGCTTTAACATCAATTATCGATTGTTAAAAGCCGCTATTCACAGCTTAATCTACGGTGATTTGTTTATGCGTGTCGTATACCACACCCGCCCTTACGAGAAAGTACCGGGGTCCGTAAACGCTCTTCACGATAAATGGAAAAAAATCTGTATTGAGGCTGTAAAAAAACCAAAGCAGTCGGAACTTAAGAAAAATATCAAACAAATTGTGAAGGAATTTGATGAAATTGAATTAGATGAAACAAAGAAAAAACCACGTGTTGGAATCGTTGGTGAGATTTTAGTTAAATATCTCCCTGCAGCCAACAATCATGTTGTCGAACTCTTGGAAGCTGAAGGTGCTGAAGCAGTCTGTCCGGATATGCTTGACTTCTTTATGTACAGTGCTTACGATAGTGAATTTAAGGCTGACCATCTTGGCTTTAAGAAAACCAGTAAGTGGCTAGGAAATGTTGCTATCTGGCTGTTAAATCAGTTCCGCAAGCCATACTGCAAAGCACTTGCTGAGAGCAAGCGTTTTGAGGCACCACCTGAGATTCACGTACTGGCTAAATATGCAGAGCCTTTCGTATCTAACGGTAACCAGACCGGTGAAGGATGGTTTCTCACAGGTGAAATGATTGAATTGATTCACAGCAATGTGCCAAACATCGTTTGTACTCAGCCATTTGGCTGTCTGCCAAACCATGTCGTTGGTAAAGGTGTTATCAAACAGATTCGAAAGGCATTCCCAGATGCCAACATTGTAGCCGTTGACTATGATCCCGGCGCCAGCGAAGTAAACCAGTTAAATCGTATCAAACTGATGTTAGCAACAGCAAATGAGAATTTAAACAAATAAAAAGAATCACAATTTAGGAGTCTGCCAAAAGGCCGGCTCCTTTTTATTTGTAAGAAATAAGGAGTCTGCCTTAGCAAACTCCTTATTATATTTTGAATCATTTTGTAGATTCTTTTTCATTTACTTCTTAACTTAGTTCATTTTCTTTCTAAATACAATTACTCCGAAAATTGCTAATACAGACAATCCCATAACAATCATTGGGAACAAAAGATTCGTTGTATCTCCTGTCTCCGGTGCGGAATCAGATAATGGTACATCTTCATCAAGCAAAGTAGTTGTTTTCTTACTTGTTGCTGATGCTTTTGGTGTATCCGGGTCTGTCAGCTCTTTACTTGCTCTCGGTGTGTCTTCATCAAAATCGAACAAGTTTGGAGTAGCTGTTGCTGTCACTTCCGGTGTCGGTGTTGCATCATCACCCGGAGTAGCCGTTGGTGTTACTTCCGGTGTAGTTGTCGGTGTTACTTCCGGTGTAGCTGTCGGCGTTGCCGTTGGTGTTGGTGTCGGTGTTACTGTCACTTTTGGTGTTGGTATCGCTGTCACCTTCGGTGTTGGTGTCGCCGTTACTTTTGGTGTTGGTGTCGCCGTCACCTTCGGTGTCGGTGTTGCTGTCACTTTTGGTGTTGGTGTCGCCGTTACTTTTGGTGTCGGTGTCGCCGTTACCTTTGGTGTTGGTGTCGCCGTTACCTTCGGTGTTGGTGTTGCTGTCACTTTTGGTGTTGGTGTTGCCGTTACCTTTGGTGTTGGTGTTGCTGTCACTTTTGGTGTCGGTGTCGCCGTTACTTTTGGTGTTGGTGTCGCCGTTACCTTTGGTGTTGGTGTCGCCGTTACCTTTGGTGTTGGTGTCGCCGTTACATTCGGTGTCGGTGTTGCTGTCACTTTCGGTGTTGGTGTTGCTGTCACTTTTGGCGTTGGTGTCACTTTCGGGACTTTCTTTGAAATCATATGCCATTCGCCAGAATTGCTGACAACCGTATCACATACCAGCCATCCTTCGGATGTAGTTCCCAAATTCACAAAAGCTTTTGGCGCAATTATCGTAGCTCTCATACCATCTGAGTTCAAATTCAAATTCGTCACATAAGGCATATTCCACACAACAGACTCTGCCATTTCCTCGTGTGTTTTACTTCCATTTTTTACAGTAATCTTATATTCCGGAATGCGAACAGTATCTTTCAATGATACATTAAATACTAAGGACTGATTTGCTCGCAATGTAACCTTAATACCACCATTCTGAATTTTCCCTGCAGTGATATTTTCAACCATAGCATCCGCATCCACATATACAACTTCTTCATCAATTCCTGTAATGTCTACATGATAATTGTTCATGTCCTTAACATCTTTTGGTGTTGTGTAATCTGCCTTTTTCACAACAGATTCTGCATAGTTTGAAACAGATGTAAGCATTGCTTTAACTTCATCTTTCACACTTTCCTTTACTACTACATAAGGCGTCCCACGGAATTTCGACTCTCCTACAACTTCTCCAATCCGAATCTCTCCGGAAGCATTTGCTTTGCTCTCAGAAATCGTGTTTCCGTTCCAATGACCATTCCCCTGGTACTTACCTACGGCAAAGTTTGTCTCCATATCTGCTGTCTGATTCAGATAATTACAAACAATTCCGTACTCAATGCAATCTCCCAAAAAAGGCTGATTATTTGACGCAAATGAAATTCCGCCAATCACCCCGATTGCAATTGCGATTGACGCCACAGCAACTGCTGCTTTGGCCCAAAAGCTTCGCTTCAATCTTTTCATCATATTTCCTCCAGTCTTTTAATCCTTTTAGTTTGATTTGCTACAAGATTAGTATAATTCTATACTATCACAAGTATAACATAAACCTATCACATATATCAAGAAGTTTTTTTCATTTTTTTACAATTTTTTAATGATATCAAAGTTTCAAATCAGGAAACACCAGAAAGGCCGTTTTGCTATGAAAACATTCACTGATATCCATATAAAATAAGCCATACTTCACTATATGAAATAAGACTCATCCAGTTGAGTCTTATTCAAAATTCATTTTCTATTTTTTCAGGAATCTCCCACTGAATTGGAGTTTCTCCATTCTTTATCAAAAAATCATTTGTCTGGCTAAACGGTTTACTGCCAAAGAATCCTCGGTATGCCGACAAAGGGCTTGGATGAGGTGCTTTCAGCACAAGGTGCTTCGGATTTGACAACATTTTCGCCTTTTCCTGTGCCGGCTTCCCCCATAAAATAAATACAATTGGTCTATCCTGTGTATTTAATTTAGCAATTGCCGCATCCGTAAACTCTTCCCAGCCCACACCACGGTGTGACATCGGCTTGTGTGCCTGAACCGTAAGCACCGTATTCAAAAGTAAAACACCTTGTTTTGCCCACGAAGTCAGACAACCGTGGCTTGGAATTTTGCAGCCTAAATCATCATGCAGTTCTTTGTAAATATTTTCAAGAGACGGTGGAATTGCCACCTGTGGTTTCACCGAAAAACAAAGCCCATGCGCCTGTCCTTCATTATGGTAAGGGTCCTGTCCCAAAATCACAACCTTAACCTTCTCAAGTGGCGTAAGATGAAAGGCTGTAAAAATTTCATCTGCCTTTGGATATACAATTGTTTCACTATATTGTTTCCGAATAAAAAAGAATAAATTTTTATAGTATTCTTTAGAAAATTCTTCATGCAATGCACACTCCCACTCACCTGTCAAAGCACTCATAACAACCTCCCTCTTTTATAACCGTACACTGATTCCCCGCTCTTGCAGGTATTTTTTCAATTCAACGATTTCAAGTTCTTTAAAGTGGAATAGCGAAGCTGCCAAAACTGCATCCGCTTTTCCTTCCGTAAGGGCATCATAAAAATGCTCTTTTGTTCCTGCACCGCCGGATGCAATAACCGGAATTGAAACATTTTCTGAAACCGTCCGTGTCAGTTCAACATCATAGCCGTCTTTTGTTCCATCACAGTCCATGCTGGTCAAAAGAATTTCGCCGGCACCTAAGCGCTCCGCTTCCATTGCCCATTCCACGGCATCTTTTCCCATATCTACACGACCGCCATTTTTGTAAATTGTCCATCCACTGCCGTCTGCCCGTCTTTTGGCATCAATCGCAACAACGACACATTGTCTTCCAAATTTATCCGCAGCATCCGATACAAGTGTCGGATTTAAAATTGCCGCTGAATTCACTGCAACCTTGTCCGCACCCTCGCGCAAAATCATACGAAAATCCTCAATCGTGCGGATTCCGCCGCCTACCGTGAACGGAATAAACACCGTTTCCGCCACTTTACGAACCATGTTCGCCTTTATCTCTCTTGCATCACTCGATGCTGTAATATCTAAAAAAACCAATTCATCTGCCCCTGCTTTTCCATAAGCAGCACCAACTGAAACCGGGTCTCCCGCATCAATCAAATTAACAAAATTAACTCCCTTTACCACTCTTCCCTCATTTACATCCAAACATGGAATTACTCTTTTCGTAAACACCGAAATTCCTCCTATCTTCGTCTTATTCTATATGGAAACAAAATTCTTCAAAATTTCCAGCCCAACATCTCCGCTCTTCTCCGGATGAAACTGGGTTGCAAAAATATTGTCATGTTCCACTGCCGCATGTACCGGAACAATATAATCCGTTGTAGCTGCTACATCTTCAATATGTTTGGCTTTTAAATAATACGAATGAACAAAATACACATATACATCCTCCGGAATTCCTTTTAACAGTTTCGAATTCGGATTGATTTTCAAAGAGTTCCATCCCATATGCGGAATTTTATATCCCTCTTTTTCCGGAAATCTCACAATTTCACCCGGAAGAAGCGAAAGTCCTTTTACATCATGTTCTGACTCATCACTTCTCTCAAAAAACAATTGTAGTCCGAGGCAGATGCCCATAATCGGCGTACCGGATGCCGCCACATCCTGCAGCACTTTCGTCAGTTCATAGCGGTTCATCTTTTCCATCGCATCCTCAAATGCACCAACTCCAGGCACAATTACATGGTCTGCTTTTTTAATTTCTTTCACATCTCTTGTAATCACCGGATGTTCCCCAATATATTGTAACGCCTTCTCAACACTTTTAATATTTCCTGCATCGTAATCCACAATTGCTACCATCGTTTTGTATCACCTCTGTCATTGTATTAGAATAGCCGACCGGAAAACCGGTCAGCTATCTTTTCATTATCTCTCATCCGCTTCATTTCTCTTCTGCCACTGCAAAAGAATCGCCTGCAAGCGGTCTGTGTATTCCTTTTGTGTCTCGGAAGCAATAATATTTCGTGCCTGTGATTCACTGACACCGAACTCATTGTACAGCTGATTTGCGAGTTTACTCTCCAATTCATTGTACTGGCTGAGCATATCATACTGCTCCGCTTTTGCTTTGTTTGCATCGTAAAGACGAATTCCACCAATCAAAGAATCCAGGGATTCCAAATACATCTTCATCTTATAATAATTCTGATAAGCATCATACTCACGCTGGAGCTGCATACACATACGCACCTTCTGTTTGAGTTCTTTCGACGAATCCGAAACAGAAACTCCCGCCAAAGAATCATAGGCATTCTTATAATCCCGCTGTTCAAAAGAACTCTCCGCACTTTTTACGGATGTCGTATAAGAAAGTGCCTGACTTCCAAACACAACTGCTACACAGAGAAGTCCGAAAAATACCATAACAATCGCAGCACCAACCGGATTAATTCTGCCAACCACTTCATTAGCTTCCTGCTCGGCTTTTAATCGTTTCTTTTCTTCTTTTTCTGCCGCTTTTGCTGCTGCCTGTTCTGCCTTTGCTGCTGCTTTTTTTTCTTTTTCTTCTTTTGCCTGCTCTGCTTTTGCTGCCTTTTCCTCTGCTGTCTGCTGTTTCTTTTCCTCTTTCGCCGCTTTCTTCTCTTCAGCGTCAGCCTGCTCTTTCTCACGCTCTTTGGCTTCTTCCTCTGCGGACTGCTCCGTAATGATATTACCAAAAATACGTTTAAAGAAACCGTCTTTTTTCTCTTTTTTCTCTTTCTCCTGCTTTATATCTTGTACATCTTCCTCTGTGTCATCTGAAACCGCCAACGGCTCTCCGGACACACCAGCCGCTTCACTATCATCCAATACCAAAGGATCCAGCGCCAAATCACCAAAATCATCACCGGCATCTTCATCCATCTGCGGAACAAATTCTTCCTCAATTTCAGGAAATTCCGGTGCCTCATCTGCCTCACTGTAATCCACAGCAGAAAGTGCATCATCATAAATATCATCTACAGATAAAGCATCTGCATCATCGGCAAATACGCTTTCCTCATCATCTTCCCGAAAAAGAGAAGTCTCAGCCGGACTTTCATCCATAGGCTCTGCTGTTTGAACCTCCTCCTCCGGCTGCACTGCGGAATCCGGCTCATCATAATCTTCATAATCCTGCGAAAGCAGTGTCAAAAGTTCATTTACATCCGCTTCTCCATCAGAAGCTTCTTCTGCCGGTTTCTCTTCTGCCGGTTTCTCCTCCACCTGTTCGTCCATAACGGGTGCCGGTTCACCTGCATTTTCCGGTTCTTTCTCTTCATCACTCATGCTCTGCATCAATTCTTCCAAATAAGCCTCATCCATCTGTGATTCTTCATTTTTACAGTCTTCACACAATTCTTCGCCATCCGGAATTTCTTTTCCACATTTTCTACATAAGGTCAAATGTCACACCTCCTCTTGCCAAAGCACAAACTTCTTATTTAAGCAAAAGGTCCAGCTGATGAACCAATCTGCCAATCTCCGGTTTAGAAAGCTGGGCATCTACACCAAGTGCCTCTCCTTTACGTTTCATCTCATCATTTACCAAAGATGAAAAAATAACAACCGGAAGTCCTTCAAATCTAGGGTCTTCTTTAATTTTCTTGGTCAGATGATGTCCATCCATCTGTGGCATTTCAATATCCGTAATAACAAGTGAAATATCTTTTCCAATCACCGCACCATCTTTCATCATGCGGTCCAAAGTGTTCCATGCTTCCAGTCCGTTGCTTGTTGGAATCAAATGTGAATAGCCAGCCTTTGTTAAGCATTTCTTCAACATCTCAAGAAGCAGCGGTGAATCCTCCGCAAGAAGGATTGTGTAATCAATACGGGAGCGCTCACCCATTGCCTCAATCTCAGACAGCTTAAGTCCCGTTTCCGGATTAACTTCCGTAACAATTTTCTCAAAGTCAAGAACAATAATTATTCTTCCGTTAATCTTTGTAATGCCGGTGGCTACCCCTTTACCATTTCCACTAATGGTAGAGTCCGGTTTTGCGATGTCTTTCCATGATACACGGTGAATACCAAGCACCTGCTGAACATGAAACGCTGTGTGTAGACGGTTAAAATTCGTAATAATATACATATCATGAGATGTGTCACCGCTTGACGGAACGCCTAACGCTTTCGCCAAATCAATTACGGTAATCAGCCGTTCTCTCGGCATGAAGATTCCCTCTATGTACTCATGGGCATTCGGCACCATCGTTGGCTCTTGATATGGACAAAGTTCATTAATCTTTGCCACATTGATTCCATAATGCTGATTACCAACCACAAACTCCAATAATTCAAGCTCATTGGTACCACTCTCTAATAAAATTCCTGTTTCAACTGCCATTGTCTCTCTCCTCCTTACTCCATGTCATCAATATCATCAAACTGACCGGCATCTGCATCCAGCCCCATTGTATGAAGGGTTCTGACTTTGCGCCGTTCTTGTTCTGCGGTAACTAAAATGTAATCTTTAACTTCTTTTGCATGCCGAATATGCTTTAATTCGAGCGTTGAGTCCGTTACATCACTTGAATAACATACAACCGTTCCTAAACGGAAAATTCTTTCTAAGAAACCGGTCACAAGTTTTACATCCTGAATCCGATACATCAATGTATCATCTTCTTCCGTTCTGAGAAAACCTTTTTTAATATTTACTACCTTTTCCTCAATCCGGTAAGTTGTAAAAGAAAGCGGTAGTCCAAAAAACAAACTTCTCTTTTTTTCCTGATACATAAATGCCTCCTACTTCATTTTCACTGATGTTTTATTATTCCCTTCTTCAATCGACAAATCAATTGAAGAAGCGTTTGTCGCATTTTTATCTACCTGAAATACTAACACTGCCTTCTGTGACTTTCCTTTCGCAATCACAGCTTCCAAATAATCCAGTTGATTCTCCAATAAACTAATCTGTGGAGAATAAGTTGTTCCGTCCACATTCAGCTGATAGGTGATTTTTCGTCTGTCAATCAGTTTAACCTTTTTTTTCGCACCGGAATTATTTTTTAGTGAAAACTCTGCAACAAGTAGTTTTTTCCCCTGTTCGGCACGAATCTGTGAACTTCCGTATTTATCTGCCAGACGATAAGAAGTATACAAAATCGAAACACCTTTCAGATGATATAAATCATCTAACGATACTTCCTTTTTGGAATCTTCCGGTGCAGCTGCTGTCTGTTCCGGCTGCGATTCCTGTGGTGCGTCTGACGCCTGTGCAGCTGCCGATGTTGGTGTCGGTGTCGCCGGCATCGGTGTCGGCGTTTCTGTAACCTCCTTTTCTTCTTTTGTGATAAGTCGGTACGAATATTTGTCAGAATTTTGGAGCAAAACACCTGCTGCGTACTCCGCAATTTCATTTTCCTGCTCCTCAGACAAATTTTTTATATCCGCACATCCGGTAAGGGATAGAACGGACACAGCCAAAACGGCACATAAAAAACGTATCTGTCTCAAAAAACCCCTCCTTTTACAATTAAATCCAGTTTATTTATTATAGCACATATCCCGTCCATCAATCAACACTTTTCACGTCAAGTTCAAACCAAAATTCGACACCATTGTCATAATTTTTCACACCAAACTTCTGATTATGGGCATCCATAACGGCTTTTACGATAGATAAACCAATTCCATTGCCACCATATTCTCTTGTCCTTGCCTTGTCCACTTTGTAAAATTTCGACCAGATTTTATCCATATCTTCCTCCGGAATCGGATCTCCGGTATTGAATACGCTGGTGCATACACGGTCACCTTTCCGAATCGTCTTAATTTCAATTTTATTCTCGTATTTCACATGATTAAGTGCATTGCTCACATAATTGCTGACAACCTCCTCAATCATATACTCATCTGCCCAGACCATAATTGGTTCCTCATCCGGATGGTATGACAACGTAACTTCTTTCTGACGGAACAAAATATCAGAGGAATTTACTATCGACTGAATTACACTTCGCAAGTCAAAATGTTCAAAATGAACCTGGTCATTTCCAAACTCTAACTGATTTAAACTCAGTAGTTTTTTTACCATCTTGTTCATCTTGTCAGCCTCGTCCACAATGACTTCACAGTAAAATTCACGGCTTTCTGCATCATCATTAATATTTTCCTGCAATCCTTCTGCATATCCCTGAATCAAAGCAATCGGCGTCTTCAGTTCATGCGAAACATTCGCCAAAAATTCCTGCCGCATCTGCTCCTGCTCCGAACGCCTCTGTAAATCCAGCTGCAATTCATTATTCGCTGTCTTTAATTCGGAAATGGTTTTCTCCAAGCGGTCTGACAAAGCATTCATACTGTTGCCAAGCACTCCGATTTCATCATCACGGTTATCTTTATAACGAGTTGAAAAGTCAAGTTTCTGCATGTTTTTTGCATGAGTTGCCAGGCGCAGAATCGGCTTCGTATATTGATTGCTGACAAAATACATAATAAACACGCCGGCAATCATCACAATCATTCCGACATACAGCATAAACTGATTCGATACACTGGCACTTTCCTGTATACTCTGATAATTACTGCGCAGATAAATCCAGTAATTATCGGGCATCTTTCCTGTGAGTTCCAAAAAATTAGAATCTACTCTCGTATCATACACATTATACATCGAATAATTTGCTGTCTGTGTAATCATTTTACAGTTATCGTCTAGCTTTTGCCCAAAATAAATTGATTTTACGTACTTATCAAGTTGGTTTTTTGTTACCTGTTGCAAACGCTCACTGTCACTCGGATATACATACGCTAATTCCGCGATATCACCAGACCCTTGGTAAACCCGAATCTGCACAAGATAAATGCTCATGTTGGTATTGCTCGAAAGCTGGTCTAACTTATCATAAATTGTATCTTTTTGCTCGCTGTCCATCTTATTCCAATCCACATTTTCACAAATATTGATAACACGCGAATAAACGCCCTGCATCTGGCTTACCTTATTGGACTGATAAAAATATGGCAAAAGCACAACGTTTGCAAGACTGATAACACCGATAATAATGACAATGGTAACGACAAAAATCGCTACCAGTCTTGTTTTCATGGAACGCTTCAAGATAATCACTCCATTTCCTATACTTCAAATTTATATCCCATACCCCAGATTGTCTTAATGTACTTTCCTTTTTCACCCATTTTACTGCGGAGTTTCTTCACATGGGTATCAATCGTTCTGGCATCACCAAAATAATCATAGTCCCACACGTGATTCAAAATCCGTTCACGTGAAAGGGCAATATCTTTGTTTTCCATAAAATAGGAAAGCAGCTCAAATTCCTTGTAACTCAAATCCACTTTCTCACCATCAATTATAACTTCATGTGCGGAGCGGTTTAACACAATTCCGCCATATTCGAGATTTTTCTCATTTGCCGAATTGGTTCTGCGAAGCAGTGCCTCTACACGCGCCACTAAAATCTTTGGACTAAACGGCTTTGCAATATACTCGTCCACCCCAAGTTCAAAGCCACGCAGTTCGTCATTTTCCCCGCCACGTGCCGTCAGCATAATAATAGGCACTTTGGAGTACTGGCGGATTTCCCTGCAGGTTTCCCAGCCATCCATCTTTGGCATCATAACGTCCAAAATCACAAGAACAATGTCCTTATTCTCCATAAAAACATCTACGGCTTCTTCGCCGTCTGCCGCCTCTAATACACGAAAATTCTGCTTTGTCAAAAAATCGCGTACCAGCTTTCTCATACGCTGTTCATCATCTACGACTAAAATTGTATTTCCTGCCATATATAAACTCCTTTCACTGATTCAGACTGTCCTCTTTTTGCTGAAGACGTTCTTCCCATTTTTCATATTTGTCAATCAACTCTTCTTCCATATTAGCCTTATAATTTGTAAAATATGTGAAAATCGAGTATTCAAATCGAAAATTTATTACAACAAAACCAATCAAAAGAACAACTGCCGCAAAAAGGGCAATTTTCAGTTTCTTATTCAGTAACTGCTGCCCTTCGTACAATCGCTTCCACTTTGCTTCTTTTCGTGATGTCTGAGCAATAACATCCGGCTTTTTCTCATTTTCTTCCTTAATTGGAATTGGCGCTAAAGACTGCTCACTCACGAGTCCGCTTTTCCCAATAAAATGCCGCAGTTCCATCAAAAAATTATAACCGGCCATCGTATGAAACATCTTGTCCGACACGCATTTATTATAAATTTTCAAAGCAATTTTCGGATTTTTCAAATCCGCTGAGTGAATCAGTTTTTTTATCTGCTCTGCTTCTTTTTTCGTCTGTTCATACGATTCACGGCTCTCAAAAGAATACTGGTTCGTTACATAATTTTCAGCCATATAAATCCCCGCCTTT
>ERZ1106973.1666-NODE-1666-length-19674-cov-4.067129_pt1 | contig 19674 bp, 17 predicted proteins | sample MGYA00403686_ERZ1106973 | MGnify/ENA primary metagenome ERZ1106973 (study PRJEB35170, sample SAMEA104062408) | human gut metagenome | biome: human gut; feature: human-associated habitat; material: faeces | place: Denmark | collected 2012-11-06 ...
GTACACAAACGACCTCGGTACTTGGGATGAAAATCATTTTATTACTATTGCCGGAAGAAAAGACGATATGATTATTTCGCAAGGTGAAAATATTTATCCTACGCAGATTGAAGAAGTGCTTAATTCACATCCGAAAGTTGCGGACAGTATCGTTACCGCCGTTCCGGATAAAGCACACGGCGAAATTGTTACGGCATATGTCGTAAAAGCAGATGAATCGCTTACTGTTGACGAACTTGAAGAATTTTGTAAAAACAGTCCTATGATTTCAAACTATAAACGTCCGAGATATTATAGATTTACAGCGACTATACCGACAAACGTTACTGGTAAGAAACTTCATTATAAAATTAAGGAAATGGCAAAGAATGATCTTATAAACGGACTTTTAATTCGTGCATAAAATAAGGGTGGTGTAATACCACCTTTATTTTTTTTGGCAATTCATTATACAATTTTTTTAACTGAATTAAGTGCTCGTCCAACGATAAATCAGAAGACTCTTTAAAAACCGTCTCCATTTTTCTGGAAATGATATGTTCAATCTCACTTGCGCTTGCCTTTTCGCACTTGGTTCCCCTGCGAACATAAATAACGTCTTTTTCGAGATCCGTTGTTTCTTTGAGCGAAATAAATGGTAACCTGTCGGGCGTATCGTGCACTAATAGCATTTGAAATTTCTTGTCTTTCACAGCTTCGTATTCTGAAGCATTGTAATTAAAATCAAAAATTTCATAATCCAGTGATGCGGGAAAATATTTTGCAATATCATCATTAATTTTTGCTTTGTCTTCGAAAGTTTCCAAACCTATTGGAATCAATGTCCCGTCATCTTCTTCTCGAACGCCTACTACAATTACACCGCCGCCTGAATTTGCCATTGAGAGTATTGTTTTTGCTAAATGCCCCTTTTCAATCCATTTTTCTTTATAATCTATTTCATCCATTTCACCGCAATTTTCTTGCAAAAATCTGCGGAAATTTTCTTTCGTTGGCTCCTTAAGAAAATAGTCATAAAGTTGATCTTTCGCCTGTCCTTTCAATATGCTCACCTCACCCAAAATATTGCTGCATCAGAGCTTTTTTCAGTGTTTCCAGTTTATCAAGGCTCTGCTGAATCGTCAATTTTGACTTGCTTACTCGTCCCATAAAGTCTATAAACTGTTCTTGCATATGTACTGGGAGCAAAGGCACCGTAAGTGCCGATACAATGGGCACATTTAGATTCATCATGGTAACACCAACGGCCTTGTCTTCAATATTTTTTTTATATGCTGGATTTGAAATAATGTTTTGCAAAAAATACGGTCTCATTTGAGTGTTTGGGCGAATAATCATACTGCCAGTTCCACACAACAATCCTTCTTGATGCACAACTGCACAGCGCCCCATTTCGCCCCGACGCCCAAGGACAATGTCATCTATTTTCAGTTGATATGCAGATAGCTCATCATATTTTTTATCCGAAACAGTCAACTTCTCGTCGATGCAAATCTGCCCCTCAATAATATGGGATGGATTTACTAAAGCATGTCCTCCAGTAATATAATCTTCTTGGTGAAGTAAAGATCCAAATGGTCCAATCCGTATTTCAGCTATGTCTCCAAGTGTAACCATCGGCCAGTTTTTTTCATTGCTGACTGGATCCCCAAACATCTCCACAAACCGGGATTTGACCAGCAGATCCAGCTTATCCAGCTGCGCCCGGCGCTTGGCAATCAGGTCGCTGACCTTGTCCAGCAGAGCAGCAATCCGGCGCTGTTCCTCCAGCGACGGGAGTGGGATAGTACATTCCTTTACAATGGCAGAGGTTACTGCCGGATAGCTTGCCCCAGTTGCTTGAGAAACCATCTTTTCAATAAAAGCAGGTGATTGGCAAAAGTAAAATACATATTTGTTATCAGCATTAGGTAAGCAGCGCAATACACAATATCCTGTTGATGCAACTAAGGTATTATCTGAGTTTTCAGTCACCAAAGCAACTGCATTTAAGTTTGGACGAACCGTTGAAACAAGAATATCTCCCGGAAATACCAATTGTTTTGCTCTGCTTGGTGCGTCCACGATTGACATACTCTGTATTTGTGTAATTTCTTTGCGTTGATTATCAATGGAAGAAATATCAATGTAGTCAATATCTCCTTTGTATGTCGCCTTAATTGTATCTACCTTTTTTTCGCAAACATCCCCCAATCTCGCCATCACACCATCTCCTCCAGCTCCGCCAGGCCACGGGTGATCTCCTGCTCCAGCTCTTTGAGATCGGCCAGGATCTCCTGGGTGGTGGGGTACTCCATGGGGACATACTCCACCTTCTTGTACTTGTTGATGGAGAGGTCATAGCCGTTCTGGGCGATCTCATTTTTCGGCACCAGGAAGGACTGCTCCGTGCGCTGGCGCTCCTTCTCTCCATCCCGGTCATGGAACCGCTTGACGATGTCAGGGATATCGTTCTCCTTCACCTCGGTGCGCTTGTCGTCCAGGGAGAAGCCGTCCGCTTTCATGTCGTAAAACCACACATCATCCGTGCCGCCGTGGCCCGTCTTGGTGAACACCAGCACCGCCGTGGACACCCCGGCATAGGGCTTGAACACCCCGCTGGGCATGGAGATCACCGCCTCCAGCCTATTTGTCTCCACGATCTCCTTGCGGATGTCCTTGTGGGCCTTGGAGGAGCCGAACAGCACCCCGTCGGGCACGATGACGGCGCACCGCCCGCCCACTTTGAGCATCCGAAGAAAGAGGGCCAGGAACAGAAGCTCAGTTTTCTTGGTCTTACACACCTTCAACAGGTCGGCGGACACGATGTCTGCGTCCAGGCTCCCCTTGAAGGGGGGATTGGCCAGGATAAGGGTGTACTTCTCCCGGTCAGTGTTCTGGTCGCTGAGGCTGTCCCGGTACTCGATATAGGGGTTGTCGATGCCGTGGGTCATCATGTTCATGGCCCCGATGCGCAGCATGGTGCGGTCCATGTCGTAGCCGTGGAACATGTGGCTCATGTAGTGATCCTTCTTCTGGCGGTCGAAGAAGATCTCCTCTTTGCGGTTCTCCTTCAGGTATTCCCCTGCCGCCACCAGGAAGCCGCCGGTACCGCAGGCCGGGTCGCAGATCACATCATCCGCCTGGGGAGCCATCATGTCCACCATCATGCGGATGATGTGCCGGGGAGTGCGGAACTGGCCGTTAACCCCGGCGGTGGCGATTTTGGACAGGAGGTATTCGTAGATGTCGCCCCGGACATCGGCATCGTGGAGCTGCTCCGCCTGGGCGTAAATTTCGTCCATGGCGGTGACGATCTTATCCAGCATCAAGGGCGTGGGGATCTTGAAAATGGCGTCCCCCATGTACTTGGCGTAGGCGCTGTCCTTGTCGGCGTGGAGGTTCTTGATGAAGGGGAACACCCACTCCTGCATGACGGAATACATCTGCCCGGCAGGGAAGTCGTGAAACACCGACCACTTGAGCTGGTTGCCAGGAATGGTCCGCTCTCCCACCTGTACCTCGCCGGCAAAGATGCTCTTGTGGGGCAGGCCCAGCATGGCGCTCTCCTTGGCGCGCTGGTTGTCGGCGGCGTCCAGGTCGTGGATGAACATGAGATAGGTCATCTGCTCCACCACATCCAGGGGGTTGGTAATGCCGCCGGTCCAGAAGGTCTCCCAGAGGCGGTCGATTTTATTCTTCAGTTCGCCAGTGATCATGTTCTCTTACTCCTTTTCCCGGTTCCAGATATAGGCGGTATAGCGTCCGCCGCTGAGTTTCAGAATTTCCCCGCTCTTCTGCAGGTCGGCCAGCGTGCGCTGCACAGTAATCTGGCTGATGTCGGGGCATTGTTCCAGAATCTCCGCCTTGGTGATCTTCCCAAGCGTTCCTTTGATGATCTCCCGGATACGGTCCGGCTTACTCATGCCGCTGACAGCCAGAGCCTGCACCCGGCTGGAAAAATCCCGGTAAGCTGCCGCCACCACACCCAGGGTATAGCGAACAAAAGGTGCGTAGTCGTTGGTTCCCTCATGCCAGCCCTGGGAGCTTTGCTGCAAGGTCTCATAGTAGGTTTCTTTGCTCTCCTCAATGAGCTTTTCAATGCTGATATATTTGCCTACGATATAGCCTGCCCGATAGAGCAACAGCAATGTCAACAGTCGGCTCATGCGGCCGTTCCCGTCGTTAAAGGGATGGATGCAGAGAAAGTCCAGAATGAACATTGGGATCAGCAGCAGGGGGTCCATCTCACCCTTTCCCACAGCCTCCTCATAAGCTTGGCAAAGGCTGTCTACCGCCTCTGGTGTCTCCCAGGCCGGAAGGGGTTGAAAGCGAACCGATTTGTTACCCTGGGCATCTGTCTCGGCAATCACGTTGTCTGCTGTTTTGTAAGTCCCGCCGTAGGATGCACCGCTGAATTTATAGAGATCCCGATGGAGCTGCAAAATCAAGGAGGATTTTGGAGGGATATAGTCAAAGCTCTCATGGATTGTGGCCAGCACGTCCCGGTAACCGGCGATCTCCTGCTCGTTCCGGGTGCGGGGCGTAGTCTTGTCCTGCACCAGCTTTTTCAGGCGCTCATCGGAGGTGTAAATGCCCTCGATTTTGTTGGAGGCCTCGGTACTCTGGATCTTGGCGATCTCCACCAGCTTGGTCAGAGTATCAGCCTTGGCTTCGATAAACAGGGCCTGCTCGCCCTTGTACTCATGGATCTGCGTCAGCAGAGCCACGATATCCGGGGTGAGCAACTTCTCATAGGCTCTGGTAAAATCATAGATGCGCATAGCGATTCCTCAAATAATTAATTTTATCATTTTTCTTTCTATGATATAGTAAAAGCGTACCAGTCAACTCTTTCATTGTCAAGTTTATTTATATCATTTTCTCAAGTATGATATAAATAAACTTCAGAAGGTAAAATTGGATACACTTTTTTTGAATGCCTCTCGAACGAGTTCGCCAGAAACCAAAGAAGTGGGTTACCGAGAATTACTCGGCAACTCACTTCTCTCTTGTTTTGTCCTCAATAGAAGACGTCCTATATCCTTTACTGCGGCGCAAATTTTGAGGGTTTGGGGGCCCGGATGCGGATGCTCTTTCCCCGTGTTGTTTGATTTCCCCACATTCGGCGGGTCTAAAATACCGGCTCGAAACCGGAGCCCCAGCTGCCGCAACGGGTTTCAGACCACAGCTTGTACCACAGGAGTCTGTGGAACAGGCGGATTTTGTGCAGGAAATCATGTCCAGAAAATAATCGGATTGGAGCGGAAACGATTAAAAACTACCTGAAACCGTCAAAAAAAGTTTCATAGGGCTGTTCACACGCAGGAGGTCACTGGTTCGAGTCCAGTAGTCTCCACCAAAAATCACCGGAATCGCTTGATTCCGGTGATTTTCTTTCATAATCCGCAACTTTTTTGGACGCTTAATTTTCGCCGTTTCTTCAAGACTCACACGCTGACCCACACGGGGAAAGAGCCGGAAAGTATCGGACAGGGCCAGACGGGATTTTTCCTGTCTGGCCCTGTTTTTTTACCGCATCTGCTGGCTGATGACGCCGCCGATGGTATCGGCAGCGTCCTGCTTCATCTGGGCCGTGGCATGGGTGTAGGTGTTCAAGGTGAACCCAGCCGAGTAGTGGCCCAGCGCGCCGGACAGCGTTTTCACATCCACCCCGCTTTTCAGCGACAGCGTGGCGAAGGTGTGGCGCAGATCGTGAAAACGGATGTGCTCCGCGCCGATGGCCTTCAGAATTTTGTCATGCGTCCGCCGAAAAGCGTCCGGGTCATACATGGTTCCGGTTTTGGGCGATGGGAACAGATACGGATTGCGAGGGTGCTTTTTGTGCTCGGCAATTAGCAGGTCGACTGCCTGCTGCGGAAGGGCCAAAGTGCGAATGGAATTTCTCGTTTTTGGTGGGCTTACCACTAATTCCCCGTTGATTCGATTTACCTGCTTTGTGATAGAAAGCGTTTTGCTCTCCACATCCAAGTCCGTCCATTGGAGGGCCAATAACTCCCCTCTCCGCAGGCCGGTGGTCAGTTCCAGATAGAAAGCGGCCAGCAATCCTCTCTTTTCCGCTTCGGCAAGATACATCCCGATTTTCTCTTGCGGCAGGATCTTCATTTCTCTCTTTTCAAGCTGCGGCAGCTTGCAGCCCTGGGCGGGGTTGGTGAGGATCAGTCGCTCCGCCACCGCCTGCTCCAAGCAGTTGTGCAGCAGCGTGTGAACACCCCGAACCACTCTGGGACTGAGACTTTTGTCCTTGAGTTCAGGAAAATTTTTGCGCTGGACTCGCCCGCTCTTTTGAAGGGTGTTGTAAAACCGCTGGATCTGAATGGTGGTCAGCTTGTCCAGTGGGACGCTGCCAATTCCGGGTAAGACAAGTAGGTGACCGGGCAAACATACTCTGTATATTTGCCCGGTCCCTTAACGGATAGTCAAGCCCTCATTCAATATCGAAGTCGTCCTTGTGCCGAAGTGCCCACTCCTCGAAAGTAGACAGCGTCACGCCATAGCTGTTGGAGAGCGCCACGTCCGCCGTGTAGCCGTTAACCACATCCCACTCCTGGGCGTCGATCACGCTGGAGCGGACGCCGTTCGCCAGGAGCTGTTCCCGGGTCAGGTACTGCACCTCGATGTGCTTTCCGGTGGCCTTTGAGATGGAAGCACCCACCTCGTCCATGTTCACCCGGTCGCCGGCCAGAGGGATTTCCTTGTGCTCGAACTTCTCAAAATTGCAGAAGACCTCCGCCACCAGCTTCCCCATGTCGTCGCCGCACATGCACCCCACTCGTGTCTCTGGTGTTCTGGCGGAGGCGATGATCCCCTGCTTCAGCTGGGGATACATGCCCCAGGCCTTGGGTGGCACGAAGCAGTCCATCATGTAGGCCGGCTTCAGGATCGTCCAGTGGGGGATCTTGCTGTCCTTGACCATCTGGATCACTGAGGACTTGCCTCGCCAGTAACCGGCGTATCCGGGCCAGAAGTCCGGCCCCCAGCCCTTAAAGGTCTCCTCCTCGCCGGCCCGGTCTACGGAGCTGTGCACCATGTAGGCGATGTTTGCCCGCTCGCAGGCGCTAACCATGTTCTTGCCAATAGTAATCTCCTTGGTGGGGTCCCCGCTGGTGGGGATCGCGGGCAGGAAGAATACCCCGTCACAGCCCTGCACGGCACCGTAGATACTCTCCTCGTTGAGCAGGTCACCGCATACCACCTCCACATTGGGACCCAGCTCTTTCAGCTGCGGGAGCTTTGGGTCGCTCTCCAGGGCGAAAGCGCGGACCTGGAAGCCCTTGGCCAGCAGTTCCTTGACGATGGGGAAACCCTGCGTTCCGGTGGGGCCTGTTACAAAAATCTTGTTCATGACAAATGCTCCTTTTCTATCAAAATTTCAGAGATATTGGGGTTTAGAGATTTGGTCTCCTGTGCCGCCTGGTGGTGCTGTCAGGATCTTTTCGCAGCGTGCTGTTCCCGCCGGTAGGGTGAGAGCCGTATCGCTACAAAGAACAGCACAAAAGAGATCAGCGCAATCACCGCCAGACACATGTAGGAGTTCGTGTAGCTTCCGGAGATTTCGGAGATCCATGCCACCAGGAAGCTGGAAATGGTTGCACCCAGGTAGTAGCCGGCCATCCCCAAAGAGTTTATCCTGTTGTAGTCCTTGCGGCCGAACAGCTCTGGCAGCATCAGCGAGGGGACGCTGTTCACCGGCCGGACGAAAGCCACAAACAGAACGCTGACCACCGCGAACCAGGGAACCGGATTGGCGGGGAACATGCACACCAGCACCATGCCGACGATATAGCCGCCGAAAGTCAGCACCATGAGGATCTTGGAGCCGAATTTCTCCAGAATCACGCCAGAACCCATGGCGATCAGCGCGCCGAAGAACGAGAGGAAGCTGATATTGGTAGCGGACTGGGTGGCGCTCATGCCGCAGGACTGCCAGAAAGCCGTGGCGAAGGTCATGAAGCCGGCGTAGAGGGTAGCCGCCCCCATCATGGCAATGAAGAACAGCACGAAAGCCGGGGAGCGGATGGCCCTGTGATAGCCCACGCCGTCCTCCTCCGCCGGCGCGGCGGCCGTGCCGCTCTCCGCTGCCGGCCGCTGGGCGGCGGGCATTCGGATCAAGAGCAGATTGGCCAAAACGCCGATCACGGCGGCGCCGACACCGAAAAAAACCAGGATCGTGTGATAGTTTATGACCTTGAGCAGCTGTCCAGCTAGCAGGCTGAAAACCGTGGACCCAAATGAGGAGAAGCCGAAGACCACACCGATGACGGAGGCCATCCTGTCCCCGTACCACCCGGCGATCACGCCGGCGCAGCTGGCATGGGCGCCTAGGCCCAGCACGGCACCCTGCGCCAGGCTGACCAGGCCCAGGACCACCAGGTTGTCAACGGACCCGATCAGGCAGAGGAACACCGCAGAGGCAAGGGACCCCACCAGCAGGGACTTCTTGGGTCCCAGCACGTTGATCAGCTTGGAGCCGATCAGGCTGAACAGGAAACCCGAGACCGTAGCGACCATCGCGACATAGGACATCTGCATCCGGGAGTACCCGTACTCCGCCATATACTCCGGAATAAACAGGGAGAACATCCCAGCAACACCTATGCTCAGGAAGATGATGATTGCGCACCCAATCGCCGAGGTCAATGCAAAGACGCTTCGTTCATGTCTCATGTCTATAATCCGCCTTTCTGCGAAAGGCACCGACGGGGTTATGAAACCCGCGTACTTTCGCCGGTAAAATTTGTTTGATATACTGTCCACGGGAGTGTTTGGTATACTACACAAGCCGTGGAGGTGAGTGGCGGGGCTGTATAGCGGCAACCCCGCATTTCTATATGGTTCGGTCATCCGTTAAGGCATCAACGATTGGCGCATAATCCGAGCAAGGAATCAGATTGGAAAGGGCAGGTTAACGGAAGTAAGCCGTACCGCCATCAACAAAGAGAGAGCGGCTAGTAATCCAATCAGAGTAGGAGCTGGCCAGAAAGACCACAGCGCCGCCGATATCATGGATCGGGTCGCCGATGCTGAAATTCGGCCGTTTGATCAGGTAGCGATCCATCGTTGCCTCCAGCTGCTCCGACGTGCGGACCGCCTTGGTGGCAAGCCACGCCGGGGAATCGCCTGTGGGGATAATGCAGTTCACATTGATGTTGTATTTGCCCCACTCCACGGCGGCAACCCGGGTCAGGCCGCGAATGGCCTCCTTGGAGGCCGCGTAGGCGGACATGGTGGGAGAACCAATCGTACCGGAAGCGGAGCCATAGGTGATTACCTTGGCATGCCCGTTCTTTCCCGTCTCTTTCAGATAGGGGAAGCAGGCCTGCATGCAGTTCACCGTTCCAATTACGTTGTTCTTGTACTCATAGTCCCAGGTCTCCAGCGGGGTATCCTCCATCGTCCCATAGGGAGCGAAAGCGAAGTGGTTGGTCGCCAGGATGTCCAGCTTGCCGAAAGTCTCAATGGTCTTTTTCAGGGCCTCGTCCACCTCGGCACGGATGCTCACGTCGCATTTGATCGCCAGGGCGTGGCCGCCGGCCTTATTGATATCGTTGGCGACTCGCTCCACCTTTTCAAAGGTGCGGCCCCAGAGCGCAACACAGGCGCCCTCCTGCGTCATGGCGCGCGCGGTGCCCTCGCCAAGGCCCTGTCCGGCGCCGGTGATGATCGCGATTTTACCCTCAAGAATTCCCATAATCCATAACCTTCTTTCATTTTTTGTTTTCGGTTTGCTATTTTGTGGAGTTTATGATAGAATATATCAACTCACACGTATGCCACAACTACGCACTTTTTGTGGTCGGTAGATTTGGATACTTTGACCAGCCTGAAAGGAGGAGGCTTCATGAGGGAGTATTTCATCAAGAACAACGGGCCGTGTTGCGTGGAAAAGGCGTTCAGAATAATCGGGGCACGCTGGACGCCGCGGATTCTAGAACTGTGTTCCCTGCACAGCGGGATGGACCTGCGGGAGTTCCGGCAGGAGCTGCCCACCTGCCCGGAGACCACACTCTCCCGCCGGCTGGAGAGTCTGCAGGAAGACGGCCTGCTTCAATACAACGCGGAGACCAGGACCTATACGCTCACTAAGCAGGCTACGGACATCCTGCCGATAATGCTCCACATGCAGCACCTGATCCTGCTGTGTAAGCACACCTCCTCCGGGTGCGGACACGCGGTGGAATTCGTCTATAAGCTGATTGGGGAGAAGTGGAAGGCCAAGATCCTCTGGATCATCCACGCGAAAGAGGTCATCCGCTTCAATGAACTGCTCCGGTCCATCGAGGGTCTCTCCCACAAGATCCTATCTGAACAGCTGGGGGATCTGGAGAAGTCCGGTCTGGTCAACCGGATTGACTACCAGGAAAAGAGCCCCCGGGTGGAGTACACCCTGACTCAGACGGGAAAGTTTGCGTACCAGATCATCTGGGAGATATCCATCTGGGGTTATGAGTATGAACTGGCAAACAGCCATTTTGTAATTTCACAATGATAATTATGCAAGGAATGTGAAAGTTTTTTTTAGAGGGCAACTTTTTTGGCTCCTGATCTTTTCCCAGCATTCCTCCAAAAAGGTGCGTGGTCCCGTTTGTATCCCGCATAGGAATTGTGCGTTTTGACGATATTCCCAAGGTACGCAGAAGACCGTTGAGGGATGGTAGCAACTTTTCAGGGCTGAATTATACAGCATGCCTCCCCATATCCAATCCCCGCACATTTCTTGGAATTCCGCAAATCCTCTTTTTATTTCCCCGCGCTTATGCTAGACTGAAACCAGGGATGAGGGGCGTATGGACCGGGGACCGATCTGCTGGAGCTGGCCGCCGGTGCGGTCGCCATCATCGAGAAGCCTTTTAATGCCGCCATCCTGTGCGGCTCCAAGCACGTCAGGATCATCGCGCACTTCAACCGGGTGTATGTGAAAGAGGGACCCTTTGGCAAGGAGATCTCCAAACTGATTCGCATCGCGTTCAATACCCGCGAGAAAGCCGACTACGACGACTTTGCTCAGGCACAGAGAGAAAATGGCGGCGGATCAGATTGCGGCCGCGGAGAAGGTCATCTCGGCTGTGCGGGAATATCTGGACGCCACACGGTGAACCTGCAGCAGCTTCAGGGCATTCCTTGTTATGCCGTGTTTTGTTGATACATTTCCCCACCACCTAGTGCAGTAGGGGTGGTGCGAGGTCTGCCGCTGGAACCGGGCTGCTGACCAATACGCTGACCAATATCCGGATATCAGCAGGCGGACACAGTGGACAATGACCTCTTGCCCGCTCTGAAAAAGTGGAGCCAAAAGTACCAGAAAGCGCCCAATATCAGGCCTTTGATGTTCAGACGGATCTTCACACGCAGGAGGTCACTGGTTCGAGTCCAGTAGTCTCCACCAAAAAGAACCTGATTTCTTATGAAATCAGGTTCTTTTCTTTGCTTTTCACAACTTTTTTGTGTCTTTCTAGTGCCCCGATTTTTTACCGTTTTTGATTGACCACAGAAATACCACAGACAGGAAAACTCCCGCATCCGCGGGAGTTTCTTTTTTCGCTTTCATGGTCGGTTCCCTGCCTCCCGGAGCCGTCTCCGCTCCGCCTGGATCTCCGCTTTCATGGTTTCAATCAGTGCCTTCAGCTTTTCCTCGCACTCTTCCGGGGTGTGGCCGTAGACGTTCCGGGAGCGCTGTTTGCCGTCCGGCCCTCTTGGGGAATACCTCCCTTCCCAGAGATGGTCGCCGATCTGATGGATGCAGCCGGTACCGGGCTTACGCCGCTTTCCAGGGTCCGCCCGGAAGGTGGTCATAGTTGGACGCTTTGCCTCCTGGACTTCCTCAGGCGGTGCCGCCTGCTTCCCGATCCCCTGGTCGATTTTGGCCGCTGCCTGCCGCTCCATGGCTTTCGTCACATGGGTGTAGACATTCAGGGTGGTGCTGGAGGAACGGTGCCCCACCACTGCCGAGAGGGTCTTCACGTCCATACCGTACTCCAGCGCCGTGGTCACGAAGGTGTGCCGGAGATCGTGGAACCGGACTTTGGGACACTGGGCCCGCTTCAGGACCCGGCTCAGCAGCTTCCGGACTGCTGCCGGGTCCCGGGGTGCGTCCTCCTTTTTGGGGGATGGAAAAATCCAGCGGGAATCCACCCGCTCCCAGTAGTGCCCCATCTGCTCCGTCACAGCGGGCGAGAGAACGATGGTGCGGACGGCGGCGTCCGTCTTGGGTTGGGACACTGTCAGCTTCCCCCGCACCCGGGAAACCTGTCTGCTGATGCGCAGCTCACCGGTCCCCAGGTCCAGGTCGTCCCACTGGAGGGCCAGCAGCTCGCCCCGCCGCAGGCCCGCGGACAACTCCAGAAGAAGTAGCTCATAGCAGCCGTCCTCCTTGGCCTGGATGAGCAATCGCTGCATCTCCTCCCGGGTCAACACCTGCATCTCCCGTCTCCCCTCTCCCGGCAACTTACAGCCCTCGGCGGGGTTCATGGGGATCAGCCCCTCCTCCACCGCCTGGGCCAGCGCCGCCCGGCAGGTGATGTGGCATCCCCGTACAGAGCGGTCGGACAGTCCCGGGCCGTAGAGATCCGTCCTGTTCAGCCGCCCGCCATGCTTGAGCTGGTGGTAAAACTGCTGGAGGTTTGCCTCCGTCAGCTTGTTCAAAGGGATCTCTCCCAGGGCCGGGATGATATGCCGGTAAATCCGCAGCTCATACTCCTGCTGGGTGCTGGGCCGGAGAGCAGGCATGGAGCAGGTCTGATACCAGTGATCCAGCCACGCCCCGAAGGTCATGCCGGATTCGATCTCCTTGGGCTGTTCCGGAGGACGGCACTGCTCCCGCAGAACTTTTAATTTCCGCAGGCACTCCCCCTTCGTTTTAGCCAGGCAGTTTTTCGTCCTGGGGTACCCCCGCTGGTCATAGCCCACCACGCATCGCCCCTCCCAGCGGCCGTCCTTTCTCAGGTGGACGCTGCCGCTGCCGGGCTTTCGCCGCTTTGCCATGGTGCCAGCTCCTTTCCGAAGATGTCTGTCATGAAGTTGTCCATCACCTGGGCTGCCTGCCGCTGCATATCGCCGGTGACGTGGGCGTAGGTGTCCAGGGTAAAACTGGCCTTGGTGTGGCCCAGGATGCCGGAGAGAGTCTTGGCATCCACGCCACTGGCCAGGGCGTGGGTGGCGAAGGTGTGCCGGAGGTCATGGAACCGAAGCTCCGGCAGTCCTGCCCGCTTCAGCAGGGTCTTCATACGGTTGTAGGCCATGTCTGGCGGCAGGGGCTGCTCCGGCAGAAGCGGGTGGCAGAAGATCCACTGGGAGTAGGAGCGCTTCTTTCGCTTTTGCAGCAGTTCCGCCGTGCTGGGCGGCAGAGTGATGACCCGCTTGCCTGCTCCCGTCTTGGTGGCTCCCGCAGTGACTCCTCCGCCCCTCCGGCGATGGATGGTGCGGCGGACGGAGAGAGTCCCCTGCTTGCTGTCAAAGTCGGACCACATGAGGCCGCAGATCTCGCCTTTCCGCAGGCCTGTGGTGAGCTCCGTGTAGAAGAAGTCGTACCAGATGGGATCCTTCCGGATCTCCTCCATAAACCGCTCCAGCTGGGCGTCATTGAGAATCTTTCTAGGGGCTGTCTCCTTTTTAGGCAGGGTAACACCCTGGGTAGGATTCTGGGGGATGAGCCGTGCCCGCACCGCCGCGTCCATGGCCAGGTGCAGCACCCCGTGGAGACGGCGGACAGTGGAGGCGGACAGAGCGTGGCCATACTCCGGGTCCTCCCGGATACGGCCATGCCTCTGGACATCCCGGTACAGCTTCCGGACATCGTCCGGGGTGATCTTGCTGATGGGCTTGCTGCCCAGCCGGGGCTTGATGTGGTACTGGATATAATGGCGGTAGCCTTCCAGGGTGCTCTCCCGCACGGAGGGGGCTACCAGCTCCTCCAGCCATTGGTCCAGCCACTCCCCCAGGGTCATGCGGCTGTTCTCGGTGAGATCCACACCCCGGTAGGTGCTCATCTCCCGGTGAAGCTTTTCCGTCAGGGCCTTCTGGCTCCCGGCGGACACGTAACGGAAGATGGAGTCGCCGTTTTCCTTGTGGCCCACCACGATGCGGCCCTCCCAGCGGCCATCCTCCCGCTTGCGGACCATGCCGTCCCCGGACGGTCTGCGCTTACTCATGCCCGTTCACCTCCCGCTCCTCGGCGCCTTTTCTTTGATATAGCGACGCAAGCTTCATGGCGCTTCTTGCTCCGTCCGGCGCAGCGCCCGCTCCTCTTCCTCGTCGTCGAAGGAGTAGGGTTCCAGCTCTCCGGCGATCCCCAGGGCCAGCCGGAACCCGGCGGTAAAGGCCGCCAGGGAAGTCTCTTCCCGCAGTTCGATGCCCAGGTCCGCTAGCTTCAGCAGCTTCTCCCGGTCCTGCCGGTCCTGCCGGTCCAGCTGCGCCCGCAGTTCCCGGCGGAGAAGTTCGATCTCCTCCCGCACATCCGTGTACGCAGGCTCCTGGAAGAACCGCTGGTGCAGCGCTCGCATATAGTCGTTCATGTGTATCGCCTCCTATCAGCGACACACAATACCGTAAGACGCAGAGAATATCCAGGGATTTTGACCACAGTTCAGAAAGAATTATCATTTGCGTGGTTCGAGCGGCGGAAGCGCTATCTTGTTTACTGCGGCGCAGATTTTGAATTTGAAAATTATATTTTCATCTTATGTGTTGTGGTCCTTCCTGCAACTGCATTTATGTATGTAGATTTAGAAAAGAACATATTTCAGATTGTTTGCAGTTGCTTACTCCGGTCTTATCCAGTTAATTTAGAAATTAGTAATAAGGTAGGATAAGCGAATATATAAATCAGAGAAATTGTAATGCACTATTGCAATTAAACTCTGCCATCATTTCTGATTTGCATTGACAAACAATTACCTCGCGCTATAATAGTATCATATGATACCATTATAGCGCGAGGTGAAAATAGTGCCACCTACCGAAGACATTGAAAAGATTTTGGGCGATATGCGCTTAGCAATTGATACAGGAAAATTTCAACCTATCTGTCGGCGTAAAAATATGAATACACTCTCCATTCTTGGCATAAGTTGGGAAGATGCAAAAAGTGAGATATATGAACTGACTGCTCGTGAATATTATCAAGGACCGGAAGTGGATCGGGATTTTCCTAATACTGACCGTTTCTGGATGTTTAAAAAGAACATAGGCGGGCAGGTTATATACATTAAGTTTAAAATTTTATATTTGGAAAATGGTGCGGTAAAACTGGTCAGTTTTCATATTGATAATATGTAGATTGGCTGTGGCGCGTTAACTAAAAAGGAGATTATAATATGTATTGCCCAAAGTGCGAGTCTGATGTTGAAACCACGGTTAAAGAAGTTCTGGAAACTTATCCCGTGAAAGGAGAAAATATCACAATCAAAGCTCGAGTACGGTTTTGTTCCATATGCGGGGAAGATATATGGGACGAAACTTTGGATGCTGAAAATCTTCTCAATGCCTATGCAGAATATCGAAGAAATCATGGACTTTTACAACCCAGTGAAATTCGAGCCATTCGCGAAAAATATAAATTATCTCAAGTGGCCTTTGCGAGAGTCCTTGGGTTGGGCGATAAGTCAGTAACTCGCTACGAAAATGGAAGCATTGCTGACACAGCACAAAATAACTTAATTGCTCTATCTCGGCACCCAAGCGTTTTTAAGGAATTGCTCGATCTTAACAAAGCAAAAATTTCGACAGATGACTATAATACGGCAGTCTCTGCATTGGAGGCTCTACGTTGCCGAGTTGTGTGGGGGGGAAAAGAAATTTATTCTTATTCCGACACTACCAGTATGGAATTTAATACTACAAGAGCTCAATATTGGGGTGATTTGTATGCCTAAAAGAAGCATGTTACAGTTTTTATATTATTCTGTTGATGAAATACACTACAAAGATGTTCCTTCAGAAAATGGAATAAATAAATTTCAGTTACATCCTCGATATGAACGCAAGTTAATTGAACTTGGCGACAACAAGTACGATTTTATTGTTTCTGTTAAAATTGCTCCAAGTAAAGATAATCCTGCTCCATTTGAATTATATGTTGCCATTACTGGGCATTTTATATTGAATGAAGCAGATAATGAACCGCTTAATACAGATTTAAAGGAAAGCATTTTAAGGAAAAACACTGCAGCAATTCTTTTTCCATTCTTACGCGCCATTGTTGCTTCGATAACAGTAAACGCCAATATTCCCTCGCTGGTACTCCCCGTTTTAAATTTTGCAGAAGATATACCGGGTGAAAATGAATAATGCAAAAAGGTCTTCCCAGGCAAATGCTTGGGAAGACCTTTTTGCAGGAATATATAGAGGAAAGAATGTAAACCGCATCAGGAGATTTCTACGCATATTTTACCCCCCCTTTATGGTCATGCCGCCCCAGGTCTGGGTTTGTGTCTGCTCTTCCTCGTGATCGTCAGGCTGGTGGCCCAGAGCGATCCGGAGTTCCTGGAGCTCCCGCATCCGCTTGCGGTCAATGTGCAGCCTCGGCTGTGCGGGTGGAGCCGGCGCATTGTCTCGGAAGATGTTGCTCATGTGGTAGAGCAGGTGGGACACTGTGAACAGGAGCTGCGGCTGGTGCCATTGCTCTTGGCGTTCCAGAACGTATTGAGCATTTGAATGTCCATACGCATCCGCCATCCGGAAGCAGTTCCACGCCGCTTCTTCGTCTTTGGGAACGCCAGTGCCAGTGAGGTACAGCTTCCCCAGCAGGTAGCTGGCCCAGGGATGATTTTGGTCAGCCGCGTGACGGACATACTCCACCGCTTTGACTGCGTCCTTTCGTACGGACCTGCTTGTCAGGTATTCTTTGCCCAGACGATAGGAAGCGTCAGTGTTCCCGTTTCGAGCTGCTCGCTCCAACCATTGGAGGCCATCATCAACGTCATGGACTTCCGGATCGTCAGAGAGATATAATTTTCCCAGCGCATATTGAGCTTCGGGTAGATTTCGCTTTGCCGCCAGTTCCAGCCAGTGGACGGCTTGTTCTGCATCCGGCAGAAGCAGACCGCCGTCCCGGTACAGCAGTCCCAGGAAGTACTGAGCGTGGACATCACCGTACTCTGCCAGCCGCTCCAGATCTTCCACTGCCTCATCCCGCTGATCCAGCGGCAGATTGCTGTCTTCGATCCTGGCACGCAGTCGCAGGCACTCGTAGGAGACTTCCCAGTTTTCCACCCACTCGCCCTGCTCTTCCATCTTCTTGTCTTCGAATGTCATTACACCCAGACGAACATTCTCCGCCTCCCGGATGACCGCGTTCCTGATGGCCCGGAACTCTTTCTGCCGGAATAGCGGCGGACGCTGTTGTTTCTTTCCCGAGTAGAACTCGTTCACCTGACACTGGAGCTCCCACCACTTTTGATAGCACTCGTTGACGACAGGAATGCACTCCAGCTGATCCACGATCTCATCTACCTGCCGCTTCATGGGCCTCGGGAGATACCCATAGGACTTCTTGCCTTTGACCTCACCCAGTTGCTGGGACAGTTTCCAAATCATCTGCTCTGCCTGAGTATGCTCACAGATTGTATCCCGCATCTGCCGGGACAGCTCCAGCATAACCTTTCGCGTTTCGCGAATCAAATCATCCCGGGAGACTGACTTCTGCTCATAGACGTGGAGCAGTTCCTGTTGGAAGATATCATTTGTGAGTTGTGACCTGATTGATCGGATGCCATTCCGATCCAGATGGGCCTGTCCCGGTTTCACTGACCACGCCATCATGTGAATGTGAGGATGGTGTCCTTCATTATGGAACGCCGCATACCACCGGAAGTCCTGGGGCGGGATGTGCATAGCTGCCGCGATGTCGTTGCGGTGAGCACGGAGCAAGGCCCGCCACGCCTGTGCGTTGTTGTAGCCAAGCCGCTCCGCGTCCTCCCGGTGCAGGGAGAGGATGTGTGTCCAGACGTTTCCGGTGTAGTGCTCCAGTTCCGACATGGCGGCATCCAGATCCACATGATCTGCATCACCGAACAGACCGTGGTCACCAAGACGCTCTGCACGAGGCCGGGTTGCGATGTACTGCATGTAGCCATCCGTCTGCTGCACCTGCTTCCAGTGTTCCTCCAGCGCCAGCGTGATGAGTGACGAGGCGTTAGCTTTCGTCGGATGTGCTGTGTAGTCCTCGTACTCCAGCAGTCCTTTCACATCCGGGAAGTCTTTCGTCAGCTTTGTGATGAGCTGCTCTTGCTTGCGGGTTGGCGGACGGTCATCCGGGATGATCTCCACCCGCTCCCGCGTCGCAATGTACCTCATGTAACCGTCTGCACCCTGACTACCTCCGCACTGGATGTACGGACTCTTGACGATCAGTCTTGCCATCCATCATCACCGTCCCGCTGTTCCTGTGCGCGCTTTGCCATCTTCTCCAGCTGCAGATGGCCGTTGAGCTTCTTCACGCGAGCCACACTCTCCGCGTGTTTTTTCCTGAGATACTCCTCGTCCAGATGGACGCAGTCCGCGAGAACGCTCACACCCTGATCCAGTTCTACCGCTTGCTTGAAGAGCAGGGACGACATCCGCTTCTCCAGTTGATCCAATCTGCCGTCCAGATAGGACTGCACCGAGGACGGCAGGAACATACCGGCGTTGTTGGCGCTGAGATAGTCCAGATAGAAGTTGATGGCGTTCTCGATAAATCCGGTGAGACTGCGGCTGCCGTCTTCCGTATAACGCCGCTCCAGCCGTGCCTTCATCTCCGGCGTCAGGTAGAGGGCAAATTTTTCTTTTTGGCTCATAAAGGCCTCCTTTCTTCGGGTTGACCCCTGGTTTTTTCTTGTGGGCGTAAGCGCTGCAGGATAACGACCGCAGAATTTCTTTTCTCTGCCATTTTTGACCCCATTTCTGCTAACTCCGGGGCCCTTTGAAACTGCCCGCACTGCGGGCAGTTGTGCCGGGTGAAAGTCGGGGCGGTGACCCCAGGCATTTATCCTGCTTCGACTTTCGTCCTCCGAAGAGTCGTAAACAGCTCCCGAAAACCGCCTCAAACCCCTTGCAGGGGCTGGGACTCCACCCAGCCCCGAAGAAGCGCACACAGCGGCTCACAGGGGCAACCAGGGCGGGAGTTGCGTGTCTCAGCCAGTTCTCGCTTTTTTTGGGGGGATAACCTGGCGGCAGGACTTTTTCTTGTTACTCTTCGTCTTGTTCATACACTTCCTCACCATCTGTTGAGGGGCTTTCCCTTCATGCACTGTGGCCTGCGGCGGGAAGCTCAGGCAGCGGCAGGATGTAGTAGTGGTTATTCCCCTGGAGCCACTTGCCGCTTTTCACACACCGCGAGGTCTTGACTTTGCTGATGAACCCACGGTCAACCAACAGACTGACCGCGTCCCTTGCGGCGTTTTCAGAGCAGCCGCAGTGCAGAGCGATGGTCTTCATGCTGGGCCAGCATACATCCTTCTGCCCAGCACAGCAGACCAGATAACTGTACACAGCCAAGGGGATCGGCTTCAGGTCATAGCAGAAAATAGCGTTGCTCATTTGATAAAATCGTTCACCGAGAATTGGCATACGGAACCTCCTGATTTTGAAATTCAGAGATAAATTTTTCTTGCGTTCCGAGAGCCTCCCTGTTAAACTGTTCGCAGATGGAGTCTGCGTTTTTCGGAACGCGGCGTGCCGGCGGACTGTTGCAGCAGT
>ERZ1106973.1670-NODE-1670-length-19636-cov-5.651039_pt1 | contig 19636 bp, 16 predicted proteins | sample MGYA00403686_ERZ1106973 | MGnify/ENA primary metagenome ERZ1106973 (study PRJEB35170, sample SAMEA104062408) | human gut metagenome | biome: human gut; feature: human-associated habitat; material: faeces | place: Denmark | collected 2012-11-06 ...
GAGTAATTTTATCTTACATCAGTTTGAAGGTTTACACAAACTTTGGGATACTCCCGAATCACGGTATTTCATAACTTTTTTAAGTCTTAAATACCGCTGATACACTAACCAAATTTACAAGGTTAATTCTCCGTTTTCAAATTTCTCAAGAATTTTTTCACGCTCTATACTATCTTCGGATTTGAATTTCTTACGCAAACTTATTACATCATTTGATTCTTTAATGCTACCTCTGTCTTTAATTATCCCTTTATATCAGCCATCCCTTAATAACCTCTAACGCTCCTACATCTGTAATTCCTTCATCATCAGCAGATCGACCATATTTTTTCAGTTTTCTTTTTCCTCTCACACAAAAAGTGAAATCCGTATTTTCAAAATGTATGGCATTTTCATTTTTTACATTGCAGTATGGATCATCTCCAAAATCTCCGATAAATATTGGCATTCTCTCTTTTAAACGATTGATATAATTCAAAGTATCCCGATTTGTGATTCCTATACAAATAAGTTCTGTTGGATTTAGCCCCTCTACAATTTCCCCTATAAAATCATTTATATTTCCTGCACAAAATACTATAACTCTGCCGGAGTTTCTTTCTTTTAAAACTTTATTAATTGTTTGCAATACCGGCTGTATAGGAATCTGTGTCTCAATATCACTGTGGTCATACCTCAGTGTATGATATCCTGCTCTTACAAAAAAGTCTGATATCTCATCATATTTTCCTATATGTCCCAGCAATCTCTTTTTCCTCTTGTTTTGATACCATACCCTTCCATTCAGATCACTTTTGTAATAATCCGGATGCATGAACACTATGGTTCCTTTAAAATTATTTTCTTTTTTTCGTTGTGAGTAACAAATCTTTACATTTTCTTCTGTTAAAAATTCTTCTTTTAAATCGAAACTCTCTCTTTGAACTGGCTTAGTTGTATTAGATATGCCTTTAAATGCAATGATGATAACCTCTAAGATCCATATAACAATCGTAATATCTAATGAAGTACTTACATAATTATGAACATTTTTATTATCCATTGTAAAATATTTTATCAGGAATAAACTACTTAATATGATATCTACACTAATGATTATCTTATATAATTTAGCTGCTTTCGGGGATAATGTCTCATATCGCATTATATAGATGCAGGCTCCAACTGAAAATATGTATAATTCTAACACCGTTATTAAATAATAAATTGTTTTTGCTGTCATACATATTATTCCCCACTTCCATTTTTTTCAGATAATTGTTGAGTTATAATAAACGTTAATACCTCGCTGTTTATATTAGATATTCCATCCGCCAATTGTATTTTTATATAACTTAATATTTCTTCACGAACAGACTCATTGTATAATATTCTACTTAAATCAGTTCCAAGAATATTATTCCATAAGTTTGTCTGAGCATATTCCGTTCCCCTTTTATTATAATAATGGGTTTTACTGCTTCGGTTTCCGAATAGATGATGTTGTTCCAAGTTTCACATTCTCCACACACTTCAATATTTATTGCCCACTCCTTCTCCTTTTTTTATTAAACTCTGAATTAGGATTTTGTGAATTTCCAATTATACAAAAAACTGAAAATCCTCCTAAAATCATTGACATAACTAATACTATTCCCCACATAAGCTTTCCTCTTGACGCAGTTGACATTGTTTTCTGCATGAGTCTTCCGCCATGTCCTCCTCTGAAAACTCGTCCTAAAACAATTAGTACAGAAATGCTACATGTTGTAAATATAGCGGCAATTTTTCTTATCGCAATCCAAAATGGTTTATTTTTATTAACTTTTCCCTGTACGATTGGAATTAATATTCCAATTCCAATACTTATAGCATAAAGAATTCCTGTAACTATTCCTGTATTTTTTCCAAATAAAGAACCATAAAGTAACATTGGCATCATCCATGAAATAGAACAACCAAATAATAGTAATGATGAATACATTGATAATTCATCATCTTTTCTTACCAATTTTATAATTGTAAGTATCAATAATATACTAAAACAGCTTATATTTATGCATAAAATAATTTTTATTGGTTTACTTTCAATATAAGCAGCCATTAACTCTGCACCCAAGAAAAATATATCCATATAAATTACTATCATAAAACATTTTAAAATTTCCTTACTCTTTCCCATCACCATTTCCTCCATCAATCAATCCAAATACAAAGTCCTTAATATCATCCCTTAATGATTTTCCATTTCCATCGAAATCTGAACTGTCTAAATTCGCTACTACAATTCCTACAAGTATTCCTGCTGCCAAGCCAATTACATTTCCAACTCCTGGTACAACACTTCCACCTGTAAGTCCGGCAATTGCAATAGTTGTAATCGTAGTCGCACCAGCTGTTATAGCTGATGTAGCTACCGTCTCTCCTGTCGTCAATACAACATCTACCACCGCATCACTTATAAACTCTCTAGCAGATGCTCCTGATTGACAATTATCATAGATTCCTACTCCAACATCAATAATTACATCTACATATGGTACTTCAAACTTGCCTGCTGCTTTTGCTTTATTTCCAATATTTCCCATTTCCGCCAAACCATTTTTTATTTTTCCTCTTGTGGTTCTTCTGAAATTTCCTACACTTACACCAGCTTCTGCGGCATTGATTTTGGTAGTTGGATTATCAATAATACTTTTTGCCAAATTCTTATTTTTTTTATACTGGTTTAGCCATTGATATGAAATCTCACCGCCTTCTTTAATATCCTTCATATTTCCAATATTGGTATACCAATCTGAAGCTATATGCACTGGATCAGACTCATCCAGTTCTTCTGATTTTGTATCCATTCCCACCAAATCACTTGTCACAACTGCCGTTGGCCACATGCCATTCAGGTCCACCATATCCATCGGTCTGTTAAAACAGTAGCTGTAATGGTTCATCGTGTATGGCACTGCGGTGTGTCCTTTTATGAAGTCCTCGCTTATGAAACGGCCTGCTCCGGCATCATATCTTCTTGCCTGTGCAAAATACAGCCCTCCTGCACTATCCATCTGATACCCTGTAAAACCAAAGCTCTGTAAGGAATCCTTAAAGATATCTTTTGCCGTTCGGATATCATTACCAAATTCATCAAATCCATAGGTTTCCTCACTTCTTCCTGCTTCATCTGCAAGCCGCATCGGACTTCCCAGATCATCCTGAAAATAAAAGTGCTCCCTTCCTTCTTCTTCCATTCCCGTGACATTACCATCCCAGAAGTAGGTCTGCTCCACATTATTTTCTGTTTTCTGTAAAAGATTATGATACTGGCGGGTAAGATCAAGTGTATAGCGAATGGTCTGTTCCGGGGCTGCATCCCCTGCTGCAATGCTTTGCTCCATTCTATGTCCTAATCCGTTATACTGATATACTGCCTTTTTGATTTGTCCATCTGTCATTCCCATAGAGCTGTTCATCTGGTTAGCCGCATCGAACCCATATGCTCTCAAAACCTCTTCACCGCTTGTTACGGATAACAGATTTCCTCTGTGGTCATACGCATAATCTTTCGTTCCGTTTGCATTTGTTTCCTGCAACAGCTGATTTCTGGCGTTATAATGGTAAGTTGTCACCAGCTCTCCTGCTGTCTGATATTCAGTTTTACTGCTTCGGTTTCCGAATGCATCATAGCTGTATGTCTGTTACCATGTTCTACTTCTACAGCGAAGTCGATAGCTTCGTCTACGTTAGGAACACGAACGATAGGAAGGATAGGCATCATTAACTCGATCTGTACGAATGGATGATCCTTAGGAGCTTCCATGATGATACATTTAACTTCTGGTCCAACCTTGATTCCAACTTTGTCAAGGATGTACTGTGCGCTCTTACCTACGAAGTTAACAGCTGGTTTCTTTCTGTCTTTTGTTACGAGATCAACCATCTTTTCGATGATTTCAGGATCTTTTACTTCGTATGCGCCATTGTTCTTCATGTTGAAGATTAAGTAGTCAGCGATCTGATCTACAGCGATAACTTCTTTCTCTGCGATACATGGAAGGTTGTTATCGAAAGAACATCCGTTAACGATGTCTTTTGCTGCTTTTTCGATATCAGCTGTCTCATCTACTACTACTGGAGGGTTACCAGCTCCAGCTCCGATAGCTTTCTTACCTGTTGACATAACTGCTTTAACGATTCCAGGACCACCTGTAGCAACAAGCATACGAACCTTTGGATGGTTCATCATGATGTTTGTGTTTTCGATAGATGGTTCTTTAACAGTTACGATTAAGTTTCTAGGAGCGCCCAGCTCTTCTAATTTAGCGTTCAGTTTTTTGATTAACCAGATGGAAACGCCTTTTGAACGTGGATGTGGGCTGAATACTACAGTGTTTCCACCAGCAAGCATTGCGATGGAGTTACAGATAACTGTTTCTGTAGGGTTTGTTGTAGGAGCGATAGCACCAATTACACCGAATGGACAGTACTCAACTAATGTAAGTCCGTCATCACCTGATAAAGCTTCTGTTGTTAAATCTTCAACACCTGGAGATTTAACTGCTGCTAAACGGTTTTTGATTACTTTATATTCATAAGCACCCATTCCGCTTTCTTCTACAGCGAGTTTACTCATGTACTCAAGATTTTCTTTTGTACAAACAACTTCTCTGATACCTTCAACGTATCTCTGTCTGTCAGCCATGGAATGGTTCATATATTCTTTCTGAGCTTTTGCGGAAGCTTCAATTGCCTCGTCCATAGTATCAAAGATACCATATCCATATTCGCTTTCGCTTGAGCCAGTCTCAACATCGTTTAATACTTTTTTAACGACTTTTTCAATTAATTCAACATCGATATTCATTATGCTTTTCCTCCTTGCATTTTTTCTAATGCGTATGTCGCTACTGCCATATCCTCTTCAGCGGTACCACCACTTACTCCGATAGCTCCGATTACTTTGCCATCTTTCTTGATCGGGTATCCGCCTCCAAAACAAATAATTCTGCCATCACCAGAATTATGAAGACTCCACAGGCTCTCACCTGGTTTTGTCACATCAGCAAGATCACATGTCGGACACTTTAAAGCACAGGCAGTGTATGCTTTATCCTGAGACACCTTTGTACTGATCAAAAGGGTTCCTTCCATGCGCTGGAAGTATAATAAGTTTCCACCTTCATCTACTGCGGAAAATGCAACAGGAACACCAATCTCTTTTGCCTTTTCTTCTATGAATCCAGCCATCTTTTTCAAGGTTTCAATTGACATATCCATGCTGTCTTCTTCCTTTCCCATAGCTCCTAAGGTTTTCACTACCTGTCGTACTGTGTCTTTTAATTCTTCGATCTCCTGATTTTTTGCTCTTGCCTCTTCGAGACGAGCCATTGCAAAGCACGCATCTGATAAGCGATTGATATATTTGCGTAACTCCTCACGAACAGGAACCTGCTTTGCGAGTGCTGTAATTATTCTCTCTGCACGTCTTACAACAGTTCTTGCAACGTGTAAGGCTGCGGAGGAAGGATTAACTCCAGGTACTACGAATTCTCGCATCAGCCCGTTCACTTCGGTGGATTTGTCAATGATATTTTCGAGGTATTTGATATCAGCTTCCCCGATCTTATCTTTAAGCATTTCCATTCCTCTTGCATCACTGGCTAATTCAGCACCTGCCTGGAACATCCTCTTCTGAATATGATTAATATATTCTTTTATTTCCGGTGAGTCAGTCAGGGTATAGGCAACTCCCAGAGAAGAGATTGCTTCATCGACAGTTCCGTAAGCATCAACGTTTAAACTGTCTTTGTCAACTCTGGAACCACCATAGAGACCCGTCGTTCCTTTATCACCTGTCTTTGTATAAATATTGGACATTATATTCACACCCTTAACACTGTGATATTTCTACGGTATCGACAATGCCGACAATCGCAGCATCTACTGGCAGGTCAGTCTTTTTACCATTTGACATACGTGCGGAACTTCCGCCTACGACAATTACGGTTTCTCCATCGCCGGCTCCAACAGTATCAACAGCAATTTCTGTCTGTTTCTTTGCTGTAAGATCCTGATTAATCTTCTCAACAATAAGAAACTTACTGCCGGTCAGGCTTGGAGTCTTAATAGTCGAAACTACTGTACCAATCACTTTACCTAAATACATGTCTTCACCTACTTACTCTTTTACAATCGTAATTCCGCGATTTAAAGCTTCGTCTTTTGCAAGACCGGTAACTAATGCATCCTGTCTTACAACGATTGTCTTAAATCTCGCATTCTTTGCTATATCGACTCTGCCGATTACTTTTTTATCAAGTTTTACACTGCCGGATGCTCCCGCTTTTTTAACAGGCTGGCTTACTGACTGTACTGCCGGCTCCATCTTTGCGGAAACGATTCTCTCTTTTTTTGGTGCCGGCTTACTGTTATCCAGTGCCGGGAGAGACACCTTTGCAGAGAAAACTTCATTTACTTTACTGCACAGACTATAGTCTGTAGTCAATGTGATTCCGTATGCGAGCATATCTTCAAGATTATGTCGCATTTTCGCTTTATAAGCTTCTGTTACTTTAAAGCCTAACTGCTCTCTTACCTTGTTATCCGGACAACAGCCATCAATTGCTGCCACGATTGGCTTTCCTGTAGCCATCGCTCTGGAAATCATATTGGTAAGAAGATTATCACTGATACAATTTGCAACCTTTGCGGCTGTATTAATTGTCAGCGACGGAATAATTACAAACTGACTGTCATCTACAATCTGTCTGCCGTTAACCGGAGCGCCCTCAACATAAATGGCATCCGGATCAATGTCATTTTTGATACGTTCTTCTGTAATTACTTCTCCTGCTGCCTTTGACAGTACTGCTGTCAATGTCCAGCCATCCTTTTTTAGTTCATTTAAAGATGTTACTGCATCTTTATAACCAATTAAGGCTCCGGAGAAAAGAACAGTAGCTTTCTTACAAGCCTGTGCGTATCGTAAGATGACCTGATCTGAAATGTATTCCACAATGGTTGACATAAGCGCTTCTTCAAATTCTTTTCTATTCATCATGCCACCTATTGCTTATTGCAGTTCATGGCAATTCCTAATGGAGTAACCAGTAAAGGTTCTTTCGGCTTAATCGTCTTAACCCCTGTTTCCTTCTCAAAAACACTTTCGAACTTCTTAAAGCTGCAGGCACCGCCTACTACATAAATAACGTCCACATCGTATCCCTGGATAAAACGGGCAACGATTGCTGCCATCTTTTCAATTACCGGTTTAACCACAGGAAATACCAGCATTTCCTGTTTCGGATCTTTTTTGATTCTCTCGGCCTCTTCAAAGGAACATCCAAGGCTCCCAGCAAGTACCAGAGTCATGTGTGTTCCACCTGTAGGCTCATCTGCGGTAAAGATAACCTTTCCGTCTTTGAGAATACTGATACCGGTTGTTCCACCACCGACATCCACGACTGCTGCCCCCGTTTTGATCAGTTCTTCAAACTCACTTCGCATCGCAACCGATTTGTAGCTGATAAAGCGGTGTTCCGAGTTGCTTAAAACATGTACCGTCAGTCCGGTACGGATGCGGATCTGGTCTAAGATGAACAATTCATTGCTCACATCGCGGAGTGCTGCAGCCGCATATGCCTCGTAGCCATCCACCTGATACTCTTTCATGATCTTCGTGAACTGCTCTAACGTGTCACAGAGTGCTTCCACCAGCTCATATCCGATCACACCGCGTGAATACGCATCCCGCCCAAGCTCGATCCTGCTTCTGATATAATCAATTTTGCGGATGTTTTTTCTGGCAGAGATCTCAAAAATTTTCAGGCTCACCTCATAAGAGCCGATATAAATCGCTGCAAATGTATGAATTGCCATATTTTATCCTCCTGCTTCATGCGTACATGTTATTCCTGTTTTCCAAGCAGATAATTAATAAACTGCTGTGCTGTTCTTCCGGAGAGTCCGCCGTGGGCAAGTTCCCATTTATTTGCCTCGGCAAGAAGTGTCTCCTCATCCATGGTGATACCGTTTTTCTCTGCAAGGGATACCACGATATGCTGGAATTCTTTTTTGCTCGGTGCACCAAAATAAATGGAAACGCCAAATCTTGCATACAGAGACAACTTTTCCTGTACGGTATCGGAAGTATGCATGTCCTCTCTCACTTCCTCTTTGTCGGAGAATGTCTCGCGGATCAGATGACGTCTGTTTGAGGTCGCATAGATCAAAACATTGTCCGGTTTCTTCTCAAGTCCTCCCTCGATCACTGCTTTTAAGTATTTATACTCGATCTCAAATTCCTCAAATGACAGATCATCCATATAAATGATAAATTTGTAATTGCGGTTTTTGATCTGTGCGATCACATCATTTAAGTCGCAGAACTGATGCTTGTACACCTCGATCAGACGCAGTCCCCTGTCATAATACTGATTGGCGATTGCCTTAATACTGGTGGACTTTCCTGTTCCTGCATCTCCGTAAAGCAGGCAGTTATTTGCCTCCTTTCCGCGGACAAAGCTCTCTGTATTGTCGATCAGTTTCTGTTTTGCGATCTCATATCCGACCAGATCATCTAATTTTACATGTGCAATGTTTGTGATCGGTACGATCTGTGCTCCATCCTCTTTATGCAGCACACGAAATGCTTTATGTAAGCCTAATTTTCCAGCACCAAATTCTCCGTAGAACTCTGTAACAGCATCCTTAAAATCACCTGCATCTGCCGCCTGCTCTAATTTTACTGTCAGTTCACAGATACGGTCACGGATTCTTTTATTAAAAAGCTTTCCGCTGTCGCCTGCACTCTCATAATGAAGCAGTGCATCCATGCAGTCGATCTCATAATCTTTTGCCAGCTCTGTAAAATCAAAATCAAATAAATCTTTCATGATCTTAAAATCATGCAGTGCAATCTGATTGACGGAGCCTTCCATACCACCCCGGATCTCACATCCACGGCTGTATGCGTTCTCGTTATTGACCAGAATAAATGCAATAAAATTATGCCAGAGATTTCCTTTAAATCCATGACTTACTGCAAGTTCGGACAACTGGTTAAAACATTCGTAAAGCAGTGCCTCGATATCCTCTCTGTTATAATATTCATTCTCATAGTTTTCCATGATCCATGCCATGTTATAAAATAATTTTCCATTTTCAAAGTTTTTATATAAGATCAGGTTTTTTGTACTTTTCATGTTTTGCTCCATTTCTTCGTGTGCAAATCTTATTTCCACAAATTTCTTTCGTTCTAATAATTTCCAAGAATCTTAAGTCCAAGCGTTTCCTCTGTCAGACCTCTTAAGGCATTCTGCACTGCTGCATCATTTAAATTACCCTCAAAGTCGACAAAGAAACGGTACTCCCAGTTTTTCCCCTGTACCGGTCTTGATTCAATGTGGTTCATGTTGATGCCATTGTAAATAAAATGGGACAGCATATGGTAAAGGGAACCACTCTCATGCATACCTTCAAAGCAGATACTGATCTTTTCCGCCTTTGAAGTGAAAACGCGTTTGCCGGATACGATAATAAAACGGGTTGCATTCATCCTATTATCCTGAATACATTCATCCAGCACTTTCAGTCCATAGATATCAGCAGTCAGGCTGCTTGCGATCGCCGCCTTATGTTTTTTGCCGTCCTCTTTTACTTTTTTTGCCGCCATGGCAGTATTTTTCAGACTATGTTTTTCCCATTCCCGGTGGCTCTCAAGATATCTGCCGCACTGCATCAGTGCCTGCGGGTGGGAATAGACATCCGTGATATCGGAAAGTTCTGCATCCGGAAGTCCAAGCAGTGCATGATTGATCTGGATAATCTGCTCCCCGACGATGCAGTTATCGTATTCTACCATCAGGTCATAATTTTCAGATACGATGCCCGCTGAAGAATTCTCAATCGGAAGCACCGCATAATCTGCCTCTCCGTTTTTGATCGCCTCCATGGCATCACGCCAGGTTTCCACATGATAACTGTCCGTCTGCTCTCCAAAGTACTCTCTCAATGCAAGCTGGCTGTACGCACCCTCTGTCCCCTGAAACACAATACGCGCATTGTGATAATCTAAACTTTCCACTTCTGTAAAATCCGGTTTTTCATACATTCCATGCGCTGTCAAAAGCTGATACTGACGTTTTCTGCTCATCGACATAATCTGCTCAAACAATTCACGGATCCCGTGTTTATTAAAATCTGTTTTGCCAAGTGCTGTCAGCGTTGCAAGTTTTGAATCTTCGCGTTCTTTATCAAATACTTTTTTGCCGGTATTGATCTTATATTCTGCAACACCCGCAGCAATCTCCATTCTCTCCTGATATAAATCTACGATCTGTCTGTCAATGACATCAATCTGGTCTCTTAATTCTTTTAAATCTTTCATGGATTCCACCTTTATTTTTAGTATTACTTCTACTATATTACATTAACGTAGCAAAATCAAGGGCAGAAAAAGTCATATTCCATATGAAAAATATAGTATTCGTGCTCTGAAAATGCTATAATAAACACAGATGAGAAGCAAATCAAACACATTGTCACGTCAGCATAAAATGCTCTCAGAATGGAGGCCTTATGAAAAAAGTTATCACGATTCTCTTAATTATCCTCGTACTCGCCGCCGGTGTCGGTTTTGGTGTCTACCACCACAAATCAAACGAGACAAAATTCAATGACGATTACATAAACGGCAACACGGCTGGCAATCTCTACAATGCCGGCATCTTCTGCACGGCAGCTGATGGTACGATTTATTTTGCAAACCCTTCCGACAGCAGCAAACTATACTCAATGAACAGCGACGGTTCAGACCTTACAAAGATTTCTGATGATGTTGCCACCTTTATCAATGCAGATGACAATTATATTTACTATGTGCGCAACAATCCGGTTTTTACCGAACCGTTTTCATTTTTGACGATCAATACAGACAGTCTCTGCCGGCTTGACCGCAGCAAACATAAAAAGAGCATTCTCCTTGATTCTTCCGCGAGTCTTTACGCCTCTTTAGTCGGAAATAAGGTTTATTACCTTCACTATGACGACAAAGACTTTACCACTTTCTATGAAGTCGGCATCGACGGGGCAGACAGTCATCAGGTAGACAAGACACCGTACCGTCCATGCTCCGTCGTCGGACAGTACATTTATTTCAATGGCGTATCAAACGATCACAATATCTGGCGTTTTGACACTGTTACTGACACCTCGGAGCTCGTTCTGAAAGGCAATTATTACATGCCAGCCGTAATCGGTGATACGATCTTTTTCTTGGACAATGAAAACAATTATACACTTGCAAGCACAGATCTCTCCGGCAGTTCGGCCATCACAACACTCAGCGACGACCGCATTGACTGTTATAACATTACAGGAAACTATATTTATTTCCAGCGCAACAGTACAAGCACTCCGGCACTCTGCCGGATGAAAACCGACGGCAGTGATTACACCGTGATTGCAGAAGGCAATTATACCAACATCAATGCGACGGAAACAGATGTCTATTTCAGGGATTTTGCTTCCGGCGTTATGTATAAGACACCGATTGCTGATCCGTCTGATGTTGAGATCTTTAATCCGGGAACTGGTTCTTCTGACAAATGATCCTGCACCGGATCCACAGTTTCGTTTTATGTTCAAAAAAACACAGGGGACTTCCGTTATCCCCTGTGTTTTTTCTATGCAAAATCAAACAGTGAGAGCTGATTGGACTCCGGCATATCACCGAGCAGTCCTAAATCTCCCATCAGATCAATGACCGTCTTAGTTGCCTTTGTTCTCTGTCTGAAATCGTCTCTGGATAAGAATTTTCCATCTTTTGCCGCTTCCGCCACAGCGATCGCAGCATTATCTCCCATACCGTCGATCGTATTTAATGCCGGCATCAGTTTTCCGTCAATGATCTGGAAACGGTCCGGTTTTGCACGGTAAATATCGATCGGTGTGAAATCAAATCCCCGCGCATACATTTCCTGTACAATCTTCATGTCACGGTATACATCCTGTTCCTTCTTGGAAAGCGAATCTTTTCTGCGCTCATAATCTTTCTGGAAATAGGTAAGGCGCTCTCTTCCCTGACACATGATCTCATAGTTGAATCCGGTCGCACGGATTGAAAAATATGCCGCATAATAGGCAAGCGGATAATATACTTTACAGTATGCGATACGCCATGCCATCATAACGTAAGCCGCCGCATGTGCTTTCGGGAACATGTATTTAATCTTTAAACATGAATCAATGTACCACTCCGGCACGTCATGTGCACGCATCTCTTCTTTCCACTCTTCCTTTAGTCCTTTTCCTTTTCGAACCGACTCCATGATCGTAAAGGACTGCTCACTGTCAAGTCCCATCTGGATCAGATAGATCATGATATCATCTCGCGTACAGATCGCAGTGGAAATCGTTGCCAGTCCCTGTTCGATTAAAGTCTGCGCATTGCCGAGCCAAACGTCTGTACCGTGGGACAGACCGGAGATACGGATCAGATCCGAAAACTCCTGCGGCTTGGCATCGATAACCATCTGCATGGCGAACTCTGTACCAAACTCCGGAATACCGAGACATCCAAGCGGGATCCCGCCGATATCCTCCGGCGTAACACCAAGCGCTGACGTATTTTTAAACAAAGACATGACCGCCTCATCATCAAGCGGGATCGTAACCGGATCGATTCCCGTTAAGTCCTGCAACATACGGATCATGGTCGGATCATCGTGCCCGAGAATATCGAGTTTCAACAGGTTGTGGTCGATCGAGTGGTAATCAAAATGTGTGGTGACTGTCGCAGTCGTCATATCGTTTGCCGGATGCTGTACCGGGGTAAAAGTATTGATCTCCTCTCCCACCGGAAGTACAACGATACCTCCCGGATGCTGTCCGGTCGTTCTGCGGACGCCGACACATCCCTGTACGATACGGTCGATCTCACAGTTTCTCTTGTGGATGCCGCGCTCCTCGTAATAATTCTTGATATAACCGAATGCCGTTTTATCGGCAAGTGTACCGATCGTACCGGCACGGAAGGTCTGTCCGTAACCGAAAATAACCTCACAGTACGCATGCGCTTTACTCTGGTACTCACCGGAGAAGTTCAAGTCGATATCCGGCTCCTTATTTCCCTTGAATCCAAGGAATGTCTCAAACGGGATATCAAATCCGTCCTTGACTAGTTTTTCGCCGCAGACCGGACAAATCTTATCCGGCATATCACAGCCGCTCCTGCCGGAAAATGCCTTGACCTCCGGCGAATCAAAATCACTGTATTTACAATTTGGGCAGCGATAATGTGCCTGGAGTGGATTGACCTCCGTGATACCGGACATTGTCGCCGCAAAGGACGAACCTACTGAACCACGCGATCCTACCAGATATCCATCCTCGTTTGACTTCCATACCAGTTTCTGTGCAATGATGTACATAACCGCATATCCGTTGGAAATAATAGAGTTCAACTCACGATCCAGACGCTCCTTTACGATTGCAGGAAGCTCTTCGCCATACATACTGTGTGCCTTGGTATAACAGATATCACGCAGCATCTGGTCAGAATTTTCGATGACCGGCGGACATTTATCCGGGCGCACAGGTGCGATCTTCTCACACATATCCGCGATCTTGTTCGGGTTAGTAATGACGACTTCCTCCGCTTTTGCCGAGCCAAGATATTCAAATTCCTTTAGCATCTCCTCTGTCGTCCGAAGGTAAAGCGGCGCCTGGTCATCCGCATCCTTAAATCCTTTTCCCGCCATGATGATACGGCGGTAAATCTCATCCTCCGGGTCAAGGAAATGCACGTCACAGGTCGCAACAACCAGTTTTCCAAATGTTTCTCCCAGTTTTACAATACGGCGGTTGATATCCTGCAGTTCCTCGATCGTGCTGACGGATTCCTTGTCGCTTTTTAACATAAACTCATTATTGCCAAGCGGCTGGATTTCTAAATAATCATAAAATTTTACCAGTCTTATGATTTCCTCCTCCGGCCGTCCACCCACGATTGCACGGTAGAGTTCTCCCGCCTCACATGCTGATCCAAGCAGCAATCCTTCACGGTATTTTACAAACTCACTCTTTGGAATACGCGGTCTCTTGTTATAGTAGGTCAGATGTGACAGAGAAATCAGACGGTACAGATTGATGCGCCCGATATCGTTTGTCGCAAGAATGATCGCATGATAAGTGTTCATTTTCATGATGGTCTCCGGCGAAGCCTGTCCCATCTGGTTGACCTGATCTAAGGTTTCCATGCCACGGTCGTGAAGCATCTTTACAAATTTTACAAAGATCTCCGCCGTACATCCCGCATCATCCACGGCACGGTGGTGATTCTCCAGAGAAACTCCCAGCGCTTTTGCTACAGTATCGAGTTTAAAACGGTTTAACTGTGGCAGCAAAATTCGTGCTAAAGCAACCGTATCAATGATCGTAAACTCTTTCTCGATTCCCTGTCTCTCACAGTTTTTGATGATAAAACTCATATCAAAATCTGCATTGTGTGCGACCATGATTGCATCCCCACAGAACTCCATAAACTGTGGCAGGATCGTCTCTATCTTCGGTGCATCGATCACCATATCGTCTCGGATGGAAGTCAGTTCCTCGATCCGGTACGGGATCGGCACTTCCGGGTTGACGAACGTAGAAAAACGTTCTGTGATCTCGCCGTGCACCACTTTCACTGCACCGATCTCTATGATCTTATTTTTATCCGGCGAAAATCCGGTCGTCTCAAGGTCAAACACCACATAGGTATCATCGAGATTCTGGTTTTTTGAGTTGGTGATGATATCCTTTAAATCATCCACCAAATATGCCTCCACACCATAGATCACCTTGAAGTCATCATCCGGTGAGATCGCATGGTTTGCATCCGGGAACGCCTGTACATCCCCATGGTCGGTGATAGCAATCGCCTTATGTCCCCATTTCATCGCACGCTTTACGATATCTTTTACCTCAGAGACACCATCCATATCGCTCATCTTGGTATGACAGTGAAGCTCTACGCGTTTCTCCGGGCTCGTATCCATACGGACTGAGGTAAAATCCGGGATTTTTTTGATGCCGACGATCGAACCTATCGTAAGCTCACTGTCAAATTTGTCGATGGTCGTGACGCCTTTGATCTTTAGGAAAGCACCTTTTTTCACCCCCTCAAGCAATTCCGGAAGCTGGTCATTTCTGGTAAAAATCTTTAAAACAATGGAGTCCGTGAAATCCGTGACTGACATGATCACGATCGTTTTTTCATTACGGATCTCTCTCGTCTCAAGTGTCATGACCTGACAGCGTATCGTAACCTCTCCCATCTCCCCGACAATCTTCTCGATTGGGATCGTCTCATCTTCAAAATCTTTTCCGTAGAGCACATCCGGGTTATCTGATTTTTTATATCCACCGTAGGATCCGCCATCATATTTTTTGCGGAATTCTTTTTTACCAAACGAATTTTCTCCCTTTCCGTTCGCGTTTCCTGCATTATTTCCTGCAGCAGATTCTTTTGAATGATTTTGTTCCTTTGTGGCAGTTTTCATGGATGTATCAGCCGTCTGTACTTCTTCCGCCTTTGCCGGTGCACTCTCCTCATGAAGCTGTACACGTTTTAAAATATTTTTGATTTCAAACTGGATCTGTAAATCACTGTTTTTCTTGTGTTTGCTCTCTTTTGGTTCCTCAAAAGCAAGTTCTACGGAAAGGTCAAGTCCACAGCGTTCACACACCACTTTCTCTAAAAATTCAACGATCTCATGTGATCTGGTCTGTGCAATGATCGTGTTTTCAAGAGTCAGGAGCAGATGGGAATCTCCTGTAAACTCCATTTTGGCGGAGCGCAGCAGATTATATTCCATCAGACTGTAATTTTTTAATTCCTCTAAAATACTGTCCTTATACAGATCCATCAGTTTTTCTGCAGTATACTGCTCTGACAACTGATATTTTTCAATGACTTTAACGTCCATATGCCGGTTTTTAAAAATCTGATCATGTATGTTTTTTTCCAGCTGATAGATATTCTTTTTATGGATAAGACGTGTTCCATTTAAATAGATACGGATATGATCTTTCTCATGATTCATTCCGACCCTGGTAACTTCCGTCTCTGATAACAGTTTTTTCATATCTCCATTCACTTCCAGTGTCGGAAATACATCAAAAAACATTTTTGTCATGTTTTACCCAACTCCAACTTACTTAATTGTTGCTTGTTCACACATTCCGTGTGACCAGTAACACCTAATTTTCATTCCAGTGCAGCAGTTCATAGCGAAGGCTCTCTAACAGTTCGGATTCCGGCACTTTCTTGTAGACCTCTCCATGTTTGATGATCAGTCCTTCCCCGATACCTCCGGCAATTCCGATATCCGCCTCTTTTGCCTCACCCGGTCCGTTGACCACACAGCCCATAACGGCAACTTTGATGTCTAACGGGATATCGGCAACCATATTTTCGACCTGGTTTGCAAGTCCGATCAGATCGATCCTGGTTCTTCCACAGGTCGGACAGGATACGACCTCAATACCGCCCTTGCGCAGTCCTAATGTCTTTAAGATCAGCTTTGCGGATTTGATTTCCTCTAACGGATCTCCGGTCAGTGAAACACGGATCGTATCACCGATGCCCTGATGTAAAATCAGTCCAAGTCCGATTGCGGATTTGATATTTCCACTGATGATCGTTCCGGCTTCGGTGATGCCTACATGCAGCGGGTGATCAGTTTTTTCTGCGATCAGCTCATGTGCTTTCACACACATCATAACGTCCGAGGATTTGATGCTGATGACAAGGTTATCGTATCCCATATCCTCAATCATTTTTACTTTATCCAGCGCACTCTCAACGATTCCTTCTGCCGTCACGCCATGGTATTTTTCTACCAGATCTTTTTCTAAAGAACCACTGTTGACACCGACACGAATCGGGATCTGCCGCTCTTTTGCCGCATCCACGACTGCCTGTACGCGCTCTCTGCTTCCAATGTTTCCCGGATTGATACGGATCTTATCTGCACCGTGCTCGATTGCTGCGATCGCCAGACGGTAATCAAAATGAATATCTGCCACGACCGGGATCTCCACCTGTTTTTTGATCTCTGTCAATGCTTCGGCAGCTTCCATTGTCGGCACTGCACATCTTATGATATCACAGCCTGCTGCCGCAAGTTTATTGATTTGTGCCACTGTCGCAGCGATGTCCTCTGTCTTTGTATTTGTCATTGACTGAATCAGGATCGGATTACCGCCCCCGATCACTTTCGAACCGATTTTTACTGTTTTTGTTTTCACTGTACTTTCACCTCTACATGAAAATTTTTCGAATATCGTTAAACATTACAACCACCATCAAAAGCATTAAAAGCATAAGTCCTATAAAATGCACCATGCCCTCTTTGTCCGGATCAACCTTTTTCCCCCGGATCGCCTCAACGATCAGAAACACCAGTCGTCCACCGTCCAATGCCGGAAGCGGCAGCAGGTTCATAACACCAAGGTTTGCCGAGATCAGAATACAGATATAGAGCATCTGTAAAAATGCCGCATAATAACCGTAGGAAACACTCTCCTCATAGCTGTCACCGATCGCATCGACAAGCCCGACCGGACCACTCATATCATTTAAGGTAACACCGCCCGTGGCAAGCATTTTTAAGCTTCCAAACGTCGTATCGATCCAGTATTTTACCTCATATCCACTGTACAGAAGATTCTTAAACACATTTCCTTTCTCCACTTCACCGCCGACAAAACCATAGCGGTATCTGCCAAGTTCTTCATCATACAGCGGTGTCAGCTCTGCCGTATATCTTTTTCCGTCACGCTCATAAGTCACTTCCACGGTCTCCCCCGCATGGAACATGGAGTAGGAACTGACTTCCCGGTAAAAATGAATATGTTTTCCGTTCATTTTTACAATGACATCCCCCGCCTGCATACCTGCCTGTTCCGCTGCAAAGCCCTCGCTGACCTCTGTGATCTTGGGGACATCATATCCATTGCAGGAAAGAAGGATAAAAGAAAAGACAAATGCCATGATAAAGTTGAACACCGGTCCGGCGGCAACCACACTGATCCTTGCCCAGACAGACTTTTTGCCAAATGCCCGGTCATCTGTACTCTCGCCGTCTTCTCCCTCCATCATACAGGCACCTCCAAACGGAAGCAGTTTTAAGGAATATTTCGTTTCTCCCTTCGTCACGCCCAAAATCGTCGGTCCAAGTCCGAGACAGAACTCATTGACACGGATCCCATTTGCCTTTGCCAGTGAAAAATGTCCAAGTTCATGAAATATAATAATGATACTGAAGATCAATAATGCGATAATAATTTTCATCCGTTTTTAATTCCTTTCCATTCTGCCTCTAAGCCCATTTCTGCCCGATATATTCGTATACTGCCTGCTCTGTTTCTAATACCTGATCTAAAGTCGGATCGCTGATATATGCCACATGCTCCATGCAGTCCTCAATGATCTCCGTGATCTGCGGATAGCTGATCCTACGGTCTAAAAACATTGCCACTGCACGCTCGTTCGCCGCATTAAATACGGTTGGCTGACTGCCACCCTTTCTCATTGCATCGTATGCTAACGCCAGTCCCCGGAAGGTCTTTGTATCCGGCCGTTCAAACGTCAGACTTCCCAGTTCAAAAAGATCCAGTCTCTTTCCTGACATTTTTCTGCGCTCCGGATAATAGAGTGCATACTGGATCGGCAGACGCATATCCGGTGTTCCAAGCTGGGCAATCACTGCTCCATCCTCATACTGCACCGCAGAATGGATCACACTCTGCGGATGAACGACCACTTCGATCTGATCTAATTCCACACCAAAAAGCCATTTTGCCTCCATGACCTCAAGTCCCTTGTTGACCAGTGTCGAGGAATCAATTGTTATTTTTCTTCCCATCGACCAGTTCGGATGTTTTAAGGCGTCCTCCACTTTCATCTCTGCAAGATCCTCCGCGTTTTTTCCGCGAAATGGTCCGCCGGATGCCGTCAGAAGGATTTTTTCAATACGGTTGCTCTCATTGCCCTGCAGTGACTGGAAAATCGCGCTGTGTTCACTGTCCACCGGAAGGATCGGCACATGATATTCTTTTGCCAGCGGAATGATGATGTGTCCTGCCGTCACTAGTGTTTCTTTATTTGCAAGTGCAATTTTTTTGCCAGCCTTGATTGCTGCAACTGTCGGACGGATCCCCATCATGCCAACGATCGCGGTAACTAAGATCTCACTCTCCGGATGAACTGCGACTTCAGTCAGTCCTTCCATCTTTGAAACCACTTTTGTGTCCGTATCCGCAATTTTAATCTTTAATGCTTCTGCGGCTTCCTCTTTGAAAACACATACCAGTTTCGGGGAAAACTCCCTGATCTGCTGCTCTAATAATGTAATATTACTTCCTGCCGCAAGTGCAACGACCTCGATATCTTTCTGTTCTCTTACGATATCAAGTGTCTGTGTTCCGATTGAACCTGTCGAGCCTAAGATTGCTATTTTTTTCATACAAATCCTCTTTTCTAAGCAACTTGTTGCGAAGAGGCGACGAGAATCTCAAATTCTCGGAGGCATATTTTTTATGCCTTGCCATCAAAGCTATTTGTTTTGCTCAGAAACAAATAGCCGTGCGAAAAATAAGCTATCAAGCTTATTTTTCA
>ERZ1106973.1685-NODE-1685-length-19452-cov-2.803475_pt1 | contig 19452 bp, 9 predicted proteins | sample MGYA00403686_ERZ1106973 | MGnify/ENA primary metagenome ERZ1106973 (study PRJEB35170, sample SAMEA104062408) | human gut metagenome | biome: human gut; feature: human-associated habitat; material: faeces | place: Denmark | collected 2012-11-06 ...
AGCTGCAGCGCAACCCCGAACTGTATGTGGCACGCAACGAAGGACTGGAACAAGGACGCAACGAGGGCGAAGCCATTGGTCTCAAAAAAGGGCGCAGCGAGGGCGAAGCCATTGGTCTCAAAAAAGGGCGCAGCGAGGGCGCGGCGCAGGAAAAGCGCGAGATTGCCAAAAATTTTAAGCATGCCGGGATTCCCATTGCTGTCATCGCAGAGAATACCGGGCTGACTGCAGAGGAAATCGAGAGGCTGTAAATACACAGCAGCGAACTGATCATCAGCAAAGCTGAAAATCTAACAAGCAAACACACAAAACCACCAAGCAGGAATGGGAATGCAAATACCATTTCTGCTTTTATCATGCGCTAAAACAGGGCGTTACACGCCATATTGATGGTAGAATTTACGATAATATGTTTTCGTAAACCGTTTGCATTGTGTCTCTAATTCGGGCAAACTAGCGGTATGACAAATTTCGATGCAGGAGGATAGAGAAATGGAGCATATCGTTACGAAGGAAAATATCGAGGCGTATTGTGCGGCGCTGCATGCGGCGGAGCGGGCGGGCAGCACGATTGTCAAGTACCGGCGGGAGCTGAATCAGCTGGCAATCTGGCTGGCGGGGCGTCCGGCCTCGCAGGAGCGGCTTGCAGCATGGAAGGCAGCGCTCGCCGCGCAAGGCTATGCGCCCTGTACGATCAACGCCATGCTGGCGGCGGCTAACGGCTTTTTTGGGTATATGGGCTGGGAGATTCATCTAAAGCTCTTAAAGATACAGCGGCGGCTGTTTCGAGATACCGCCAGAGAACTAAGCCGCGCGGAGTACGAACGGCTGCTGACCGCAGCCAAAGACGGCGGGCAGGAGAGGCTGGCGCTCATCATGGAAACACTGTGCGCGACCGGCATCCGCATCAGCGAGCTGCGGTATATGACCATAGAGGCGGCGCAGACAGGTCAGGCGACCATCGCACTCAAGGGGAAGATACGGACGATCCTGCTCAGCACAAAGCTTTGCCGCAAGCTGCTGCAATACGCGAAGAAGCAGGGAATGACGAGCGGCGAGATCTTTTGTACGAGAAGCGGACGCGGCATCTCCAGAAGACAGGTCTGGCAGGAGCTGAAACGGCTGTGCAAGCGAGCAGGCGTCGCAGCCAGCAAGGTGTTTCCGCACAACTTCCGCAGGCTGTTTGCGACGATATATTATAAGGCGAGCAAGGACATTGCAAGACTGGCTGACGTGCTGGGACACTCGAGCATCGAGACGACACGTATCTATTTGATGATCAGTGAAAAAGAGCAGGCAAAGCAGCTGGAACGGATGGGACTGGTCACGTAGGACGGAATCAACATTCCGTTGCTTTCAAAAAATGCCGGACCGTCCGGCAGCAGACGGAATCAACATTCCGTTGATTCGATGTGAAAAGAATCTGCTAAAATTTACATAGTTGTTTATTTATTTTAGCAAATTGTACTTAAAAAATCAACAGAATTTTGTTTTTTGAGCACGAAAAATGAACCACAATAATTTACTGTCTGTTGTGGTATTTTTTTCATGCTTTTTTGTTTGATTTTGCGCCAATGATTTACGATATCAGAACTATGTAAACCTAAAGCACTGTATAGATTTAGTCTATTTATGCATTTTTTACATTTTCCGATTGGGTCATGTGCGCTCGTTGCACAACGGAATGTTGATTCTGTTGATTTTAGATCTGTTTTGTCCTCGCGCAGAGGACGCGAATCTATGCGATGGATAGGAGGATGTTTCATGCAGTATCATAGACGGTTTTATACGCACCACCCGGTTCGTTCGCCGGACGAGAGGCAAACCTATGTGCAAGGAAAGCAAATAGATGAGAGAAAGGACTGAGAAACAAGATCAAAAAGAATAGATGGATATCATGGATTTTAACGCTTGCGATGCTCTGCTCACTCTTACAGACCTCGGCAGTTCCGGCGTTCGCAGCGGACGCGGCAGGCGGCGTGAATATCAGCGGCGCAACGGATTTGACCGATGATACGAACCCTGTCGCAACTACCGGCACTTACAAGATCAGCGGAGCTCGCCAAAACCCGGTGAAGATTACTGCGCAGGGTGAAGTTGTGCTGGTGCTGGACGGCGTGACCATCACAACGGCAACCTCGCCCATCGAACTGGCGGATGGCGCGAAGATCACCCTTGTGGTGAAGGACAACACGACCAATCTCCTGACCTGTACCGCAACGACGGTGAATGCTGCCAACAGCGGCAAGACCGCCGGTATCCTTGTACCGGAAACCGCCTCGCTGACCATTGACCGCGCTTCTGGGGATACCGGTACCGGTACGCTGACGGTCACCGGTGGCTACGGCGGCGCGGGTATCGGCGGCGCGGCAACTCAGGGATACACCGACGTGCGCGGCGCGAATGGCACAGATGGAGGTGCTGGCTCTGATGGTGCATGGAATGTAGCCGACATTAAGGGCACCGCTGGCGCAAAGGGCATTGGCGGTCAGGGTGGATTTTACGGTCAATCCGCAACGAATGCAGGCACCATCACTATAAATGCCGGTACAGTGAATGCTATTGGTGGTCAAGGCGGCGCAGGTATCGGCGGCGGCCGTGGCGGCGATGGCCAAAATGGTGAAGTCGGCATAAACGGCAGCAGTGGTACGCAAGGAAACGCTGTGCGTCGGTGGGGTACTACATATAGAGATCAGCGAGTGGACTGCGGTGCGTCTGGCAGTGCTGGCGGCGGCGGCGCTGGCGGTAACGGCGGAAATGGCGGTGCTGGCGGCAATGGCGGTGTCGTTGCTATCAAGGGCGGCACTGTGATCGCAGAAGGTAAGGATGGCGCTGCCGGTATCGGCGGCGGTGCTGGTGGCAACGGCGGCAACGGCGGCAACGGTGGCTCTGGTGGTGCCAGAGTTGGCAACCAAAATACAACGGTAGCGAATCACTTCGGTTGGAACGATGTGTACTGGTATCCTGGTTTCGGCGGCGCTGGCGGCAACGGTGCAGGTGGCTATGGCGGTACTGGCGGTGCTGGTGGCGCTGGCGGACAGTTAACTATCACTGGCGGCAAGGTCCAGTCGAATGGCTATACTGGCTTTGGCGGCGGCAGTGTCGGCGCAGCCGGTACAAAGGGTAATGGAACACAGACGAATGGTGAAAACAGTACCAACGCATATTTCTGGTACGCAAAGGGCGGATCCAATAGTTGGTCCAATCAGTATTATGGTCACTGGTATGGCAATAATGCAGAGGCTTATTACAGCCGAGCGGCAGGTCCCGGCGGCAACGGCGGTGCGGCTGGCGCACAGGCACAGGCCAATTTCGATGGTGCTGCCGGCACACTGAAAATTACAAACTCCAATGCAAACGTGGATTTCGTTTCTACCGGCGGCGACTTGACGAATGGGCGTCCGACAGACAAAAACAACGATCCGCTGTATCGCGTGGAGCTGACAATCTATGACTTGGATAAAAACTCTAAGATCAAGGATGCCAGCGTCAATGTAGAGGTTCCCGGCGGCAATGGCAAGACGGCATATACCTATAAGACAGTTTCGGAAAATAACGGGAAAGCTGTGCTGTGGCTGCCTGCAGGCACTTATACATTGAAGGAAAAGGCTGTAAACCATAACACACTAGGTGCAATCCCAAAAGATAGCCCAGTGACACTTACCGTTGCAGCGAATAACAATAACACGCAGGATGTAATGATTGGCGTTTCGGTCAAGGTGAGCGCTGATAAGACGGATAAGGTCTACTTTTCAAACGACATTGAGAGGCCGGTGACGATCCGCGTGGATACCTCTGATGTGGAGCAGAAGATCGATTCTGTCAAGTGGTTCCGGGAGGTTGTGAACCTAAACGATCAAGAATATGCACCGGAAAATAACGGCAACAAGGAGTCGTTTGATAAAAGATACGGCGAAATTGCGGATGCTAGCGGTAATAAGGGTACACTGACGGATGCAGTAGACAAAGTATACAGCCTGCCTATCAACCAGAATGGCCGCTATTGGGTGCAGGTTGAATATGAATCCAACGGTGTCAAAATCAAGCTAGTCAAAGGATTGACGGTCAACAACATTTACCGCACCTTTGATATCAAGTTCCGTAGTGAATGGTGGGAGACCTACGGTCAAAACAATCAGAGTAAGCGACTCGTTTCCTCCATACCAGCAGGCGACAACACTTATGGCCCGCTGCTGGACAGCCAGGGCAAAGAAAGTCGCCAGCAGGTGGGCTTTGCTTGGGAGTTAGATGGTTATAAGGCTGATGATATTACGAAGGGGACACTGCTGCTCACGACAAAAGCCGGTTTTGACAGCGTAAAGTTCTATGCACAGAGTTCTCAGCTTTCCTATAACTCTGCAGTGCTGGGTACTCACACCTTCACGAAAGATACCTTGTTTTACGAAAAGACACTGAATCCTGCATTTTTATCGGATCAGAACCAAGACTGCTATGAGAAAGATGGCGTGCGTGATTATTCCAAATACACGCTGACCTATGAGCCAAAGGACTCTGATTTGACGATCGTAACGATCTATGGTCGTGTACAGAAAGACGGTGCAGTTGATGATACTGCGGACCCTCTGTATACCAGCCAGCGTGCGTACTCTCCGCACATTACAGATGATAATATCGCAGCAAGCAAATGGACAGGATATAAGCTGGTAGGCGTTAAAATCAACGGTAAAGACGCTGCGTTTGTCAAAGACGATCAGAATAACAACACAAACGTGGTGGCGCTGACAGACATCCAAGGCACAGCAGCTAAGGACAAAATCCGCACTGTGGAATTTATCTACGAAAACAACATGACCGATGTCACGATTCGGGGATATTATCAAGGCACGACCACACCGATTGAAAACTTCCCGGTTATCAAGGTACAAGCGGAAATCGGCAAGGCGTATACTTACGGACAACTGCCGCTGAATGGCTATGATTTTGAGGGAACGGTTCCGAAACTGGATACTGTAAGCGGAAACCCTGCACAGGATATTTTGACATACTACTATACCAAGCAGCAGGGGAATGTGACCTATCGTGCCGTAGATGCGGGCAATCCCGGGATCGTGCTTGCACAAAAAACCGAAACGCTTGCTAAGGGCACTGCTATTGAGTGTACACAATCGAAAGCAGAAGCGTTGTTTGATCCAATCGATTATTACACGATCACTGCCGGAAACGGAACAGCTGTGGATGCGACAGGCGCAACGGTGACCACCTATAGCGGCATTTCCGATGTAACCGTTACTTATACCTATAAACGCAACCTGCATAGCCTGAAAATTATCAAGATGGATGTGGATACAAATACCAAGATTGACGAGCAGACAATTTCCGATTTGCCTGCGGGCAAACTGTATACATTTGCCGCAAACGAAGTTAAACCGGTAGCTGAGTACACTGCACTTGGATCGAACCCGACATCCTATACTATGGGGGACGCAAACGGCGAGGTTGTATTCTGGTATCAGAAAAATTCGGATAGCCGTTTTGCAAACGTAACTGTGAAATCTATTTGTGATGGCGATATCATCAACAGCTATGTAGTCCCTGCGGTGAAAGGCGTACAGTTGACTATCACAGCTCCGACGTTAAAGGGCTATACGCTGGTGAATCCTACAAAAACGACACAGAACATCACACCGAATGGCGATACCACTCACGATACGGTTACATTCGAGTATCAGCTGGATAGTCCAAGAACCGTTCAAGTCAAGTTGCAGGATAGTAACGGAAATGATTTGAAGGATAAGGCTCCGGCGGGGTATCAGATGGCATATACGCTGAAACAAGGCGATTCTGCGACGATTGTCGCACCTGTGATTAATGGCTATTCCATCCAGAATGACTCAATCAAGACAGTGACATATGATGATATGGGAACTACCGGCAAAGAGGTTACATTTACGTATGCTCCGGTAAGCACGGCGGAATTTGTGACACATACGGTTAAATTTAAGCTTGGCGGCGATACTGATCCTAATAGTGGTATTATTTACCAGTATGAAAAGCTGATTCCAAAGAGCAATACGGAAAAAACAACGTATGACGCTGCAAGTGTGAAAGTAACCATGCCCGGCTACAAGCTGGAACATATTGGTTGGTGGAAAGCTGGGGGTACTGCGCCGCAGGAGACAGATAACACCTCTCTGCAGGTACCGAATAACGAAAATGTGACAATCATCTATCACTTTAGCGAGGATGCGGCAAAGATTAAGATTAAACAGCAGTGCTCGGATATGAGCCATACGAAGAAAACCATAGAGTTGACCGGCTACCGAATTGGGCAAAAGGGCATTGTTGTCATTGCGCCTCCATGGGAGGGACATGTTTTGTCTAATCCTACTCAGGATAGACAAACGGTTGATTTAACGAACGCAGAAACCGAAGTTACGTTTACTTATGCCGAAGAGGAAAATCTTGTTTTTGAGATGGTTGAGCATGATGCTCCCAGTGGCACTAAAACGGTGATTCGACGCATTAACGGCGAGGCAAACAAAGCCTATGATCCTACAAAAAATGATAATCCGCTGAATTTGAGAAGCATTGGTTATGAATTTGCAGCTTGCAATGATAATGACGTAAGCGAACCGTTCAAGGTAGACGGCAACCATCAGGTTCAACATAATACTATACCCGGAACGAAGACGGTTTATAGATTGCACTATAAAAAGATAACACGCCCGATTCGATTCTATGCAATTGATAGTGCGAAGTATCCACAGCCTGCGGATATGACTCAATTTACTCTTGAAGCTGCTAAGAACAGCCAAGCGGTTATCAATGGTGATAATGGTGAGTTACTGAATCAGGATAAGCATCCTGCTCGTGTGGCAGAAACCAATAAGATTGCAGCAATCAATGTCGATTTGTATACGTTAGATGATGCACCATATAAGTATTACTATGTGGAAAATGAGGTAGGGGAATTCAGTGTTTACTTCTGGTATCGTCAGAAAGGGCAGCATGAGGTGACGGTTCAGTATTGGGATAATCGGAACAATCAACAGATTTTGTCCTATTCTGTTACTGCAACCACAGGCGAAAAGCTGAAGCTTGTGGCACCGGAATACTTAGAAAACGGCAAGTATAAACGTGCTGATACACAGGATAAAACAGTAGAGGTTCCTGTGGATGGAGCGAAAACCGTACAGCTGCAGTATGTACCGAACTATGTAACGGTAACTGTGCAGACTAACGTTGATGGTGCAACTACTTCTTATGACAGCTCTCAGGTGAATCAGACAGATGCTGCTGGCAACCCTACAGGAAAGTTGACTTTGATAGTTCCAAATAAAACAGGCTATACCCTGCAGGGCATTAAAGCAGGTAATTTGGGTGGTGAGAATACATATCCGACAAGCTATGATGCAGCTACAAGCACGTTGAATCTGAGCGGTTTAACACAGGATACTAATGTAACCTACTATTACAAGAAAACCAGTGCTACAGAATATCAGTCTGATTTAACCATCAAGTATCAGTACAATGGTTATGACCTGAAAGATGAGAAGACAATTAAGGTTAACTGCGATGAAGTAACTCAGATTGAGATTCCTAAATTCACAGGCTATCAGGCTAAGGGCTATAAGTTCGAGGGTGATGCTGGTTTTACCGATATTACTGATGCAGGTATTACATTTACACCTGATAGAAACAACAAAACCTTGATCATCAACTATGTTCGTCCGGATAACACCATCGTCCTGCCCGGTGTGGATAAGAATATTCCCGCACCGGATGACAAGGACAACGTGATCGTCAAGCCGGATAATGGAACGCAGCTGACGCCCAATCCCGGACCTAATCCCGAGAAGGGCAGCGTCACGATCCCCGACAACACTACGGGTACAGTGACTCGCCCAATCGATCCGGATAACCCGGATCAGGGCAAGGAAGAGATCAAGGTGCCGGGCGGCACAGTGATCAAGCCGGACGGCAGCATCGTTCTGCCGTCCACCAATCCGGGCGGCTCCGACGGCGGTACGATCAACCCCGGCGATAAACTGCCCGGCGCAGTACCGGATGGCTACCGCGCTGTGGTCTACAAGGCCAACGGCGGCGTGGGTGACGATCAGATCAACATCTATCGAAACGATGCGCAGATCTTCACCATCACCAACCCATTCACCAACGATGGTAAGACCTTTACCGGCTGGAGTACGGCGGAAAACGGCGTGGGCGGAACGAATTTTGGTGAGAATGCGGAAGTTACCGGCATCACCGGAAATGTGACCCTCTACGCCCAGTGGGGCAAGCAGAACACCGACGGCTCTGTCGAGCTGCCAGGTAAGGATGGCATCTTCGCAGCACCAAACGATAAGGACAATGTCATCGTAAAGCCGGACAAGCCGAACGGCACACTGAACGGTCCGAACCAGCCGGATGGCAGCGTCAAGGTAGAGAACGGCGATGCGACGGTCACCAGACCGGACCCGACGGATCCGAATTTCCCGAAAGGAGGAAAAGAGGAAATCAAGGTGCCTGAGGGCAGCATTATCTATCCGGATGGCACGATCAAGCTGCCGGACGGTACGATTATCAAACCGGATACCAAACTTCCGGATGGCGTGATTTCTAACACCTATGCAATCGTGACTTACGAGCCAAACGGCGGCAGCGGCAACGTCATTCGCCAAATGGTGAAGAAAAACGAAGCTGGCAAGGCATTATCCGGTGATGTGTTCACCGCACCGCGCGGCATGATTTTCGAGCAGTGGAAGAATGTCACAGAGGATCAGACGATAGCGGCAGGCGGAGACCTTACGCCGACCAAAGATCTGACCTTAAGGGCACAGTGGAAGGAAAAAGCACAGACGCCAACAAGCTATACAGCGCAGATCGTATTCGTTTCCAATACGAACGATGGCACAACACATACGCAGACGATTACCGGTATAAACAGCAAACTGATCACCGGACAGCTGGATGCATATGCATTTAATCCGCCAACAGATTGGAAGTTTATGGGCTGGAGTACCGCAAAGGCGGCCTCCCAGAACGCAGCCTTCTATGCGGATGCGGCAACGGTAACACTGCAGCATGGGGAGACCCTGACGCTGTACGCAATCCTCTACAAGCTCGATGAAACCAGCGGCGATGTCACACTGCCCGGCAAGGACGGAGAGCCAAATACAACCGATGACGTGACAGTGACACCACCAAAAGGTGGAACAATCACCCCGGGCAACGGCTTTGTCACCGCACCAAGCGGCAGTGAGATCAAGCTGCCAGGCGGCAATAAGGTAACTGTTACCACAGGACCCGTTCACGTCTACCCGGACGGCAGCGTTTATGTTCCGGAAGGCAGTAAGGTAACGGACAAGGGCGGCAGTGAGGTCACCGGTCCTGCTGTGATCAAGCCGGATGGAAGCAAAGACGATGATGCAAACAAAAAGCCAATGCAAAAGCCGGACGGCACCATCATTTTGCCGGGTCCGGATGACATGATCGGCGGAAACGACAAGGATGACATCACAGTGCATCCAAACGGCGGTAAGCCTGCGGGACGGATCGACGAAAACACCGGAAATGTGACCATCACCGATCCGGATGGGGCAGATGTGACCTTCCAGGGTAAAAATCCTGAGAATGTCAAGCTGCCAATCGGTACAGTGATTACACCGAAGGGTGAGGTTACCTTGACCTATACGCTCAAGTATGTAGATGACAAAGGCAAAGAACTCGAAACAGCAGAGCTTGTGCAGATCAAGCTGGACGAGACCAAAAAAGTCAAAGCGCTCAGCATCAACGGCTATAACCTGAAGGGCGAAGCTGTAAAGGCCATTACCGGCACGCTGAGCACCGCTCTGAACGATTATATCATCACCTTTACCTACGAGAAGCAAAAATCCGACGGCGGCTCCGGTGGTTCCGGCGGCGGTGGCGGTGGCTCTGTCATCGTGATCGGCGGTGGAGGCGGCGGCAGCAGCCTGAACCCGCAAAGACCGACGATCATTACCGACGGAAATTTGAAATATACCTTATCCAAGGACGGAAGCTCCGCTTCCCTGACACCAAACGATGGGTATGAGATCAATTCCATCATCGTCAACGGCGAGGAAAAAGGCGGCGCAGAAGCGATCACAGGGCTCAAAACAGGCGATATCGTAAAAATATCCGCCATCTGCTATTTAGACGTCATCGAAGAAGCGCAGAGCTACAAGCTTGCTGCAAGATCCAAGCAGATCAAGAGAAAGAACGGCATGCATCCGGTCAAGGTGAAGGTGACCTGGTATGACGAAAACGGCAAAGAGCTGAAGCTGGACGGCTACGAGATCGAACGCTCACGCAAGAGATATTCCGGCTACCAGCTGCGCTTCAAGACCGATAGAGAAGTATATTACAACACCTACATCGAAAACGGCGCGAAATATTACTACCGCGTCAGAGGCTATATCCTGTTCAAGGGTGAAAAGTATTATACGAACTGGTCGAAGAAGGCTTGGAGAACAGTAAAAATGTGACAAAAGAGCGCATAACGAAATCAGAGATTTCTATGCGCACATGGCGCTCACCCATGAGCGTCACTTCGCAAGGCGCTTTTGTCCTTATTCCGGAAATATCGCATAGCGATATTTCCTACATAACAACAAAGAGGCTGCAAGCGCATGCTCCCATACGGACGTGCGCCTGCAGCCGGTCAAAGGACCATGCAGAGAGCTTCCGCAGCCGGAAAACCGGAGAGACTCAGGGCAAGGTCATATAGGAAAACGAGAGAAGCATGACAGACAAAAAAGAAATGAACCGATATACATGGATCGACATACGTAAGCAGGGCATCGAAGTACATTTCCAGCCCATCTACAGCATCGTCGATAAGCGCATCACAGCCTTGGAGGCGCTGTTTCGGGCGCGCGACGGGCAGGGCGGCTATCTCAACTCTGAGCAAGTGGTGAAGGACATCGAAGCAGAAGGACATTCCTACGCGCTGGATTGTTGGGTCATCGACCAGACCTGCGCCTATATGCAGGAATTCAGAAAACGCGGCATCAAACGTGTGAATGTCAACCTTTCCCCGGCGTCCTTTGTCAGTCACAGACTGGCACAGAAGATTACCTACTTGATGGACGAGCACGAAATCCCGCACCATATGCTGTGGCTGGAGCTGACGGAATGCGGCGGGGATATCGACCCAAAACTCATCAAACAGGCGATGGAGGAGCTGCGGGATGAGGGCTTCATGTTCTCTATGGACGACTTCGGCAAGGGCGAATCGAACTTCCTGCGGCTTTTGGACTACGATTTCGATGTCCTCAAGGTGGACAAGGAATTCGTCTGGTCGATCGAAGAAAAGGAAAAGGGCAAAGCAGCCCTAAACTGCGTGATCGACTTCGCGAAGGGGCAGAACATGATGGTAACCGCAGAGGGTGTGGAAACACAGGCGCACGTGGACTTCCTGAAGCAGGCGGGCGTGACCAACCTGCAGGGCTATCTGATCTCCAAACCCCTCGACCCGAAAGCCTGCATGGTATTTCTGGAAAAATATCAACATGTGGACATCCTTGAAGTCATAAAAAAAGCGCGGACGCATAAGGCTATATAGGCAGAAACCAAAACGGTTTCGGGCTTCGAATGTGAAAAATGAAAGTGTAAAAGTGGATGCAAAGCAGTGATAAGGTAGCTGACGATAATGAGGAAGAAGGAAAGAACCAAGCTTTTCTCACGCTTTTTGGCGTGACGAAATGACAACTGAATAAGCTGACACAATCAGATTTATCAGCATAATCAACATACGCAAAGCGTCAATGAAACGACAGGGCAGTATAAACCAGCCTGCCCATAGTTTTGTTGGCGCTTTTTTGCGTGCAGCAAAAGGACTGGCGTACTTCTCTCGGTATCCATGAGCCTAAACGAATCCGTTATTTCTACGTGTGCTCTGCGCGGCTGCAGATAGGTACATGTCTATCGCTTTTGTGTCAGGTAATCCTCCGCCATGTGGGCAGCGACAGCACCGTCGGCAGCTGCGGTGATGACCTGGCGCAGCGGTTTGGTGCGCAGGTCTCCGACTGCGTAGACACCGGGGATCGCGGTCGCGGTGGTTTCATCTGCGACCACATAGCCGCTCGCGTCCAAGGCTAATTGATCCTTGTACAGCGCGGTGACAGGCTTGCGGCCGATGCTGACAAAGAGGCCGTCGAGCGGGAGTGTCTCTTCTGCACCGCTTTTTACATTGCGCACGCGGATACCGGACAGCCGCGGCGGATGCGCAGGGCTTGCGGCAGCTGCATCTAAGACAGCGCCAGCCTGCAGCGGCGCGGCTGTGCCTGCCCTGTCTGCCGCAGAGGAGAGCGGGGGATCGGCGAGCAGGGCAGTGACTATGGTGTCCGGCAGGAAGGTGACGTTATCCGTTTCCATGAGCGTGTCGTGATAGATTTCAGAGGCGCGCAGCGTATCGCGGCGATGGATCAAGATCACTTTTTTGGCGATGCGCGCCAGCGTCAATGCATCGGTGACTGCGGTATTACCGCCGCCGACGACTGCGACCGTTTTGCCGCGGAAGAACATGCCGTCGCAGACTGCACAGTGGCTGAGTCCATGTCCGAGCAGTTCCTTTTCGCCGGACAGACCGAGTTCTTTCGCCTCTGCGCCGGAGGCCAGCACTACGGTGTGGGCCAGATACGTTTGTGTGGAGGTTTGAATCTCTTTTAGCTCCGCAGTCAAATCAAGTGCGCGCACTTCGGTCATTTTGCTTTCTGCACCGAAGCGGCGCGCGCCGTTTTTCATTTTTTCGCCGAGTGAAAAGCCGTCGATGCCTTCGTCAAATCCCGGATAATTGTCGATCTGCGCAGTCAGTGCCATCTGTCCGCCGGGCGTGAGCTTTTCGAGGATCAGCACCGAAAGAGCGGCGCGCGCGGCGTATAAGGCGGCAGTATAACCGGCTGGGCCGCCGCCGATGACGATCATATCATAAACTTTTGTTGCCGACGCAGTATTTTGCATTTGACACATGTTGTTACCTCATTTCTGATATTCTCAATTTTACTGTTCGATATCTTTTCTATAATTTTTCCACTGCTGTCTGTGTTCGCTTGCCTGCGCAGGGGCGATGCAGGGAATCGTTTTAAAATTATTATACCCGCAAATCATACGAGAAAATCGTTTCCGACGCATACATTAAAAAATTCCTGACGGCGTGCAAAATCGATATGCAGGGGTTGACAGAGGACGGTGGAAGATGTAAGATGAAAATACATAAAATGTAAGTGCCGCATATCGATCGAGATTGATCAAATGTGTACAAATCAAAAGGAGGGAAAAGCGATGGAAAGGCTGATCATTTACGGTCTTGTGCTGCTCAATCTGTGTATCGGGCTGCTGCTGTACTACCGCAAGCCGCGGCCGTTCGGACGCAGAAGCTATGAGGCGTATCTGCAGGCAGAGCCGGAGTCTCCAAAGACCGCAGGCGCGGATGCGGGGCTGACAGCAGCGGAAGCAGAGGCGCCGCTGCCAAAGTAAGTTTGGCGGTGCGCGGTCCGGCGGCAGGCAATCAGGAGGCCGCAGGCGCGGGTGAAGAACGTGTGAATATCCCTTGGCGTTTTGGCATTTTTTGCGGTGAAAACATTTACAAAGGCTTGAGAATATGGTATCTTAGTAAGATGGACGGCGTGCGTGCATCTGCCGTTCCGAAGAGACAGTCAGTAACGAATGGAAGGGTAAGATGAAGAAGATTCTGGTCTATCTGATGCGTTTCGGCCTGCAGATGATTTACAGCGTGCTGAAACTCTTTCCAACGAAAAAAAATAAGATCGTGTTTTTGAGCAGGCAATCCGATACCCTGACGCCGGATTTTGAAATGGTACAGCAGGAACTGCGCTGCGAAGACCCGGAGGTGGAAATCGTGACGATCTGCCATCGGCTTGAGGGCGCGGGCAGCGGCGGACTGCGCGGTATGCTTGCGTTCGCGGGATCGACCCTGCGCAGCATGTATCATCTGGCAACAGCTTCGGTATGTGTGCTGGATGCGTATTGGCCTGCGATCTCGCTGCTGCATCACAAAAAATCGCTGACGGTGATTCAGATGTGGCATGCGCTCGGTAAGATCAAGCAGTCCGGTTATCAGACGCTGGGCAAGGCGTCCGGTCGGGGTGCGGAAATGGCACATCTGCTGAAAATGCACGAAAATTACGATTATATCATCGCCGGAGGCAAGGCGTGGAATCCGTTCTATGAGAAGTCTTTCAACCAGCCGCAGGACAAGCTGGTCAACTGCGGGCTGCCGCGGATCGATCGGCTGCTTGCGGAGAGGGAGGAAAACCGCAGGCGCTTCTTTGCGGCTTATCCGGAATGGAAAGAGAAAACGATCATTCTGTACGCGCCGACCTTCCGCAAAAACATCGCGCTGCACTGGGAGGCGCTGGTGCAGGCAGTCGCCGCGCAGAACAGCAGCGCATTGGGTGAGGCTGCGTCGGCATGCAGACAGGAGGCGGGAGCCGCGCAAGGAAACGCAGCACCACCGGAGATCGCGCAGAACGCAGGTTCGTATGTGCTGATCGTCAAGGGGCACCCAAACCAGCCGCTCGTTTCCGACGATCCGCTCGTCAGTAACTGTCCGGATTTTCGCGCGGTAGATCTGCTGGCGGTCTGTGACTATCTGATCACCGACTACTCGGCGATCGCGCTGGAGGGGGCGGTGCTGAACCGTCCAACGTATTACTTCGTCTATGATTACGAAGAATACAGAGAGAAGAACGGCATGAACATCGACCTGTTCGACGTGATGCCGGGCTGTGTGTTCCGCGATGCGGATGCGCTGATGCAAAGTCTCGCATCGGGGTCTTATCCGCAGGAAGTCCTGGACGCTTACAGAGCCAATTATCTGCCGGAGCATCTCGGCACTTCGACCATACAGATCGTGCAGCTGATCCGCGCACATCTGGGAAAACCCAGGGAGTCGAAAGCCTAATTGAAAGATCATGCTTTGCATTTAAAAATATTTGAAAGACATATACCTTCAGTTGACAAGAGCACACACGCCTGGACGGGTTGAAATTTCAACGCATGCTTTGTTCTCGTCTCAGGCTTACGTCCAGTAAGCTTTCGTCCTGCGGCCTTGCCTGCGCCGAAATTTCAAGCCGCCAGGTTCCAAGGAAGTTTGCAGAGAAAATATTTGCCTCTGCGCGAGGCGAATGAGCGAGGCGTAGTGGTGCTACGGTGAGCGAAGACAACAAAGTGCAGAAGCAAATAGGTCTTTGCAAACCGTGTGTGCCTTTGTCAACTGAAGGTAACAGAGGAACTATGGATTTTTTTGAATTTACAAGATGGGGCATCAAAAAGACGAAGCTATTCATTCTCTACTGGAGACGAATCGTTTTCGCCAAGAATCATTTCCAATGCCCATGGTATAAAAAAATAAAGGCAAACATCTGCGGCGGCTTTCTGGCAGACCAGTGGATGCTCTATGATTTCGACCACAATGACAGACACGAATATCTGTCGGAATTCGACTGGTATCGTTCCCGCTATATCAACGAGCCGTTTGATTTTGTCTGCAACAACAAGATCGCTTCGGCAGAGATTCTCAAGCAGTATGTCAGAGTGCCGGAAAGCTATATGATTAAGAATCGCGGCTATCTGTCCGGTTTCGCGAGCGAGGACATGGACTATGCGGATGCCTTGACCCTGCTCAAGGAAAAAGGAAGCTATTTTTTCAAGCCTTACGGCAAGGGTAAGGGAACCGGCGTAGTCATTATGACCTACGACTATGAAAAAGACCTGCCCTGCATAGACCTGAAGCCACTGCGCAAGGAGGATTTTCTCAAGTATCTGCGAGACCGCGACAACTGGTTTTTAAGTGAAGCGATGAAGCAGCATCCATATCTGGACAAAATATACGATCAGACGGTCAATACCATTCGCTTCATTACGCTCAGAGACCCTAAAACGCATAAATTCAAGGTGTTTTTTGCGGTGCAGCGCATCGGCACGAAAGAGACGATTCCGGTGGACAACGGCAGCCGCGGCGGTCTGGTTGCCAATATCGATCTGGAGACGGGCGTGCTCAGCGAGGCAAGGTGTCTGCACAACCGCAACGTCTATAAGGTGCATCCGGACTCCGGTGCGCCGATCGAGGGCGTCCGGGTGCCGGGCTGGCAGCAGCTCAAGGCGGATATGCTGCAGCTTGCGGACAAGCTGCCGTATATGCACTTTATCGCCTGGGACATTTTGATGACGGAGGAAGGGCACTGCATCATCGAGGCGAACACCTCGTCCGGCGTCAATATCATTCAGCTCTGGGGCGGACAGCGCAACAAGGAGCTGGGCGATTTTTACCGTTATCATAAGGTCATCAAATAAGAGGAATCCATGAAATATATCATTATGGCTGACGGGAAGGGCACCCGTTGGAACAATTATCACAACATTCCCAAGCATTTGATTGAAATCGATGGGGAAACGCTACTGACGCGGACGGTCCGGCTGCTTCGCGAAAATGACGCGCGGGCGGATATTGTGATTACTTCCCATGACCCGCGCTACGAGGTGCCGGGCGCAAGGCGCTATGAGCCGCAAAACAACCATCTGGAAATCGACCGTTTTACGGAGGAGCTTATTGCAGATGATGTATGCTTTCTCTACGGCGATACCTTTTATTCGGAGTCTGTGATACAAAAAATTGCAGATACTCCTGCGGAAAAGCTCTTGTTCTTCGGTAATGAACGCTCCATCGTAGCGATCAAGGTCGCGGACGGCGCACTGTTCCGGCAGCATGTGGATCGGGTGCGGGCGCTTTTCCTCGCGGGAAAGATAGAAAAATGTATCGGATGGCAGGTGTATCAGTCCTTTGAGGGACTGCCGTTCGGTGAAAAAACAATTGCCGCCGATTATATTCTGATTCAGGACGGCACAGAGGACTTTAACTCCCCTGCAGACTACAACAGGAGGACAACGAAATAAATGGGACTGAAAAAACTGGTCGTTGACGCGCTGGCGCTGGGACCGACATCGAGAGGATTTACAGGAGGCGAGGCGCGCCGCTGGGTACGCGAGTCTTACAGGCATAGAACCCGCGATTACGGGTTCAGCAAAAAAGAAACGCGCTGGGCGTTGCGTCATGGGTTCCTGCCGGAACAGGCCGCCAGACTCGGCATCACTGCTGAGAACGTCGACGACTATATCTCAGCGAAGGACTATGCGTTTTTAAGACCGCTGAACGGAACCTACAGCAAGTGGATCACCGACAAGGTGACCATGCACACGATTTTCAAGCCGTTCCGCGCTTATATGCCGATCGTCTACTACCAAATCAGCAAACGCTATGATGAAACCGTACTGATCCCGCTGTACGACGACAACGCAGGCGATACTTTCGAGGATCTTTTCGCGTTATTGCAGGAAAAGGGTAGCCTGACGGTGTCCTCTGCCAATGGCGGCTACGCAAGTACGCTGGAGTATCGGGATGGCGTGTTTTATCTGGAGGGCAGAGAACGCCCGAAGGAGAGAATTCAGGAAATCCTCAGCGATTACCGCGTAACACTGGTAGTCAAAGAACAGGTAAAACTCAGCGAAGATACCGATTACGGTGTACTGAATCTCATCGTTTTCAATGAGTTTGGTGACAATCCCGTCATCGGTGACGGATACTTCGTCTTTGACGAATACGAAAAGACTTCTCTCAAGGTGCTGGCGATGAAGCACTCGGACAGCTTGGAAGAAGCCGATGTCGAGGATGATATCTATCGCTTTGTCAAGGCGGAGCCTTGCGATGTGACCGAAGGCAGCTGGCGCGGCAAACCGATCCCGCATTGGGACGAAATTGCGGATGTGCTTCGTCGCCTTTGCGTATTTGTGCCGCAGCTGGAGTTTTTCTGCGCGGAAATCGTGGTATCGGAGGACGGCTTCAAGCTCGTCAATCTGCTCAACCATCCGGAATATCCGACCGCGCAGCCGTTCAGCAAGGAAACCTCCGCGTATCTGAAGCGGAAAGTGGAGCAGAAAAAAGAAGCCTACGCGAAAGCGGGGGTCAGAATCAGCCGCGGGCTGCATAAGATGCATCTGCGTATTCGTGCGAACTTCGCGCGCGCCTTCTATACGAAGGGACTGGTGCCTTACCAGTCTACTCGTTGGATTTCCAACGTCTGGACAGATTTTTGGACCAATAAGGAGGCGACCCTCCGAGAAAAGCTGTGGGCATACAAGCATGGATTTTTGTCTTACCGCATCCCGCAATACGGCATCACCGAGGAAAATCTCGGCGAATACATTTCCGATTTTGAATACAAGTGGCTGCGTCACATCAACCCAAAATACCGGAAGTGGATGGAGGATAAGATTACGGTCAAATATGTCTGCGCGGACTACAACGACTGTTTTCCTGCATACTATTATCATATCATCTGCAAGAACGGAAACAACAAGGTGATCTCCATGATGGACCTGCCGGAGGGTTATACCAACACCTTCGACGAGATTTTCCGTCTGGTGGAGGAGAAAGGCGTGCTCGCGCTCAAGCCGGACGAGGGCTCGCATGGGGACGGCTTCTATAAATTTACCTATGAAGACGGCAAATACCAGCTCAATTATCAGGAGGTAACGAAGCAGCAGGTGCTGGATATTCTCGAGGATATCGACAACCAGTATCTGGTGACCGAATATATCAATATGTGCGACGAGCTCAAGGCTGTCTATGACGGCGCGGTCAATACGGTGCGCATGATCGTCTTCAAAAAGGACGGAAAAAATCCGCAGATCGGCAATGCCTATGTGCGCTTCGGCTCCAAAAAGACAGGCGCGGTCGATAATGTCGGCGCGGGCGGTATGACCGCGACCATCGATGTCGCGACCGGACATTTCCATGACGCGAAGATTGTGATGAACAATTCGATCGAGGATTGTCCGATTCATCCGGATACCGGCGTGCCGATCGATGGCTATCTGCCGCATTGGGAACAGGTGAAACAGCAGGTTTTGGACGTTACGAAATCCATCAAGCAGCTGGAGTTTTTTGGCGTGGATCTGGCAGTTACCAATGACGGCATCAAATTTCCGGAAATCAACCGCTTCCCGGACTATCCGGCAGTGGAAAAATACACAAAACCGACCAGAGAGTATCTGCTCTACAAGCTGGCAGGCAAGAAGCATCACTACGGCTACGATGTGACCCCAAACAAGACGCTGGTCCATCTGCCGAAACGTGATTCGGAAAGAGGTAAGAGTTGAATACATGCAAAGAAATCATCAGTGACCATCTCGCGTATCGGAAGCAGCTTGTCAAGCTTGCGAAATCCGATATCAAAAAAACATACAGCGGCGCGGTGCTGGGCTGGGCCTGGGCGGTGATTCGTCCGGCGATCCTGATCTTCGTGTTCTGGTTCGCGTTTACCGTCGGACTGCGCAAGGGCAGCGATGTGGACGGTTATCCGTTCTTCCTGTGGCTGATTGCGGGCATGATCCCTTGGTATTATATGCGCGACATGATCACCGGCGGCGCCGGTTTGATCCGCAAATACA
>ERZ1106973.1687-NODE-1687-length-19426-cov-4.036136_pt1 | contig 19426 bp, 16 predicted proteins | sample MGYA00403686_ERZ1106973 | MGnify/ENA primary metagenome ERZ1106973 (study PRJEB35170, sample SAMEA104062408) | human gut metagenome | biome: human gut; feature: human-associated habitat; material: faeces | place: Denmark | collected 2012-11-06 ...
AATTCACATAGAAATTAATGATTTACTTGAGAAAGCTGATGAAGAAAAAAATGAGGAGCAGAAAGAAAAACTACAGGATCAGGTTTTAAAGGAGTATCAGATTACATTGGGATTACCTGAGAAAAATCTGTCTGACAGGGAAAAATATTTAAATCAATATAGGGGAAAATTATCGTATTATTTAGCAAAGAATGAATTTACTTTAAAGTATAGAAGAATCTCATATAACGAAAAAATGAAGGAAGCATTACAAGATTGCTATATTGAAATTTCAAATGCGAAAAACCCAAAACTTGTTATGAAATGTAAAGAGGATGTAGATGATCCAATTGTGATGCAATACAAAAAATCACTGATATATGAATTTGAAGGGCTGATGGAGAACTGCAGGAATGAAGAGGAAGCACCGTTGAATTATACTGCTACCTTAATTGAAACAATAGAGAAAATGATTAATATGATTCGGTTTTGTGTTGTTATTACGGGAAATGAGGCAGATGCTTATACACTTTTTGAAGTTTTGAATGACAGAAGTTTAACAATAGAAGATTTGGATCTTACGAAAAATCTGTTATTCAAGTGGTATTGCAATCATACATCTGAGGAAGAAAACGTGAAAGATAAGACTATCGAAAAAGCAGATCAGATGTGGGTGGAGGATATTTTCTCAGCAATGACGAGAAAAGAGGAAGCAAAATTAATTTCTTTTTTTGCAGCAGAATATTTTACAGCAGATGAATCGCAGAAATTTAACGATACAGCAAGGTACAGGGAATCAATAGAGAAAAATTATTTACAAACCCGTCGGAGTTATGAAGGGGTTGATCTGCTGAATGATATAAAAATTTATTATATGATTGCAATTACACTTAAGGAGATGGGGTTCAGATATCAGAAGAAAGCAGAAAAGGTAATAGAAACAGAGACTAGTGGTCAGAAGTCCATTACATATAGAACATTGAATTTATTAAATGCTCTGAAATTATATGGTGTTATGCCAGCAATCATTAACTTCATATTAAAGAGATATATCACGTTATATGAAGTAGGAACAACGAAAGAATATGATATTTCCAGATTTACAGATTATATCAAAGGTCTTGCCAATGACAAAGAGAATGTAATGGATGAATATAAAGAAATTCATGATATCTCTTATGAATTATGGAGATATGCGTTGTTGGCGAAAGATTCGGAAATCCCGCGCACTATTGCAAAAAAGTATATTGTAAGAAATTATGTGGGTAATACAGATTTCGAATTCAAAGCAAACATAGATGTTGATTTAAAAGGTGAGTTCCGTGAGTGGGTTTATGACTGGAAATATGGGAGCGCAGACGCCCAATTAAAGGCGAAGGTGTTGTTTATAAACTTATTTGAAAATAGCAAAGAGCATCATCTGCTGAGAAAATTGCCTGCAAGGATCCAGTTTAATACGAAGGCAGTACAGTTAGATCATATGGAGGCGGAGGAGCCGGATACAGCAGCAAAGGAAAAATATTTTGAACCATGTAACCCACATGAGACAAGAGAGATGTATGTGAACAGCATAGGAAATTTTATGATCATGGACAGAGATAATAATACGAAGAAAACAAATTTCCCGCTGCAGGATGCAATGCAAGTGTACGATAAGATGGCACCAGGGCACTGGATGATTACAGAGGTTAAGGAACTTTTGGCAGATGATAAGTTTTCAAAAGAAGTCGTGATTGCAGGAGAACCGTACAGAATTCCAAAAGAAGAATTTTTTAATGAGAGAAAAGCTAGATTATTTAGCTATTTTTACGCATTGTTACAGCGCGGATTGCACGAAAGTGAGAGTAACATTGTCGATTAAGGGAGGAAAACACTATGGCGAAAAATATAGATGATTTACTGCGCGTACTGACTTTCGAAGTCCTTAGCGCAGAGCGCAGAAACCTCAGAAGCAAAGCATTGACAGACCAGAAAATGTCGGAGGAGATACAAAAAATAATTATTGACAACTTAAGAACAAGGTAGAGACAAAGGAGAGGGCAGCATGAAGTTTAAAAGTATCACAATGGAAAATTTTATGCGTTACAAAGGGGTAAACACGATTGAATTCAGCTGTGATCCGGGCAAAAACGTGACAGTAGTATTGGGGGATAATACTGTTGGAAAAACAACGATTGCACAGGCTTTCCGCTTCGGGTTATACGGAGCTGTAAATATGGAGAAATGGAAAAATGCAGATGACTACCAGCTTTTAAATAATGATGTTCTGGCGTTCATGGATGCAGACAGTAAGGCAGCGGTAGCCGTTACGATTGTGGCTGCCGATGAGGAAAAGCAGTATACGATCTGCCGGAAAACAATTTACAGCAGAAATTATCCACAGATGACATGCAGGGAATTTCAGAAAAAAGTATCCATCAAGATAGCAGATCTTCAAGCTTCGGATGTGGTGACAGAAGTAGATGAGAGGCAGGTGGAATATGTTATAAATGAACTATTTCCAAGAAACTTATCTCATTACTTTCTGTTTGATGGTGAGCGTTGGAGTGATGTCACGGTCAACGGTGTCAGAGAAAATATCAAAGAATCCGTACATAGTCTCACTGGATTATCCTCCTATCAGGCAGCACTTTTACATCTGAAAGATATGGGGGCTAACTCTGTCACCCGAAAATTCAAAAGTAAAATCACCGGTGATGGAATGATGTATGATTCGTTGGAAAATGACCGGATGCGGATAGAGCACATGATTGAAAAAGAACAGGAGCATGTTAAGAACATTGATATTAATATAAAAAATTATCAAAAGAAATGTGATGAGATCGAACAATATCTGGAAGAAAATAAGAGTACAGAAATGCTGCAGGGCAAGTTAAAAAATCTGCAGATTGTGAGGGAAGAACAAAGGAAAAGGGCAAATAATCATTATAAAACTTTAGTGTCACAGATCAGTGACAAAGCCTATATGATGTTCTCACAGCCGCTCATTGAAGCGTGTGTGAAAATGGTGAAAGCTGTTGCCGGGGAGAGACGGGATATTCCGCATATGCGGCAGGGAACGATCGATTACATTATTAAGACAGGCAGATGTATCTGTGGCACGCCACTTACGGAAGGCTCCCATGAGCTGGAATGTCTTTTAGAACAGAGAAATTATCTTCCGCCTGCCGATATCGGATCGCTGTTAGGAGAATTTGAGAGAACCGGAAATCGTTGGAAAAACCGTACCGATGGAAGTTATGAAGAATTAATTGAAATGGCGCAGAATGTGGATGACAGTGTCCACGATTACGAAGAAACCTGTAATCAGCTTGAAATTTTGAACCGGCAGATGGATGCGTCATTTGATTTCGCAGAAAAAAGAAGATTGTTAAGACATTACCGCTCCGAAATGGAAAAAACGAGTGTGGAAAAAGGAGAGTGTACAGGAAAAATTTCGAACTACAAAAAAGAGATTGAAAATATTGAAAACAACATGCGCAGGCGGGAAGCTGCAAACGAAGAGAACCGCAAGTGGAGGGCACGTCTGGAAGTTGCAGAAGCGCTTTATGCCAAGATGAAAAAAGAATTTGAACAGAAAGAGCGGAAAACATTTCTGGAACTCAATAAAAATGTGCAGCTTAATTTTGAAAAGATGTTCATTGCGAAAGATAAAAAGATCCAGCTGACCGAACAGTATGAAATACAAATGCTTTATCAGACGGAGCGTGGCTACCGGGAAGAAAAAAATCTTTCCGAGGGAGAGAAGATCGCCCGTAATTTTGCATTTATTGTGACTGTTATGGAGTACAGCAGACAGAAAAAGGCGGAAAAGCTTGGAGTCAGTGAACTTGAAGGAGATACGCTGCCTATCGTGTTGGATGGTCCTTTTTCAAAACTGGGAGATGAAAATATCAAACTGATCGCAGGTGTATTACCGGAAGTCTCGGAGCAGGTGATCCTTTTTATGCTGAAAAAAGACTGGAAATATACCGGTCTTGATTCTTATGTAGGCGCGGCTTACTGTATTGATAAAAAAGCTGAGGAAGCTTTCGCATCGATCAGAAAAATGGAGGAACTTTAAATGGCTGATTTTGAGTTTTTTAAGAAAGAGTTTGAATTTAAAGGAAAGCATGCAAAGATGGCACAGGAATTGTGGGTGAGAGATGACACAGAACGTACTTATTTTAAGCGACTGATCGATCTGTATGTGGCGGCAGCTGTTGTTGGGTTTCGTGTAGACAGAAAGGCAGAGGAAGATTATTCGCCATTTGAGACAAGCAGTATTTTCCCGGAACAGATGTTGAAAGAAAAGGAAAATCTGGATTTTATATTACAGATGATGATCATGCTGAATTACAGAGGAACACTGACAGATGAAGAGTGTGTGAAAAAAGCTTTTCAGGGGGCACAGACGAAGGAAGAATTTGAGCAGTATAAAAAGATGTTCAATGATTATGTCCGTGGCGGTGTGGAAGAACTATACGAACAGCTTATCATACGAAAGGCAGATCCGGATGACAAGTTTCGTGATAACAGAACAGCAAATCTGATGGCACTGATGGAAAGATATGGTGCAGGGAAAATGAACGTTATTCCGGAAAATGAAGATGAAACCGTGAGAATTCAGATTTAAAATGAAAAATATTGTCAAAAAACAGGAAAAAGTATTTACAAATGTCGGAAAAAGGATTAGTATAAAGGGGAATTACAACATACCAAATAATAACCGGTTACTACAATAAGGTAGTAAACCTAAAAGCTCTAATCCCATTCTTCGGAATGGGATTATCTTTTACCCGTATTTATTCAAGCGTATGAAATAAATGGCATTGTCCCGAAAGAGGTTCAATGTAGAACGGAAGTGCAAAAACATTTTTACATGTAACGTTATGTCTGTAGTTGATGAATGCAGAACATGGAAAGGAAGGGTTACTTATTATGGAGGAAAAATTTCAGTACAGAATCGGATTAGACATCGGAATCACATCGGTGGGATGGGCAGTTTTACAGAATAACAGCCAGGATGAACCGGTACGGATCACAGATCTCGGGGTAAGAATTTTTGATGTGGCAGAGAATCCAAAAAATGGTGATGCGTTAGCAGCTCCCAGACGGGATGCAAGGACAACCCGCAGAAGATTGAGACGGAGAAGACACAGATTAGAGCGGATTAAGTTTTTATTACAGGAAAATGGATTGATCGAAATGGATTCTTTTATGGAGCGCTATTATAAGGGAAATCTTCCGGATGTCTATCAGTTGCGATATGAGGGATTAGATCGTAAGTTGAAAGACGAAGAACTGGCACAGGTGCTGATCCATATTGCAAAGCACCGCGGTTTCCGCTCGACCAGAAAGGCTGAGACGAAGGAAAAAGAGGGCGGAGCAGTATTAAAGGCAACGACAGAGAACCAGAAGATCATGCAGGAAAAAGGCTATCGCACGGTTGGGGAGATGCTGTATCTGGATGAAGCTTTTCATACGGAGTGCCTCTGGAATGAAAAAGGATATGTGCTGACACCAAGGAATCGTCCGGATGATTACAAGCACACCATTTTGCGGTCAATGCTGGTAGAGGAAGTGCATGCTATTTTTGCTGCACAGCGGGCACTTGGAAATGAGAAGGCAGCTGAAGAATTGGAAAATGCGTATGTGGAGATCATGACGAGCCAGCGTTCCTTTGATATGGGACCGGGATTGCAGCCGGATGGAAAGCCAAGCCCATATGCGATGGAAGGATTCGGCGACCGTGTTGGAAAATGTACGTTTGAAAAAGACGAATACCGGGCACCGAAGGCAACCTATACAGCGGAATTGTTTGTTGCCCTGCAGAAAATAAATCATACGAAGCTGATCGATGAGTTTGGAACTGGCAGATTTTTTTCAGAAGAGGAAAGAAAGACTATAATTGGTCTTTTGCTTTCAAGCAAAGAGTTGAAATATGGAACGATAAGAAAAAAATTAAACATTGATCCGTCTTTAAAATTCAACAGCTTAAATTACAGTGCAAAGAAAGAGGGAGAGACGGAAGAAGAGAGAGTCCGTGATACCGAGAAAGCAAAATTTGCAGGTATGCCGTGGACTTATGAGTATTCCAAATGCCTGAAAGACCGAACAGAGGAAATGCCTGTTGGAGAGAAGGCAGACTTATTTGACCGGATCGGTGAGATACTGACTGCTTATAAGAATGATGACAGCAGAAGCAGCCGCCTGGAAGAATTGGGCTTATCAGGAGAAGAAATCGATGGATTGCTGGATCTTTCCCCTGCAAAGTATCAGAGAGTATCGCTCAAGGCAATGAGAAAGATGCAGCCATATTTAGAAGATGGTTTGATTTATGATAAAGCCTGTGAAGCAGCAGGTTATGATTTCCGTGCGTTGAATGATGGCAGCAAAAAGCACTTATTAAAAGGGGAAGAAATCAATGCTATCGTAAATGATATCACAAATCCGGTTGTAAAACGCTCCGTATCGCAGACGATCAAAGTCATCAATGCGATTCAGAAATATGGAAGTCCGCAGGCGGTCAACATTGAGCTGGCAAGAGAGATGTCAAAGAACTTTCAGGATCGCACGAATCTGGAAAAAGAGATGAAAAAGCGGCAGCAGGAGAATGAGCGTGCAAAGCAGCAGATCATCGAATTAGGAAAACAGAACCCGACCGGACAGGATATTTTAAAATATCGTTTGTGGAATGATCAGGGAGGTTACTGTCTGTATTCCGGCAAGAAAATCCCATTGGAGGAATTATTTGATGGAGGGTATGATATTGACCATATTCTTCCGTACAGTATCACATTTGACGACAGTTACCGGAATAAGGTGCTTGTGACTGCACAGGAAAACCGGCAGAAAGGGAATCGTACCCCATATGAATACTTCGGAGCGGATGAAAAACGCTGGGAAGATTACGAAACGAGCGTCCGGTTACTTGTCCGGGATTATAAGAAACAGCAGAAATTACTGAAGAAGAATTTTACAGAGGAAGAACGCAAAGAGTTTAAGGAGAGAAACTTAAACGATACCAAGTATATTACAAGAGTAGTTTATAATATGATCCGCCAGAATCTGGAATTGGAACCATTCAATCATCCGGAAAAGAAAAAGCAGGTGTGGGCAGTCAATGGAGCAGTGACATCTTACCTCAGAAAACGCTGGGGACTGATGCAGAAAGACCGTTCGACTGACAGACATCATGCAATGGATGCGGTTGTGATCGCATGCTGCACAGATGGGATGATTCATAAGATCTCGATGTTTGTAAAGGGGAGAGAACTTAGATTTAACAGAAATTTAACAATAGTAGATGAGAAAACAGGTGAAATTTTTACAAGAGAACAGTGGGACGAGAAGTTTGGCGTGAAAGTGCCACTTCCATGGAATTCTTTCCGGGATGAATTAGATATTCGGTTGCTGAATGAAGATCCAAAAAATTTCCTGCTGACACATGCGGATGTTCAGAGAGAGCTTGATTATCCGGGCTGGATGTACGGAGAAGAGGAAAGCCCAATCGAAGAAGGCAGGTATATCAATTATATACGACCACTTTTTGTATCCAGAATGCCAAACCATAAGGTGACAGGTTCGGCACATGATGCAACCATAAGAAGTGCGAGAGATTATGAAACGCGTGGTGTGGTGATAACAAAAGTTCCGCTGACGGATCTGAAACTGAATAAAGACAATGAGATTGAAGGATATTATGATAAAGACAGCGACAGGCTTCTTTATCAGGCATTGGTAAGGCAACTGTTATTGCATGGAAATGATGGAAAGAAAGCATTCGCGGAAGATTTTCATAAGCCGAAAGCTGACGGTACAGAAGGTCCGGTTGTACGCAAGGTGAAGATTGAGAAGAAACAGACTTCCGGTGTTATGGTTCGTGGTGGGACAGGAATTGCTGCGAATGGTGAGATGGTGCGGATTGATGTGTTCCGGGAAAATGGAAAATACTATTTCGTGCCTGTGTATACAGCGGATGTGGTACGGAAGGTGCTGCCGAACAGGGCGGCAACACACACAAAACCATATTCAGAGTGGAGAGTCATGGATGATGCCAATTTTGTTTTTAGTCTGTATTCCAGGGATTTAATCCATGTGAAGAGCAAAAAGGATATAAAAACAAATCTGGTAAATGGTGGATTATTGCTGCAGAAAGAAATATTTGCGTATTACACCGGGGCAGATATTGCAACGGCAAGTATTGCCGGTTTTGCGAATGACAGTAATTTTAAATTTAGAGGACTTGGAATTCAGAGTCTGGAAATTTTTGAAAAATGCCAGGTAGACATCCTCGGAAATATTTCCGTTGTCCGCCACGAGAACCGCCAGGAATTTCATTAGAAAAATTGAGGGAAACATATGGGATTTCGAAATATTATGATCAGCAGTAATATGAAACTCCGCATTCAGGATCAGCAGTTAGTTGTGACTGCCGGGGATGAGGTGCATATTCCACTGGAAGATATTAACTGTATTTTAATTGAAAATCAGTCGGTCACATTATCTGCCTATCTGTTACAGAAAGTTGCGGATAGCGGTATTGCGCTTTATGTCTGTGATGAAAAACATTTGCCAAATGCAGTGTTATTGCCAATGGTGCGACACAGCCGTCATTTTAAAATTTTAAAATATCAGATGGAGACGGGAAAGCCATTGCAAAAGCGTTTGTGGCAGCAGGTTGTGATCCAGAAGATACGAAATCAGGCACTGTGCCTGCAATTACTGGAGCTGGATGGACATGAGGAACTTCTCAGAATGTGTAAGGAAGTACAGTCCGGCGACAGGACACATGTGGAAGCCAAAGCGGCAGCATACTATTTCCGATGTATGTACGGACTTGGGTTTTCGAGAGGAAATGATCATATTATTAACTCGGCATTGAATTATGGATATGCAATCATCCGTGGAATGATCGCACGTTCCATCATATGTTACGGGTTAGAACCATCGATTGGTATCTTTCATCACAGCGAGCTGAATAATTATAATCTGGCAGATGACATGATTGAGCCATTCCGGCCATTGGTGGATCTATATGTTTCCAGTCATTTTGATATTTCAGAAATAGACAGTACATTGACACCGGAAATGAAAAAGGGATTGTTTGGAATTATAAATTTTGATATGTCAGTGAAAGGAGATATGCGTATTGTAAGTAACTGTATTGATATGTTGATTGCAAGTTACAGCAGTGCATTACAGGGAAACCGGACAGAGCTTGATCTGCCGGAACTGATACAGCTACAGGTACACAGTTATGAATAAATTTATGAGAATTGTTGTCTTTTTTGATCTTCCGGTCGTCACTGCAAAAGAGAAAAAAGCAGCCGCAAAATTCCGGAAATTTTTGATAAAAGATGGGTACAATATGATGCAGTGGTCCGTGTATTCAAGAATTTGTAATGGAACAGATTCTGTTGCAATGCACAGACAGAGGCTGAAACAGAATCTCCCGGAAAATGGCTCTGTCCGGGCACTTACGCTGACAGAAAAGCAGTTTGAATCCATTGATATTTTATTGGGAGAAAAAACATTTGCGGATTCACCGGAATCTACGGAACTGATCAATATTTTTTAACTAACACACAGGCTTGCCATCTATCGGTAGCTCCTTTACTATTTTGATAGAAACGAGACATATGCATATAATTATAAAAAGCGAAAAAGGATAGCAAGTAATTGAGATGGAAGAACAGACGATGAGTGCAAGAGAGAAAAATAATGTTAAGAATTATGTGAAAGTGAGGTGAGGTGTGTGCTAATGAATACATCTGAGTATCTTTCTATTATTGAAAATATTAAGAGTGAAATCAAGGCTGCGCAATACCGTGCAGCAGTTCATGCGAACGTAGACATGCTGCTCCTTTATCATGATATAGGCTGTGTAATCAATGAGCATAAATCATGGGGCAACAAGTTTATTGACAATCTTGCCACTGATATTAGGATCGCATTCCCGGAGAGTAAAGGATATTCTGTTCGTAATCTAAAATACATGGCAAAATTTGCCGAGACATATCCAGATCGGAAATTTGTGCAGACGGTGTCTGCACAAATTCCGTGGTCTCATAATATTGCAATTTTGGAAAAAGTCAAAGACCCGCAACAGCGTATATGGTACATTGAAAAAACGGCTGAAAACGGATGGTCACACAATGTTTTGATTCATCAAATCGAAAGTAGTTTGTATGAACGTCAGGTTCTGGCGGATAAGGTTACAAATTTTGAACACCGTCTACCGTCTCCACAAAGTGAGTTGGCAGTACAGACTATGAAAGACCCATATGTATTTGATTTCATTCCTTTTCGGGAAAATATGCTTGAACGGGACATTGAGCAGGCACTGGTTCGGGATGTCACAAAGCTTCTTTTAGAGCTTGGAACGGGATTTGCATTTTTGGGAAATCAGTATCCCCTGAATGTAGGTGGTGATGATTTTTACATTGATTTACTGTTCTATAATCTGAATCTTCGTTGCTATGTGGTTATAGAACTGAAAACGGGTGACTTCAAGCCGGAATATGCCGGTCAGCTAAATTTTTATCTGTCGGCCGTAGATGGTATTTTGAAGAAAGAACAGGACAATCCGTCGATTGGTTTGCTTCTGTGTAAAAGCAAAAACAATGTGGTCGCAGAATATTCGCTCAAGGATATTTCAAAGCCGATTGGTGTAAGCGAATACAAAATAACTAGCAGTTTGCCGGATGATCTGGAAAAGCAGCTGCCGTCTGTTGAAGATATTCAGAAACGGATTAAATAAGAAAATTGTAACAAAATTTCTGTTTGACTTTTTTCAAATCAATCAATATAATAATTCCTGAACGAGTAGCAGACTAGCGTAAATCCAGTTATGTTACTCGTTTTTTTATTTTAAAGTTAATAGAAAGACATGAAAAAAGTGTGTAGCCTATCAGCGTAAGTCCAGCTTATTGTGATAGGAGCACACTTTTTTTGTGCCGCAAACAAGGAGGTCAAATCCTCTGCTCCTGCAAGGGCAGTCGCATTTGCTTCGCAAACAAGGAGGATGTATGTCAGAAAGTAACAAAATGAAGGAGATGCCGGTCAATAGGCTTATGGTGCAGATGGGAATACCGATGATCTTATCGATGGCATTGCAGGCGGTCTACAACATTGTGGACAGTGCCTTTGTTGGAAACATGAAGGTGGGAAGTGAAGCGGCGCTTAACGCACTGACACTGGTGTTCCCGGTACAGATGCTTATGGTGGCAGTAGGAATTGGAACGGGTGTCGGAACCAATGCGCTTCTCGCAAGGACACTCGGACAGGGAAATGCAAAAAAAGCTGCAAAAGTGGCGGGCAACAGTTTATTTCTCGGAGAAATTATTTATGTGGTATGTTTCTTATTTGGAATTTTTGGAGTAAGAGCATACATTTCATCACAGACCATTGATCCGGAAGTGATTTCAATGGGAATGAGTTATTTAAGAATATGCTGTGTGGTTTCATTTGGAATCATTTTCTTCTCATTATTTGAAAAATTATTACAGGCGACCGGACGTTCCCTTTATTCTACGATCGGTCAGGTGGTAGGTGTGGTCGTAAATATAATTCTAGATCCGATCATGATTTACGGTATCGGACCGGTTCCTGAAATGGGCGTGGAGGGCGCAGCCTATGCTACTGTAATTGGTCAGGTCGCATCGGCAGCATTATTATTTATTTTTCATATGAAATTAAATAAAGAGTTTGAACATGGTGTGGGATACATGAAGCCTGATACCGGAATTATAAAAGAAATCTATGCGATCGGACTTCCGGCGATCATTGCACAGGCATTGATGTCTATCATGGTTTATGTGATGAATCTGATCTTAAAATTCAGTCCTTCTGCACAGACCGCATATGGATTGTTCTATAAAGTGCAGCAGTTTGTATTGTTCCTCGCATTTGGACTCAGGGATGCAATCACGCCGATCATTGCGTTTGCCTACGGAATGCACAGCAAAAAGAGGATTCAGGACGGAATCAGGTATGGACTGATTTATACGATCGTACTTATGGTCGTTGGTGTGGCGATCACGGAAATTTTCCCGGGTGCTTTTGCGACGTTATTTAATGCGGGACAATCCAGAGAGTATTTCATCGGAGCGATGAGAATCATCTCCATCAGCTTTATTTTTGCGGGAATCAATGTGGCATATCAGGGAATTTATCAGGCACTGGACGGTGGTATGGAATCACTTGTGATCTCGCTGCTCAGACAGCTTATAATTATATTACCGCTGGCCGGCATTTTCTCTGTTTTTGTCAGAAACGGTCAGATGGGAGTTGCGTTGATCTGGTGGGCATTTCCAATCACCGAGCTTACCGCATGTCTGGTGGGATATGTATTGTTGAAGAGGATCAGAAAAAACAAGGTAGAAAGTTTAAGTTAAGGAGGAGTCAGTTATGGAAAAGAGAATCATAACGATCAGCAGAGAGTTTGGAAGCGGCGGCCGCTTTATTGGTGAAGAAGTGGCAAAGAAACTTGGGATTTCCTATTATGACAAGGATATCATCGGACAGATTGCAGAGCAGTCAGGATTTGCACCGGAATATATCCGGGAAAATGCGGAATTGTCTCCGAAGAAAGGCTTATTTGCCTATGCATTTTCCGGACGTGATATCACAGGGAAATCAGTGGAAGATATGGTGTATGAAGCACAGAGAAACGTGATCCTGAAAATTGCGGAAAAAGAAAGCTGTGTGATCATAGGAAGAAATGCGGATTTTATCTTAAAAGACCGGGAGGATGTGCTGAATGTTTTTATACATGGGGATATGCCGAAAAAAGTGCAGCGTATCTGTAAACTATACAATGTCGCAGAAGCTGATGCTGCAAAAATGATAACCGAAATAGATAAAAGGCGTAGAACAAACTATAATTTTTACACAGACCAGAAATGGGGAATGGCAAAAAATTATACATTATCTTTGAACAGCTCGCAGCTTGGATATGAAAGGTGTGGGGAAATCATTATGGAGTGCGTAAAATAGAGAATAGTATGGATCAATAAAAAAAAAACTGGTTTTTGAGGTGTCCCCTCAAAAACCAGTCCTTTTTTATGATGTCTGAAATTCTGTTAAATTAACACTTCTCAGGTTCCGGATAATCAACCCCGAAAGTTTCAACTGTCACGGTTTTCATTACCTGTGGCTGTAATGGACGGTCAGAGTAATCAGTTGCTGTTTCTGCAATTTTATTGACAACATCCATACCATCGATCACTTTACCGAATGCAGCATAAGCGCCGTCTAAGTGTGGAGAGTTCTTGTGCATGATGAAGAACTGGGAACCGGCAGAATCCGGGATCATAGTTCTTGCCATGGATAAAACACCTTCAGAATGTTTTAAGTCATTTTTGAAACCGTTCTGGGAAAATTCTCCTTTGATTTCATAGCCCGGGCCACCCATTCCGGTTCCGTCCGGATCGCCGCCCTGGATCATAAAACCGTTGATGACACGGTGGAAGATGACACCGTCATAAAACCCTTTTTTTACTAAACTGATAAAGTTGTTTACAGTATTTGGTGCGATTTCAGGATAAAGCTCTGCTTTCATGATATCGCCGTTTTCCATCTCGATTGTAACAATTGGATTTGACATAATAATTGATTCCTTTCATTGAATATGATATCGTGATTTTTCATATACACACCATATTGTAACGAAAAAATATGTTTTCGTAAAGATAAAACGCAAAAAATCAGATCGTTGTATTCTGAAAGCAGACTCTGATCTTTTGTGCAATGCCGGCATCAATAAAGCCTTTGTCTGCCATATCATCGAGAATATCGCAGGTTTTTTCATGCGAAAAACCCTGTTTATAAGGGCGGCTTTCGGTGAGTGCCTGATAAATGTCTATACACGCCATAATGCGTTCCGGCTCGTTTAATTCGGCGGCAGTTTTGCCGAAAGGATAGCCTTTTCCGTTCAGTTTTTCGTGGTGGAATGCTGCCCAGTCACGGATGTCTTCAAAATCGTTGATATTGGACAGAATCAGATAAGTATATCCTGCATGGTTTTTCATTTTTGAAAATTCTTCATCGGTCAGCTTATCCGGTTTTTCCAGAATATCATTGTCGATTGCCATTTTGCCGATATCATGAAGTGCGCCGGCCAGATACATTTTCTGGACCTGTGTGGGATCGTAGCCGTTGTACGCTGCAAATGCGGCGGCTTTCTCTGCGACACCGATGGAGTGTCTGCTTGTAAAAGAAGATTTATAGTCGACAATCTGTGCAAAAAAGTTGGCAATATTTTTGCATGTTTCCCAGTCAAAGGTCTGTTTTTCCCTCGGAACGATCTCCCAGAGTTTCGTTTCAAAGGAGTCATCTTTGAAATCTGCAAATTCGTTATCTGAAAATATATGGAAAAAAGCATCCACACATGCGGCGTCAAAAAGTTTATCCGTATGCCGGATCAGGTACTGTTTTACCATATCCCATCTCTGTGTTTCAAATGCACCGCTGTGCCCGATGATATCCACCACATCGGCAAGGTGGATAATGCGCGCAGACAGAGGAACTTCATTCCATTTTTTGTGAAATGGCCCGGTGCCGTCCGCGTGCTCATGATGGTATAGGATTGCATTGGTAACGTCAGTTTTAAAAGGGATTTTTGCAAGATTCTGTTCGCCGTAGATGCAATGCAGGTTCGTAGTGTTTGCCACAAGGTCAGCGGTCAGGTCTGCCGCGGAATGCTCCTGCAATTCCTCGGAAATATATTGTGTGAGGGCGTTGTCGTGCAACAGAGCGCAGATTGCGAGATCCTGCAGGGCATCCTCCGGGAGATCAAAATACTGCCCCATGCGCACACTGATATAGGCCACTCGTTTTCCGTGTTTATTTTTAATGTTTACCAGTTCTGCCTCGATGCAGTCGAGAGCATAGGAACAGGCACTGATCAAACCGATAATATCTATCTCCATGATTTATTTTAATGAAATCAGACCGCTTATAAAGCGATATATCCAGATTTCATCAACCTCCTTAAAATAGTAATGATTCCTATTATTGGATTATAAAATCAGTTTTCCATATTGTCAATATGTTACAGTTCACAGGTTACCCTGCGAACTGTAACTTCGCAGCCCCATATAAAGTTTTGCTTCGCAAAAGGGGGCTGCTCACACCCGCATCACGTTCATACGCACCTGAACAGCATGGTGTTCAGGTGCTGAGTGAACAGTAACGTCAATATTCGTTACAGTATTCATATGACCATGATTAGTTTTAGCAGGAATAGCAGAAGTTTCATATTTTTATATGAAGTGTCTCAAAAAACTTCCTTGTAAATTTTTTCGTTTTATGGTTTGATAAGTACAGAAAAAGAGTATCGGAGAACAAAGGAGAGAAAAAGTATGCCAGTTTTTGATTTCAGCAGCGCTTCAGAGGAAAAAGAAGCGTTTGTATGTACATATACCGCATTTACATCAGACAGTTCCGAAAAAACACCGGATGATCCGATCCTGGTGTTAGACAATCAGCAAAAACAGTGGAGCCATCATTCCACCGGAGTATTTTGCAACCAGAGCCAGTGGACAGCATTTGAGTTTAAGGAGGAGGACGAGACATTTCGTTCCAATATCCTGCGGATCGATGCACGTTTTGTGAATTTGATCAAATGGCTTGGGGAGAACCGTATCAACGTTCTTTTGTCTGGGGAAAACAGGGCGGACGGCTATGCCGTGTACAAGATCAGGGAAAATGCTTTTCATGGCGGCACGAAACTTTCCGCAGCGGATGGATTTTTGCAGTATGTGATGGAACGCCTTTTATCGAGCAGCGCACCGGAGCAGGAGGATGAGGACGAAGAGTTAGACGAGAGCGGCGACAGCATGAAGCTTACCAGTATCCAGAGTATTTCGGATTTCTTAAACTGCGCAGGAAGAACCATGCCGGACAATATCAGACTGTGGGCGAGAAGAAATTTAGCAGTTGCACGTTCCAGCGAAGTGTCTGCCGAGGAACGCCGCCACGCGCAGCGTGCACTTTCCATTATGACGAATATCCAATGGAAAAATAATTATTTTGAAGCAATCGATCCGGTGGAGGCGCGCAGGATTTTAGATGAAGAACTATACGGAATGGAAAAAGTAAAACAGCGTATCATGGAGACCATCATCCAGATCAACCGCACGCACACACTTCCAGCGTATGGACTTCTGCTTGTCGGACCGGCAGGAACCGGAAAATCGCAGATTGCCTATGCGGTGGCAAGAATTTTAAAACTGCCGTGGACGACACTCGATATGAGTTCCATCAATGACCCGGAGCAGTTGACCGGAAGCTCCCGTATCTACGGAAATGCGAAGCCTGGTATTATTATGGATGCATTTTCCATGGCTGGCGAGTCGAACCTTGTATTCATCATCAACGAGCTTGATAAGGCTGCATCCGGAAAAGGAAACGGCAATCCGGCGGACGTACTTCTTACCTTATTAGATAATCTTGGATTTACAGACAACTATATGGAATGTATGATTCCGACCGGCGGTGTCTATCCGATTGCAACTGCCAATGTAAAAGAAGATATCAGCGCCCCGCTGATGTCACGTTTTGCAGTGATCGATATCCCGGATTATACGCAGGAAGAGAAAAAAATCATTTTCTCCAAATTTGCACTGCCAAAAGTATTAAAGAGAATCGGATTGCTGCAGGGCGAGATCGTTCTGACCGGGGAGGGACTGGATGAACTGATCGAGCAGTATAAGAATACATCGGGAATCCGTGATCTGGAGCAGGCGGCAGAGCACCTAGCAGCCAATGCACTGTATCAGATTGAAGTAGACCATGTAAAACAGGTTGTGTTTGATGCGGAAATGGTAAAAAAATTATTTGCGTAAAAAACAAAATATAAGAAAGGTAAAAAGACCACTTCATGAAATTTTTCGTGAGGTGGTCTTTTACTGTCCGAATTAATGGACAGAAAATATGGATAATGGGAAGCAGCAAGAGGGCAAAATGACGGAAAGTGAGGAGCATGGCAGATGAAAACGGAATATCAGATTATTGCGGTAGACTTTGACGGAACACTTTGTACGGACTGCTTCCCAAAGATCGGACAGCCGAATACAGCACTGATCGAACTGCTGAAAGGATTGAGAAGGCAGGGACGCCAGATTATTTTGTGGACGTGCCGCTGTGGAAATCAGTTAGAGGAAGCAGTGGAATGGTGCAGGAAGTGGGAACTGGAATTTGATGCAGTGAATGAGAATCTGCCGGAGATTATCGAAAGGTACGGATCAGACGGAAGAAAGATTTATGCGGATGTTTATATTGATGACAAAAGCTGTTTTCCATGGGAGGTAAAAAAGGATGAGAAAGTTGGATTATGAATTTATTTTTACATGCGGTATTGTTGCATTTATCGCAGCGCTTGGAATGGTAGCTGGCATTGTTGTGCTGGCTGGGGCAAAGATTTATGTTTATAACCTGCCTTTGATCGTGGGAAGCTTTCTGGCTATCGGAGGACTTTTGTGGGGATTATTGTTAGTTTTGAAATAGGGCTACCGCAATCCCACTGGCTTTAGACGCTGACTTGAAAAAGTAAATTCCAGTGCAACGGTAAATTCCACCGTGCATTAAAATTGCTTGATTTTATTGAATTATAATAGGCAAAATCTTAGGATAACTGCTATAATTAAGCTGACTTCTCATAAAAAATCTGAGTTTATAGCATAGGAAAGAGGCCTCTGAATATTTGGTATGCGAGACTAAATTCCACAGGCCACATCCTAAAAATGTGAATTACGAAATTCCAGTCTGACAGCAGATTTTTATGGTAAGTTAACGGTTAAAGCGAATCAGCTTAGGTGTCAGATTGACCTCGTCGGGTGGAATCGGCCTAAGCTGAAGTGCTTTTAAAATGTCGATGCCGTAGTTTTCGAGTGCAACATCATAAGGAGTGCGGCCACCCAGGATTTCTCTGGGAGTGGAGTTGATATGATCCACAATGGTTCTCAGATCCCATTGAGTGAGAAATTCAAAGCTGGTTTTCTTGGGCAGAACCATGCGGAGCATGGTGTGTGCCTGTTCAATACCACCTTTTTGTCCACTTCTCATGGGATCGCAGAAATAGATGCTCGAACGGATAATGCCATTAGTCCCTGTTTCTAAAGAATCAGGATCTCCGAACTCTGATCCTCGGTCTGTTAGAATCGTGTTAAATAAAGTGAGAAAATCATAGGTACCCAGTTGATGTTCCAACTTGTCAAAAATAAGCCGCACAGCGCCCTTAGTACAGCGGTTCATAATGAAAGCCAGGAATAACTTCTCACGAGTCAAAAAGAAGGTGAGAATGACACGTTTGGATTCCTGCGAAGAATGGACGGTATCCATTTCGGCGAAATGATCAAGTTCCAGCTTTTGAAAATCTGAAAACATACGGCCTTGAAAAACAGTACGGTCTTTGATCTGAGTTTTATGAACATTGCGAGGTTTGAACTTTACCTTGCGCTTCAAATCAACATTTCTTGCCGTAAGAACACCATCATTGAGGTAGGAGTAAAGTGTTCTGACTGACATATCCAACTCAGGATGGTTTGTGATGATCTGATAGGGCGATTGTCCCTGATAAATAAGAGGTGTAATGACCATGTCCTTTTGACGCAGTTCATGCTTTGTCATGTTTATACCAGTCCTGGATGAAGACAGACGTTCCTTGTATTTGCGGTCTGCAAAGACAGCATTGTAGCGGTACTTGTGGGCAATAGAGCAACGATTGATGGCTTTTGGACATCCATTGCAGACATAAGGAGCCTTATCAAGACGGTTACACTGTTCTTTAACGAAATCGGGGCAGGTTTGGTTACAGGTTGGACAGGAAGTACACTTCATGTTGCAGAGTAAGATTTTTCTGCATACATTTGTTTTTCTGCAGTGGTATCTGTGGATGCAGAAGTTGCGAGCGTTAAGGAAGGATCCTTTATGAAACCAATCGCTTACACGATGGAGCTTTACTTCCTTCGAAATGGTAGTCGGATCCTTACATAAGAATCGGGCGATATCTTTAAAGGAGCAGCCATTGTTCAGGGAACGCTCAATGTATTTACGGTCTTCAAGGGAAAGATGTTTCTGGTTACCAGGAATATATTTACTCATGGAGATCTCCTTCTACTGCTGTCAGAAGGTCTCCATGAGCATAGCACGAATATATGAAAGATTAAACTCCACTTGTGCAGAAGAGAATTCCACTGTATAAATGGATGGTAGAATTAAACTTTGCAATTTTCATGTGGTGAAAAAAGAAACAAAGCAGTTGACAAATGAGGAACCTTTCCAATAATTTTTACACCTATCTTCAAAATCACAGCATAAACAATTGCAATTATCGGAGCTACTACCCATTCCATCAAGAATATGTAGCTTTGCCCCCCCCGCTTAGTGGAAGGTGATTAATAAGCTGACTTAATACGCCTTCGAGAAAAAAGCTTTGCAAAACATAAAGTTGCAGTGTAAC
>ERZ1106973.1691-NODE-1691-length-19368-cov-2.650184_pt1 | contig 19368 bp, 20 predicted proteins | sample MGYA00403686_ERZ1106973 | MGnify/ENA primary metagenome ERZ1106973 (study PRJEB35170, sample SAMEA104062408) | human gut metagenome | biome: human gut; feature: human-associated habitat; material: faeces | place: Denmark | collected 2012-11-06 ...
CAGGAAGCCCATTGGCTTAAGACAATGGGTAGTTCACTAAAGGGGAAATTACATAGGGAAAAAACAAAAAATGTGGAAAAAGCAGGAGAGGGACAAAAAAATGGGGAAAAAAACAATTGAGAAAAATGCGATCACGGAAGGAGTTATCTGGAAACAATTGTTGATCTTCTTCTTCCCGATCATGCTTGGGACGTTGATCCAGCAGTTATATACAACTGTGGATACGATCATTGTAGGACGCTTCGTGGGAAAAGCGGCACTTGCCAGTGTCGGAGGACCGGCAGCCGTCTTATCAACAATTGTTGTTACATTCTTTAATGGGCTGGCGAACGGGGCAGCAGTTATTATCGCACAATATTATGGTGCAAAGGACAGGAAGAGCCTGCATGTGGGGGTACATACGGCATATCTGTTCTCTATCGTGATCAGTCTGATCGTATCACTGACCGGTACAGTATTGACACCATGGCTGCTTAAAATCATGAATACACCACAGGATATGATGGCAGATTCTATAACTTATCTCAGAATTTACTTTATGGGAATTCTGTTTACGCTGGTCTACAATATGGGATCGGCAATCATGAGGGCGGTCGGAGATTCCAGAAGACCGCTTCTCTATCTGCTGATCTGCTGTGTGATGAATATCATACTGGACATTGTCATGGTGGTAGGAATGAAGATGGGGATTGCGGGGGCAGCACTCGCAACGGTTATTTCACAATGTGTCAGTGCAGTTCTGGTTACCTGGTCGTTGACCAGGGCATATGATGCTATGAAATTAAAGTTCCGGGAACTCCGGATGGATACCAGAGTGTTGAGAAAAGAATTGAAAATCGGTGTTCCTGGGGCACTTCAGGCATGTGCCTACGGTGTGACGAATGTAGTGATCCAGGCATCCGTCAACAGTTTTGGTACAGATACCGCTGCAGGATGGGCAGCTTACGGAAAGCTTGATATGATCTTCTGGACAGTATCGAGCGCGCTTGGTGCGGCCGTGACCACATTCGCCGGACAGAACTACGGGGCGGGAAAGATGGACAGGGTATATAAAAGTATCCGGGTGAATGTAGTGATCTCTTATATATTTACGGGAGCTATTATTATAGTCCTGTTTGCATTCTGCGAACCGTTATACCATATGTTCACGACAGATCCAAAGGTCATCGGGATAGGAGTATATATGTTACGTTTCCTGATTCCGAGTTATCTGTTGAGTGTGCTGCTTGAGAATCTGTCCGGAGGACTGCGTGGTCTGGGAGATGTCCTCTGGCCGACCATATTTACATTCGGAGGTCTGTTCTTTGTAAGGCTTCCGTGGATCATAATTCTTACGAAGATTCATCATAAGGTGGAGATTCTGCTGATCAGTTATCCGCTGGCATGGGGGGCAACGTTACTTTGTCTGATCCCGTACTATTTCTGGCGGAAGAAAAGAAGAATGAGTACATATGGATCTCATCTTCAAAAATCATAGATTATATGTTAAAATATAGACAGTATGTTTGGAGAAAAGAGTAGCAGGAAAGGACAGAAAGAATGAGGTGTGCGATGACGGATAAGAAGGACTGTATGACAATGGAGCAGGCAGAACAGAAGATGGAGTGCCTAAGAGAAGTGTTCTCAATTGTACGCCTGGTTGCTGGTGAGATGCTGGAGAAGAGAGCGGAGCACAGTGCGGATGGAGATGTGTCAGTGCTATTCATTCTGGAATAAGGCAAAGCCGTGTGAGAATTGCATATCTATGAAATCGCTGAGAGAAAAAAAACAGGCAGCGAAGCTGGAATTTCTGGATTCGGATATTTTTCAGGTGTTTTCAAGATATGTGGAGATTGATGGAAAACCGTACGTAATGGAGATGTTGAAGAAGCTGGATGAAGACACATTGATTGATGCGGTTGGATATGGGAAGATGGTCCAGAAGCTTTCTGTTTATAATGACAAGCTTTACAGAGATGCGCTGACAGGGGCTTATAATCGGAGATACTATGAAGATGAGATTAAGCATGTAAAGGGAAAAGCAGGGGTTGCGATTCTTGATGTAGATGATTTTAAGTTATATAATGATATGCATGGTCATCACGCAGGAGATATGGCACTGATTACAGTGGTAGAAGTAATACGGCAATATATCAGAAAGACAGATAAACTGATCAGATACGGAGGGGATGAATTTCTACTTTTACTGCCGGAGATCGACAGTGAGAACTTTGCGCGGAAGCTGAATAAGATTAAGAAAAAAATTGCTGAAACGAGTGTCCCAGGATATGAGCGGATTAAGTTATCAGTCAGCATCGGAGGTGTGTCAGCGACAGAAGAGACAGTGGAAGAGGCTGTCCAGAGAGCGGATAAACGGATGTACCTTGCTAAAATGTATAAAAATACTGCAATGGTAGAGGGAATGGATCAGAAAATAGCGGAGGAGGATCATGATGAGCATACGGATATTCTAAAGCCACGGATTCTTATTGTAGATGATTCTAAGATCAACCGAGAACTTCTGACAGAAATTCTGCAGGATAAGTACCAGATCATAGAAGCGGAAAACGGGAACGAATGTGTGGAGAAGCTGGAGAAATATGGAAATGATATAGCATTGATACTTCTGGATATTGTGATGCCAAAGATGGATGGATTTGCAGTACTGGAATATATGAATCAGGAACAGTGGATAGATGACATTCCGGTAATTGTAATATCAGGAGAGGATTCGGAAGAATATATCTGGAGAGCTTACGAAGCCGGTGCCGTGGATTATATTAGGCGTCCGTTTGATATGCGGATCGTATATCAACGGGTATTTAACATGATCAAATTATATGCAAAACAGCGCAGACTGGTAAAAATCCTGACAGCGCAGATAGAAGAGAGAGAAAACCTGTCACAGATTTCCGACAAGTCATAATCATTGATGAGACTTGGAGAAAATCTTCGGCAGGTTTTCTTTGTTAATAATTTCCGAGTTTATTCAGATATTTGTCAATCGTATTAAGTCTTTTTTCAATTCCTTTGGCCTTATGGCTGATGATTTCCAGCAAAGACTCTGTTACGAACTGCGGACCGATCATAGAGTTGAAGAATGTATTACTGTCTACCGGGACTGTGAGAAGAATGTCGGCATATTGTGCAAGCAGGGAACTCGGTTTATCAGTGATCACAATTATTGAAGCTCCGGCATCGCGTGCCATCTCGGCGGTCACTTCGTCCTGAGAAGAATATCTTGGGAAACTAAATAATACCAGACAGTCGGTCTGCGAGATATTGCACATATGATCAATCGGGCTCATGGACGTTGTGGTTGTCATGGTTACATGCGGAACCATCTGCTTTAAATACAGGAGAAAGAAATCTGCAAGACAGATATTTCCTCTCGTTGCAGCAATGTATTTGTGCTTACTGGAAACAATAAGATCCGCAGCCTTCTCAAAGGTCTCAATGGAGTTTTGGATAAATATCTCTTCAAGGTTATGAGCAGCATTCTTAAAATGCCGGTTGATGTAATCAGAAGAGTTGTCTAATTTTGCCTGCTTTGCAATCCGCTGGGATGGGATTGTGATACTGCTGGAAATGCTGAGTACTTTGTCCTGATAATCTTTCCGCAGTGCCTTCTGAAAATCCATAAAGCCGTCAAATCCGATCGTACGGCTGAAACGGATTACGGAAGACTCACTCACCCCGAGCTTTAAAGCAATCTCTGTAGATGTCATAAAACAGGCTTCCGAAGCATTATCCAGAACATATTCCGCAATGATCCTCTGCGTCTTGGTAAGATGTGCAGAATGGAGTAATTCCTTCATATCTTTCATAATATAGTTCCTCCGAAAGTGATATAGATAATTAGATTAAAACATGAATCTGGGAAAGTTGCAAGACGGAGAGCAAGAAAAAAACGTGTGGATATGGGGAAAAGAAGATAGAACTTATAGATAATGATGATTTTTTCTCGTTATTTATATATCACACAAATGAAGCATACTCCAATTTTTTTGAATGAAAATCGTAAAAAAAGAAGAAAACTATGTGCATGTTTCACAAAAATATGTGTGAAAATAATAACAAATATGGATAAAGTGCAAAAATAATTGTGTACAAAAAAATAAAGGTATGTTATTATCAAACCAACGAACGACGAAAGAGAGGAAAAGAAATGTTACAAACAATTGAAAACGTGAATGCGGCCGTTAACAATTTCGTCTGGGGGGTTCCGGCAATGGTCTGTATCATCGGTGTAGGGCTTGTACTTTCAGCTCGTACAGGATTTATACAGTTCCGAAAATTTGGGTATGCCATTAAGAATTCTATCGGACGTATCTTCACAAAGTCAGAAGCGAAAGAAGGTAGTATCACTCCATTCCAGGCAGTGTGTACGGCGCTTGCGGCAACGGTAGGAACGGGAAATATTGCCGGAGTTGCCGGTGCGATTGCAATCGGAGGAGCAGGAGCAGTGTTCTGGATGTGGGTGTCCGCATTGCTTGGAATGTGTACGAAGTTCTCAGAAGTTACACTTGCGGTTCATTACAGAGAGAAGAATGCAGAGGGAGATTATGTTGGGGGCCCGATGTATTATATCAAGAACGGTCTTGGCAAGAAATGGTACTGGATGGCTTCGGTCTATGCGATCCTTGGAAGTTTGACAGTACTCGGAACAGGAAATGCAACACAGGTAAATACCATTACGACATCCATCGATTCAGCACTTATAAGCTACAATGTGATTGATGACGCACAGATAAGTATGGTGAATCTGGTGATCGGAATTGTGATTGCAGCACTGGTAGCGGTTGTTTTACTTGGCGGAGTAAAACGTATCGGTACCGTAACAGAGAAGCTGGTTCCATTCATGGCAGTATTCTATATCATCCTTGCAATCGGAGTAGTTGCACTGAATGCAGACAAAGTTCCACATGTATTTGAGATGATCTTTGTAGGAGCATTTAACCCATCCGCATTTACCGGCGGTGTGGTTGGAAGCATGTTTATGACTATGAGACCTGGTGTTTCCAGAGGTATCTTCTCAAATGAAGCCGGAATCGGTACCGGATCGATCGCACATGCATGTGCAGATACAGATGAGCCTGTAAAACAGGGTATGTTTGGTATCTTTGAAGTATTTGCAGATACAATTGTGATCTGTACACTGACAGCACTGGTTATTCTTTGTGGCGGCGAAGGAATCCAGTACGGCGTGGCAGCAGGTGCGGAGCTTACCATCTCAGGATTCGTAACAACGTATGGAAGCTGGGTGACGATCTTTACTGCAATTGCAATGTGCTGTTTCGCATTCTCAACGATTCTTGGATGGGGACTTTACGGAGCAAGATGTGTCGAGTTTGTATTTACAACAAAGGTTGTGAAACCATTTATGATCGTGTATGCGCTGGTCGCAATCCTTGGTGCAACAGTGGATCTTGGTATCATCTGGGGAATTGCAGATACCTGTAATGGTCTGATGTCTATCCCTAACTTGATCGCATTATTCCTGTTGTCAGGAACAGTGGCAAAACTGGTAAAAGATTACTTTGCAAAACAAGCGAAAAAGAATTAGAAAGACAAAAAAATAACTTACTAGTGAAAAAAATAACTTTTATTGCATTAACAACTTGAGTGTGATAATATGAGTTCAGACAGAAATGAAGAATATTCTTCAACAAAATAACAAGAAGAAAAATAATCTTCACTTCAAAAAAACGGATTAAAATTTTTTAGGAGGTTTTTCAAAATGAAAGTAGGATGTGTAAAAGAGATTAAAAACAACGAGTTCCGTGTAGGTATGACACCTGACAATGTTAAGAGCTATGTGAACGCAGGACACGATGTTTATATCGAAAAAGGTGCCGGAGAAGGATCAGGATTCTTAGATGCCGAATATGTGGCAGCTGGGGCTAAGATGATTGATACAGCAAAAGAAGTATGGGATACTGTAGAGATGATGATCAAAGTAAAAGAGCCGCTTCCGGAAGAATATCCATTATTCCATGAAGGACTGATCCTTTATACATATCTTCACCTTGCAGCAGACAAGCCGCAGACAGATGCTCTTCTCGGAGCAAAGGTAAAAGGTGTTGCTTATGAGACACTGATCGAAAGAAACGGAAGTATTCCTCTGCTTGCTCCAATGAGCCAGATCGCAGGACGTCTGAGTATTCAGGAAGGTGCAAAATATCTTGAGAAGAGATTTGGAGGAGAAGGTGTTCTCTTAGCAGGAGTTCCTGGAACACCAAAGGCTAACATCGTAATCCTCGGAGGCGGATCTGTAGGAACAAACGCTTGTAAGATCGCTGTAGGAATGGGCGCTAATGTAACAATCATGGATATCAATCTTCAGAGACTTGCTTATCTGGATGATATCTTCGGAGCACGTATCCAGACACTTGTTTCTAATGATGCAAATATCGAAAAAGCTGTAAAAGAAGCAGACCTCGTAATCGGATGTGTTCTGATTCCAGGAAAATCAGCTCCTAAGATCTTCAAGAAAAAATATCTCAAAGAGATGAAACCAGGTGCTGTATTTGTAGACGTAGCTGTTGATCAGGGCGGATGTGGTGAGACAACAAAAGTTACATACCACGATGATCCGATCTTCATTGAAGATGGTGTTGTTCACTACTGTGTAGGAAATATGCCTGGAGCAGTTCCAAGAACATCTACAATTGCACTGACAAATGCTACACTGTCTTATGGACTGCAGATTGCAGGAAAAGGACTTGAGCAGGCATGCAAAGATAACGAAGTTATCTATTCAGCTGTAAATACATACGATGGAAAATTAACATGCAAGAACGTAGCAGACAGCTTTGACTGCTATGAATACACAGATATCAGAACTGTATGTTAATTGAATCGCTATTATAATAAGAAGCAACTAAAACTAAATGATTGATTCCTATGAGTGGGAAATGCCGGTATCTTGGGGTGCCGGCATTTTCTGTATAAATTTAATACTTTAATCTTTCAGTTTATAAAAAACAATTCATAGATAAATATTATAAACAGCTTTGTTTATTGCTATTTTCTATTTCCTTAATTGTTTGAAAAGTGTTAAAATTGTTAACGGTAAATTTAAGGAAAGGGGAAAAGAAAAATGGATTTACTGTGTAGTGTTAACTGGATAGCACTTCTTGTGTTAGTCATAACATTATTGCTGTTTAAAGTATTGAATCAGTTAGCGATGAAGATTAACTGGACATTCGTTGTTCTGATCAGTATGGTAATGGGAGCCGTGGTCGGTCTCGTATTTGCATCTGAGAACAATAGTTATCTTGTTTGGGTTGATTTGATTGGTGACATTTACATCAATGTGATCACTGCTCTGGTAGCACCGGTCATTCTGATCTCTATCATGTCAGGCTTTATTTCTTTAAATAGTAAAGAAAAGATGAAGAGTATCGGACTTACTTCTGTATTCTGGCTTCTGGCTTCATCTGCAGCAGCAATTGTTCTGTCATATATTTTTGGAGCCGTTACAGGACTCGGAAAAGGGGCAGAGGCTGTATTTGCTGATATTGCATCAGTAAGTGACAGCACAATCAGTTCTTATGAAGAACTTGCAACATCATTTGATAAGGTTATTTTGAAATTCTTCCCAACGAATGTCATTGGAGATCTTGCTAATGATAACGTCGTTGCGATCATCATCATTGCTATTGCCGTGGCTGTGGCATATGTTGGAATCTCAACAGAAGAGGGAGAAGAAAAAGTAGTCGCATTCAAGAATCTTGTAGAAGCACTGAAGAATATTATCTATCGTATTCTGGCATTTGTCATTGACCTGACCCCATTCGCTGTTCTGTGTCTGGTAGCAGGATCTGCAAGCCAGATTTTCGAGGATAAGAAGTCTCTCGTACAGCTTGTACTTCTGGTTGTTATGATCTATGTGGTATGTCTGGTACACAGCTATGGATTTAATGCAATTCTGATCAAGTTTGTGGCCAAATTAAGCCCGGTCAAATTCTTTAAAAAGATTCTTCCTGCACAGATCACAGCATTTACAACTTCAAGTAGTGTTGGATCAATTCCTGCTTCCATTGAAGGGCAGAGAAAACGTGTGGGTATCGATGAGGAAATCTCAAACTTTACGACGTCTCTTGGTACAACAATTGGTATGCCGGGATGTACATGTGTATGGCCGATTCTTCTGGCTATCTTCTATACCAATGCGGTAGGTATCTCATGGACAGTATCTGACTATGTAATGTTAGCTGTTGTCTGCCTGATTCTTTCACTTGGAAGCGCAGGGGTACCTGGCATCGGAGTGGTATCTGCTATGGCAGTGTTCAAAGCAGTCAACCTTCCAATCGCAGCAATCGTACTGTTAGTACCGATCAACAACATTTCAGATATGATCCGTACATTCGACAATGTAACAGCCGGTAACGTAACAGCTGCGATCGTTGCCAGAAAGATGGGAACTCTGGATGATAAAATCTTTAATGCAGAAGAAAAGAAAGGAGAGAACGCATAATGAAATTGAAAAAGTCAACAATCGTATTGATCGTGTTAGCTGTCATTTTCCTTGGTCTCTCTGTAGTATCAACAAAGTATTCTGTGACTAGAACGATTCATGCGATCGATGAGATCGGAGATATGAAACTGAATGATGACAGTATCGACAGATTCAAAAAGGCAGCGGAATATTATCAGGCTTTGGATCAGAACCAGAATCTGGAAGAGAAGATCACAAACCTGAAGACATATAAGGAAGCAAGACTTAATTATGCAAGACTTATGATCAAACAGGCTTCTCTTGCTGACAAGAAGCAGGATGGTGCAGCAGATGCTGTAAAAGAAGCACGTGAAGCAGTAGATACTTATGTGCCGGCTGATGAGAAATGGAACATCGAGAATTATCAGGATCTTCTGGATCTGGAAGCTACATATAACAGTGACGGTGGATCAGGATCAAGCGATGATGCTGGTGAAGCACCTCCGATGTGCTAAGAAAATGTAAATGAAAAAGTTTATTTCAACAAAAAAGGAGAAAAAAGATGAAGAAAAAAGTTCTTTCATGCTTGCTTGCGCTGTCTATGTCAGCTGCATTACTTGCAGGATGCGGAAGCTCATCTTCTGACAGCAAGAGCTCAGACGACAGCAAGAAAACAGAAGAAAAAGCAGATACAACAAAAGCATTATCTGCAACAGATTACAACTTCGAGCCAGATTATTACTTTAACACATTCAACACAAATTCCTTAAAAGACAAACCGCGTCAGGGAATCAAGACATTCAAGAGTGCTGATGAAGTAGTATATGAAGATATCACATATGATGAATTGATCGATCTGTTCCAGAAAGAAGGGACATACATGATCGCACTTTGCGGATCATGGTGCCACAACACAAGAGCTATGACACCTTCTCTTACAAAGTATGCAAAAGAGAATGGTATCGATACAATCTACACATATGACTTCAACCTGGATGACAACGAGAATGGTAACACATTCATCCGTATGTCTGACGGAAGTGAAAATGCAGGTGTAAACTACAACTACATGTATGGTGAAGTTGTAAAACAGTACCTGACAAACATTGATGACTGGATTGAGTTCCCATCAACAACAGAGAGAGCAATCTCTTACACAAATGCAAAAGGTGAGAAAGAGACAGTTGGAAGAATCCAGCAGCCAATCGCTTTTATCTACAACAAAGACAATACAACAAACTACAGCGACAAAGAAGACAACGCTGATAAATACCCTGTAATGTATGCGTTCGAGCAGATGGTAGAGCGCGACAAAGACGGTGTATACACAAAAGAGTATGACGAAGAAGGTAATGAAGTTACAGATAAGAATGGAGATCCTGTAAAACATTACTGCACAAAGAAATACAATGCAGAGATGAAGAAGATGTTCGACTTCGTCAATGACAACAACATCGAATTCACAGAGTATTCAAAAGAAGACTTCGTTCGTGAAAACTACCCGGCTCTTAAGGATGCTGAGAAGGTTAACATCAAGACTGTAACATATCGTCAGTTTGCATGGCTGTTACAGCAGGATGGAAATGCTATCTACATGGTAGGCGGACCATACGATGAAGCTACACAGAACGAGATCGCTGATGTAAATGCTAAGGCAGTAGAAAATGATGTAAATGTATACTTATGGGATCCATATGTTGACGGAAAGATCAGCGAGGATGACTGGGGATATAAGAACACAGGTGATATCATGAAGAGCGATAGCATCAACTTCATGTACACAACTCTGATCGAGAACTCTCTTACGAATCTTACAACAGAAGAGTTCGAGAACGGTGCTGATGGTGCAAGCCTGACATACAAGAACGATGCCGGTGAAGAGAAGACTGTTCCGGTTATCAAGTCACCATTTGTATTCTCATTCAACAAAGATGCAACAGACGAAGACGGAATCTCAGCTCCTATCACAGCTTACAGCGAAAAAGCTGATACACTGGATGCTGTATTCTCAGCTTACGCTGACGGAATTGCAAAATAAAAGTGATGAATAGAAGGGAGATGTTACTTCGGTAGCATCTCTCTTTTTTGAACCGCCAAATTGTGATATCTTATAGGTGATAATTTTAGAATTATGAAAAGGAAAAGTAGAAGATATGAAGAAAAGAATGAAAAAGATAAGTGCACTCTGTCTGGCGGGGATACTGTGTCTTGGATTGTGGGCATGCAGTTCTTCGGAAGACAGTTCTTCAAGTGATTCATCGGGTACAACGAAGCAGGAAACCAGTGAAAACGGATTTCCTGTAAATATGCCGGAGTTTTCGACGACAGACATGGACGGAAATAAAGTGACGAATGATATCTTTGCAGACTATGACCTGACGGTCGTGAATTTCTGGGCAACATACTGTAATCCGTGTATCGATGAATTACCGGAACTGGCAGAGTGGAAAAAAGAACTTCCGGATAATGTGAATCTGATCGGGCTTCTGGTTGATGTTGATGAAAAGGACAGCGATCAGTATAAGCTGGCAGAAAAGATTATCAGTCAGACGGGAGCCGATTATCAGCATCTGATCGCGACGGAAGAATTTGATGATATGATCAGTAATCTGGTTGGTGTACCGACGACATTTTTCGTAGACAGTACAGGAAAGATCATCGGGGAACCATTTGCCGGAGCGGATGTCAGTGCATACAAACAGACGGTAGAGGATTATCTGAATGGAAAATAATAACAAAAGAATAAATAAAGGAATAGAAGAAGGAACGAGACGGCGGATTGCCGGAGTACTGTTGGTTGCAGCGGTTATGATGATCATATATGGGATGTACAGAGGAGAAGTATCCGTTGTACTGAATAAAGCAATCAACGTGTGCCTGGAATGTATTGGTCTCGGATAAAGAAACAATAATGGGAAAATTAACATTTGAAGTAAAAAGAAAAATTATACAGGTCGCAGCATTTGGATACTCTAATTTGTATCTTGGCAATTTTCTGGATGGAAGATTATATAAAGGGAAATGGAAAAGTTTCTGCAATCCGGGAATGAATTGTTATTCCTGTCCGGCAGCAACAATGGCATGTCCGATCGGAGCGATGCAGGCGGTGAACGGTTCGATTGATTTTAAGATTAGCTTCTATGTATGGGGGATGATCCTGGCATTTGGTGTGCTCATGGGACGGGCGGTCTGTGGATTTTTATGTCCATTTGGATTGCTGCAGGAACTACTGTATAAGATTCCGTTTCCAAAGAAGAAATTATGGAAAGGATTTACCTGGATCAAATATATTCTGCTGGCAGTATTCGTTCTGTTGCTTCCGGTGGTAAAGACAAATGTTGTCGGAAGTGGCGCACCGGCATTCTGTGAATATATCTGTCCGGTCGGAACGCTGGAAGGAGGAATTCCGCTCCTTTCTACACATCCGGAACTCCGTTATGTGATAGGGACATTATTTTCTGTGAAAATGATGATACTTGTGATCACACTTGTCGGAACTTTGAGTATTTGCAGATTTTTCTGCAAAGTGATGTGCCCGCTGGGGGCAATCTATGGAATACTGAATAAAGTCAGCTTTTTCCGTATGGATGTAGATTTGGAAAAATGTATCCATTGTGGTAAATGTACGCATGTCTGCCCGATGGATGTGGATCCGGTAAAGACACCGGATTCTGCGGAATGTATCCGTTGTGGAAAATGTGTGAGTGCGTGTCCGAAAAAGGCGTTGAAACTTGGAATGAGATAAAAATATTCGTCGAATTGTACAAAATAGATGAAAAAATCAAAAAATACTTGAAAAAAATATACATAATCCTATAATGAAGGTAGGTTAAGGAAATATTAAGAAATAAAAGACTTTGGAGGTGTTGTCATGATTAGTTTTATTATTTGCTTAGCATTACTTATAGGAGGGTATTTTGTCTATGGTAAAGTGGTTGAGAACACTTTTGCACCAGATGACAGAGAGACACCGGCGGTCCGGATCAATGACGGTGTGGATTATGTAGTAATGCCGCAGTGGAAGTTGTTCCTGGTACAGCTGCTGAATATTGCTGGTCTGGGACCAATCTTCGGAGCTATGCAGGGAGCATTGTGGGGACCGGTTGTATTCCTGTGGATTACATTCGGTACGATTTTTGCAGGTGGTGTACATGACTATTTTTCAGGTATGCTTTCTGAAAGAAATGACGGAGCATCGATTTCTGAAGTGTGCGGAATCTATCTTGGAAATGTGATGAAGAATGTCATGCGTGTATTCAGCGTTGTGCTTTTGGTCATGGTTGGTACCGTATTTGCAGTAGGACCGGCAGGATTGATCGTTACATTACTGGGAAATAAAGGTGTGACAGGAGTTCTGGCTAATCCGGAAGTATGGCTTTGGATCATCCTTGCATATTACTTTGTTGCAACATTTATTTCAATCGATAAGATCATTGGACGTATCTATCCATTGTTCGGTATCTGTCTGATCGTTATGGCAGTCGGTGTTATCTTTGGTATCTTTATGAATCCGAATTATACGATTCCTGAGATCTGGACGCATTTTACCAACATGCATCCGGCAGGAAAACCAATCTGGAGCTTTATGTTCATTACCGTAGCATGTGGAGCTATTTCCGGATTCCATTCTACACAGTCACCACTGATGGCACGTTGTATGAAGTCCGAGAAACAGGGACATTTCGTATTCTATGGTGCCATGGTTGCAGAAGGTGTGATCGCACTGATCTGGGCAGCAGCAGGATGTTCCATTTATAAAATCACAGGTGGTCTGAGTACAGGTCTGAATGATATCCTTGCAAATGGTCAGTCAGCAGCAATCTATGATGTATGTATCAAGACGATGGGCGGTGTCGGTGTTGCACTTGCAATGATCGGAGTTATCGTATGCCCGATCACTTCCGGAGATACCGCATTCCGTAGTGCACGTCTGGTACTGGCAGACTGGTTCAAAGTTGATCAGAATAAGATGCAGAAACGTCTGATGTTATGTGTTCCGCTTCTGGCAGTCGGAGCATTTGTCGGACATCTGGATTATGCAATCGTATGGAGATACTTCAGCTGGACAAACCAGACACTGGCTATGATCGTTCTGTGGACAGCAAGTATGTATCTGTTCCGCGAGAAGAAGAATTACTGGATCACAGCGGTACCGGCAACATTCATGAGTGCAGTTTCCATGACCTATTTCTTCTGCGCAGAAGAGTGTCTGGGACTTTCTACGAAGGTTGCTTATCCGGTAGGAATTATCCTGGCAGCAGCATTCCTTGGAATCTTTATCCGTGCGACAAAGAAACCAATGAAAGCATAGTTGTAAGACAGTGTAATTTGAATACATAAAAGGCAGAATGAATTGACAGAAATGAGATGATGAAAAGATGAAACCACAAAGACTGGGTAATGTATCGATTCCGGATGAAGAATTGGTAAAAGACAAAAAAGAATGTAAGAAGATCGGACCTTGTGGCATTGGGAAAAAGGCGGTGTATCTTAGCAGCTTCTATATTGACAGAAGGTATTACATACCGATTAGTTCGGTAAAAAGGATCTTCAAAAGAATCGCTATGAGTAAGGGTGGATTTACAGGAAAAGGAGTATTCGGTACATTATCCTATCTTGTGGTCGTATATGAGGACGGAAAAGAAAAGCAATGTAATTTCAAACATGAAGAAGATGTGGACAGATTTGTTGCATACATAGAAGAAAAATATCCGGATATTCCGGTACACAGTCTTGAGGCTGAGAGAAAGCTGGCAGAGAAGGAAAGATGGCTGGCAGAAAAGCAAAGAGAAAGAAATGTATCGGAAGAAACAAAAAGATGTCTCGTGAAGCTGGAACAGGCAGAACAGTATCTAAAAAAGCAATCGGATATCTATATGGACTTGAGTCAGTCGGCGAAGAAAAAGCGTACTTATGACAGAAGTAACCCGGCGTATAAATGGGTAGCTCTTGCAATCGTACTGATGGGCGGTGCGGCATTCGTCTATGGTATCTATGCATTGACGACCCATGCAGGATTTGGAATGTATTTCCTTTTGTTTGGTCTGGCCGCAATCTTCTTATTTGCCGGAGCGAATGTACTTCCGACTTCGAAGAATAATAAGAATTATATTGAGAAGCGGCTGACGGAATCGATCCGTCAGATGGAAGAGTATATCAGAGAATATCCGGATTTCCCGGTACCGGCTCACTATGCACATCCGATTGTGTTAAAGAGAATGCAGGAAATTATGAAAGAAGGGCGTGCGAGAAATATTCCGGAAGCATTGCAGGTCTTGAAAAAAGATCTGAAAGCGTTGAATTCCAGCGTAGTCGTCGAGAAAGAAGAGTATGATGAAGTGGTAGCGATCAAACCGATGTTTCTGGTGATGGATTATAAATAAAATAATGGTAAACGGATTTTGAAATATCATGAAAGAATATATGTCAGCCATATTTTATACGTCATGTGTTTGGAAGAAGCTGCCAGTGGCAGGTCTCTAGATTCTAAGCTTAAATACATATGCTAAAACCAGGAATAGTATTGCGATACATTTTACACCAATGGACACTCCGACATACCCCGGTAACAAATAGCCCCTTTGCTTTTTCCCTGATATTAAAGAAATGATATCAATTATGAAAAAGACGATCAGAACAATTGCGGCACCGAAGATCAGCAGCATGGCATCACCATGATTATGTGTCAGTGCAGTTACGACTCCGACATTTGTAAGTGACATCCAACTGTAGATTATGTATATCATGCATATTAAGTTAAAAATAATATCAAAGACAACTTTTTTGTTTTCTGTTCCGTTCTTCATTTTAATGTCCCCTTTCTTTAAGAGAATTTGGTAATAGCCGGCATTCTTATCAATTTTTTGTTTCTTCTCTTTTGTTGTCTATAATATAAACCATCAAGTAACTTGAAGGTCAATAGTTTTAGAAAAAATAATTTGTAACTGCTTCTGTATTGTGGAAAAATCAGAATATTGGTATAATAAGAACATACATTCGAAGTAGAAAAACTTTGTGAATAAATTTGCGAGTAAAGGAAGGAGGAGAACAGGCATGGCAGGCAAAGGACAGAAAAGCTATATTGCAATCGACTTGAAATCGTTTTACGCATCGGTAGAATGCAAAGAAAGAGAACTGGATCCGATGACAACCAATCTGGTAGTAGCGGACAAAAGCCGTACGGAAAAGACTATCTGTCTGGCAGTGTCTCCTTCCTTGAAATCCTACGGGATACCGGGCCGCGCCAGACTTTTCGAGATTGTGCAGAAGGTGAAAGAAGTGAATAAAAGACGGATCTGCATAGCACCCGGAAAGAAGTTTGCAGGAACTTCCACAGATAACGAAGAATTAAAAGCACATCCGGAATTGGAACTGGATTATATTACGGCAGTTCCGAGAATGGCATTATATATGAAATGTAGTACGGAGATCTACAACATTTATCTGAAATACGTTGCACCGGAGGAGATCCATGTCTATTCCATTGACGAGGTATTCATGGATGTGACCGATTACCTGAATACTTATCGGATGACGGCAAGAGAGCTGGCTGGAAAGATTATTCGGGAGATCCAGCAGGAGACGTCGATTGCGGCAACGGCCGGAATCGGAACGAATCTGTACCTGTGTAAAGTTGCCATGGATATTGTGGCGAAGCATATTGAGCCGGATCAGAATGAGGTGAGGATCGCAGAACTTACAGAAATTTCTTATAGGAAGCTTTTGTGGGCGCACCAGCCGATCACGGATTTTTGGCGTGTGGGCCCGGGGTATGCGAAGAAGCTTGCGGAAGTCGGATTATTTACCATGGGAGATGTGGCAAGATGTTCTCTTGGTAAGCCGGGGGAATATTATAATGAAGATTTGCTGTACCGGCTATTTGGGGTGAATGCAGAACTTCTGATTGACCATGCATGGGGATGGGAGCCATGCACGATCGCAGATGTGAAGGCGTATAAGCCCGAAAATAACAGTATGGGTGCGGGACAGGTACTGCATTGTCCATATAATTTCGAGCAGACGAAGATCGTGGTAAAGGAAATGATCGACCAGCTGGCATTGGATCTGGTAGATAAACGTCTCGTAACGGATCAGATCGTTCTGACGATTGGATATGACATCAAGAATCTGGAACAAGGAACGAAGAAAAATGTAGGGGAGATCACGACAGACTGGTATGGCAGGAAGCTGCCGAAACATGCACACGGAACCGCTAATCTGAAGCAGCATACTTCTTCATCGAGGCTGATGACACAGGCAGGTGTAAAGCTGTATCATGAAATTGTGAATCCGGATCTTCTGATCCGCCGGATTACGATGGCAGCGAATCATGTGATCAGTGAGAAAGAGGTCCAGGAAGAACAGCAGTATGAACAGATGAATCTTTTTACAGATTTTGGAATTGCAAAGAAGGAAAAGGAAGAGAAGAATGAGAAGCTGGAACGGGAAAGGAAGATGCAGAAGGCGATGCTGGATATCAAGAAAAAATATGGGAAGAATGCAATCTTAAAAGGAATGAATCTGCAGGAGGATGGAACTGCGATGGAACGGAACCGGCAGATCGGAGGACATAAAGCGTGAGGAATGATAATGTTTTGAAAGAAAATGTTACACAGGTTTCGGGGAAATTACAGAAATCGGTGATCGAAGTGCAGCAAAAGTATGGAGATATTCTGAACCTTCCGCATCATGTATCGGAGACACATCCGCCGATGCCGATAGCAGACCGAGCGGCTCAGTTTGCACCATTTGCGGCACTGACCGGCTATAAAGAAGCAATAGAAGAGACTGAGCGGCTGGCAGAGAAAAAAATCGAGCGGGAATACGAGTAAAGGCAAAAAATGGAAGAAAAATATGGTGAATCTCTTGACCTTCAAGCGGCTTGAAGGAATATAATCATCTTAACAAAGAGGGAGAAGGATGTAGATATCCGGAATGAGGGAAGGTGACAGTATGGAAAAAAGTGAAGAAAGAAACAAAATCATTTCTGAACTTCAGACAGTAATAAAAGAACAGGTTGAATTAAAAGAAATCGAAATACCGGGAACCATTACATTTCAGGTTATGTCTGTGGATGGTGGGAATGTACCGGTGGGAGCCGGTGAAGTGCTTCTGCTTCGTTACAGTGCGACTCATCTGGAATACAGTCATGAGTTGGAAGACGAGAACCAGAAGTTTCATATGGCAGTTCATATCATTTATTGTAAAGAGCAGAAAGGTTTATTTGGTAAAGTAAAATACAAGACGATAAAACACCGCAAAGAGATCATTACAGAGGCAGACTGGAAGAATGGAAAGAAGGTGTCACTTTATGAAGATTAAAGATGTAGAAAAACAGGTTGGGATTTCCAAGGCGAATATAAGATTTTATGAAGAAGAAGGACTGATCCATCCGGCACGTAATCAGGAAAATAATTACCGGGAGTATTCAGAAACAGATGTAGAACAGCTTCAGGAAATTAAAAAGCTGCGTCTGATCGGTATTCCGGTACAGGAGATCAAAGATATCTATGAAAATAGATTGACTTTACAGGAAGCATTATCTCACAGATTAGATGAGATCGAAAAAGAAGAACGAACATTAAAAGAGACAAAATTGACCTGTCAGAAGGCATTGAAAAGTAAGCTTGACATTACATCGATCGATCAGCTTGAGATTGAGGAAGAAAAAGAAGAGTGGCAGGTACGTCTGGCAATTCTTTTGAAAGAGGATATTGTACAGAAGAAATTAAGCAGGGATGAGATGAACAATGAGATTGCATGCTTTTTTATTGCAGGAACGATCTTAAGTGTGATATCTATATGGCTGCTCCCGAAGGATTATATTGGAACACATCTTTATGTTGGAATGATTTCACTTGCAGCTGTGGTTGGTCTGTTTATCATAGGAACATGTTCGGCGAATATGAAAGTGCATCTGACATTGTTGCTTCTGGGGGCAGTTGTACAGCCTGTCGGATTTTTTACAATCGGAACATTGATGGGAAGAGGATATATTGTGTGTCGTGATACAGCGGTATTGAAGCAGTATGTAATCTACCTGTATGGCGGGGCATTTATTCTTGCAATTATATTGTGGATGGGCTCAAAGCTGAACCGCTATATCCTGAACAAACTCTGGATCAGTATGCTTGCAAGCCTGATCATGGCAGGAGTGATAGCACAGATGCTGAATCAGAAGTATGACCATTTGATGGCAACAGGCGAACTTATCGTGGGATTTTTGTGTGCTGTTATTTATCTTGCTGCTGTATCCGGAACATGGACACTGGCGAATGCAGACTGGGGAAAATATAACCGGTATCATGCAGTGTATACGTCGAACAAGATGATCAATGTATTCGCAACGATATTCAATGCAGCCGGATACTATAGTGGAAAGAACTGGAGGAGATAGCAGATATGAATTATATTACATTTAATGAGATTATTGAAGTGAACGGATTGCTGGAAGAGAAAGGGCTGAATTTTAAGGTTCACTTGAGAGATGCCTGTGGAAAACAGTCCTGTTGGATCGAACCGTTAGGAAACTGTGCATGCGAGGGACGGTATGAGGAGATGTATCAGGTTGTGGAGGAGTATTTTAGAAGGAAAGGGCAGAAGATTGCGTTTGATGAGACGAAGTTGAATTTTTTTGCTGTTTAATACAGTATTGTGGCTTACCCCAAGTCTTTCTCATGTCGTGACTGGCCAATGATACTGAATTCAATAGCGGAATTGTAACCTGTGTATGGCCGAAAAGTTGTGGCGGAAGCCTTGACTTTCCGGCTTTTTTGTACACTTCCGGTATCACAGCAGTTATGGTTCTGCTGTTGAATCATTACAGCATGCGATACCCACGGAATGACCGCTTCATGTAATAAACAGCAACAAAATTTGTTTGAAAATATATTGAATAATATTTATTTATATGTTAATCTATATAAAAGCATACTTCAAAAGAAATC
>ERZ1106973.1707-NODE-1707-length-19185-cov-37.425823_pt1 | contig 19185 bp, 13 predicted proteins | sample MGYA00403686_ERZ1106973 | MGnify/ENA primary metagenome ERZ1106973 (study PRJEB35170, sample SAMEA104062408) | human gut metagenome | biome: human gut; feature: human-associated habitat; material: faeces | place: Denmark | collected 2012-11-06 ...
TCGTGCTGCGCTGCTTGAGGGAGATCTTTCGCCCGGAAAGCAGCGCAAAGGCAGCGCCCACCGTAATGACGCCCAATCCTCCGATCTGGATCAGAAGAAGGATCACACTCTGCCCGAATGCCGACCAGTAGCTGCCGGTATCCTGAACCACAAGCCCGGTCACGCAAAGGGCAGAGGTGGAAGTAAACAGCGCCTCATGGAACGGTGTAACGCACCGCTGCTGTGCAGCGATCGGAAGCATCAGAAGCAACGCGCCCACCAGATCAACTGCCGCAAAACCTGCAATAATGACCTGAAAAGAAGAAAAACGGCGCTGCCTGTAACGAGGATATTGAATCATAAAAGCTCCTTTACCTATCCGTGTGAATAAAGATTAGCATGGAATAGATAAAGGAGCCGTAAAGAAAATTGTAGAAGTATAAAGATTCCATTAAAATTGATCGGGCAACACCAAATAACAAATGCTGGACATCACCAGTTAAAAAACAGTAATATCCAGCATTCATTTAGATTTCTAGTCCATGGCTTCCAGCCATATTCTTCAAATATTCCTCCGGGTCATCATTCAGGATCAAATCCGCATATCCCAGCGGGTCAGCAGCTCCACGCAGCCGGTGTCCATGTTGAATTTGCAGATTCTTTCATCGTACTTCATGTGTGACTTTCGTGATATGGTCTTTTTTCTGATAAGGTTTCGGACACACAGCCGTCGGGAACGAGCCGGAATTATCATTTCCGAAGAAAACAAAAAATCCGAACCCTTCTCCTATCGAGAAAAGGTTCGGATTTTCTATTTTAGCGGTAGTCCTCCCGGTAGACATTCCTACGGGTTGGGAACCGCGCACTAACAAAAGCCCCACCGGGGCTTTTGTTGCCCCGCCTGCGGTGGGGCCGTGCTGTTCAAGTCCTCTTATCCGCTGTCATAGCTAAAGGGAAAATGCCATACAAAGCAAAAAAGACAGCTACCAAAAGCTGTCTTCCTTGTGGTGCGGATAAGAGGACTTGAACCTCCACCGAGTTGCCCCGATTAGAACCTGAATCTAACGCGTCTGCCAATTCCGCCATATCCGCATATTCTGTTTTTGTTCGTGGCCATTCGGCTCGGAACGATGATTATTATACCACGGATACAGAGAAAGTCAAGCACTTTTTTCAAAAATCATGCTACAAATTTTCGAGCGAAAATTGTTGCATTCCGTATAGGCCGAATGGGGCGAAAAATCTGGCGGGATATGGTACAATAAGTATCACCCCCTGCGGGGCAGGCGGCCCGGCGGGACTATTTACGGAAGAGGGAAAACTACAGATGTTCAATATCATTATCTTTCTCATCGGCGCAGGCATCATGTTCTATATGGCGTGGCGGAGCTGGTCGCGTCGGCGCAGACTCATGACCCGGGGCGAAAAAGTAGAGGCCGCAGTGGCGGGCACGGTGCAGAGCCGGGACGGTGAAGCCTATCTGCTGGAATTTTCCACCGCAGGCGGCATCCACCATCTCCATTATCCCAAGTCCGCAAAGGGCAGAGAGCTGGCACAGGGCACGGTCGTCACCCTTTATTATGACCCGGACGACCCCGCCGAGATGTACGTCGAGGGCGATAAGGCCGTTCTGGGCGCGGAAGTGCTGTACATCGTGCTGGGCATCGTATTGCTGGTGCTGATGGCCGGCATCGTCCACTGAGAGGGGGAAAAGAAAGATGAAACTCGAACATTTTGGAATGGCAGAGCCGGGCGACTGCCGGGTGGTCTTTTCCGCGACAGCGGCAGAGCTGGAAGAAGCCGTGCAGGCCGTGAGAGCCGCCCCGGGGGCTGCGCAGGACGAAGATGACCTGCTGACGGCGGCGGTGAACCGGGCGATCCTGGAGGGCTTTTCGCCCTTGTTTGCTCAGCTGATGGCGGAGCATGGCTTGCAGCCTGTCACAGACCCGGATTTTGAGCTGCTGGCGGTGAACCGGGCCGAGGGATTCCGGGTGGGGGCGCAGTTCTTTTGTCTGCCGCCGCTGGAGCTGGGGGAATACACCGGCTTTGTCCAGCCCATCCAGCCCCGGCCCATCCGGGAACTGACCATCGAATTGGAGATCAACCGGAATCACGGCGACGAGGACCGTGCCGCCGATGCCGAGGGCAGGCGAGAACTCCGGGCCAGAGTGACGCAGGAGATCTACGCCCAGCGCTGCCAGCAGGCCCGCGCCGTGGCCGAACAGGCCCTCATCGCCCAGCTGGGCACACAGGTCACAGGTCCGCTGCCCAAGCAGCTCGTGGCGGGCAACTACTTTGCCGAACAGCGTCAGTTCAACCTGCGGATGCAGGCCAACGGCATCAACTTCGACCAGTATCTGAAGGTGCAGGGCCAGACCGTGGAGGAGTTCCGCGCATGGCTCCACACCGAGGCAGAGCGCAAGCTGCGCAGCCGGATGGGCCTGCTGCTGGTGGCGCAGCGAGAGCAGCTCTGGCCCACGGAGACCGAGGTGGAGGAAGAACTGGCCCACTGGGACGACAAGCGGGACGGAGAGCACACCTTCCCCTCAAACGACCGCCGCCGCGCCGCGCAGCGCATCGCGTCCAGCCGGGCCGCCGCCTTCGTGCTGGCCCACTCCACTCTCACGCCGCCGCCCGCTGAGCCGACGGTGCTGAAGGCCGAAAGCTGAATCTCATCCTCCGGGAAACCGCAGGGCGATAAAAGGCAGGGGAAGCCCGCCGGATGCATTTTTCATCCGGCGGGCTTCTTTGTTAAGAATCTGCGAAGTTTTTGCAAAGTTACCCTCGAAACGCTGGTTTCTTAAATGGCGTCGTGGTATGCTACTATCAAACTCACAGGGAACTGCAGGGCACTGCCGTTTCCGAGATCATAAGCTTTGGTCGTCCCGCTTCAGCCTGCCCGGCACGCCAGTGCCTCTCCCCGTGGGAGAGGTGGCTGCAAAGCAGACGGAGAGGGCGAGGAGGGAACCCCATGAAAGAAGTCAAGACCCCCAAAAAGCCGCTGGCCATCTATTACGCCATCGTGCTGCTGGTGCTGATGCTGCTCAACTTCGTGCTCGTGCCGTGGATGAACGAACGGCAGATCAAGGAAGTGGATTACGGCACCTTCATGTCCATGACCGAGGAGAAGGACATCGGCCGGGTGGATGTGGAATCCAACCAGATCCTTTTTACCGATAAAGACGAAACGCAGGTCTACAAGACGGGCCTCATGAACGACCCCGACCTGACCCAGCGCCTTTACGACGCGGGCGCGCAGTTTTCCAGCGAGATCGTCGAGCAGGCCTCGCCGCTGATGAGCTTTCTGCTGAGCTTCGTGCTGCCCATCGTCCTCTTCGTCTGGCTGGGCAATGTTATGAACCGGAAGCTGATGGAGAAAGCCGGCGGCGCGAACTCGATGATGTTCGGCGGCGTGGGCAAGTCCAACGCCAAGGTCTATGTCCAGTCCACCCACGGCATCCGCTTCGCGGATGTGGCCGGCGAGGACGAGGCCAAAGAGAATCTGCAGGAGATCGTCGATTATCTGCACGACCCTAAGAAATACGAGGAGATCGGCGCTTCCATGCCCAAGGGCATCCTCCTCGTCGGCCCTCCGGGCACCGGCAAGACCATGCTGGCAAAAGCCGTGGCCGGTGAGTCCAATGTGCCCTTCTTCTCGATCTCCGGCTCGGAGTTCGTGGAGATGTTCGTGGGCATGGGAGCCTCCAAGGTGCGCGACCTGTTCAAGCAGGCGAAGGAAAAAGCACCCTGCATCGTCTTTATCGATGAGATCGACGCCATCGGCCAGAAGCGCAACAGCGGCCAGCTGGGCGGCAACGATGAGCGGGAGCAGACCCTGAACCAGCTGCTCACCGAGATGGACGGCTTTGAGGGCAACACTGGCGTCATCATCCTCGCGGCCACCAACCGCCCGGACTCCCTCGACCCCGCCCTGACCCGTCCCGGCCGCTTCGACCGCCGTGTGCCGGTCGAGCTGCCCGACCTCAAGGGCCGCGAGGAGATCCTGAAGGTCCATGCCAAGAAGGTGGCGCTTGCCCCCGGCATCGACTTCAACACCGTGGCCCGGATGGCCTCCGGCGCTTCCGGCGCAGAGCTGGCCAACATCGTCAACGAAGCCGCTCTGCGGGCTGTCCGCTCGGGCCGCAAGAGCGTGACGCAGGCTGACCTTGAGGAGAGCATCGAGGTGGTCATCGCAGGCTACCAGAAGAAGAACTCCATCCTCACCGACAAGGAAAAGTGCATCGTGGCCTACCATGAGGTCGGCCATGCGCTGGTGGCGGCGCTCCAGAGCCACTCCGCTCCCGTCCAGAAGATCACCATCATCCCCCGCACCTCGGGTGCGCTGGGTTATACCATGCAGGTCGAAGAGGGCAACCACTACCTCATGACCAAGGAAGAGCTGGAAAATAAGATCGCCACCCTCACCGGCGGTCGTGCCGCCGAGGAGGTGGCCTTCCAGTCGGTCACGACCGGTGCATCCAACGACATCGAGCAGGCCACCAAGCTGGCCCGCGCCATGCTCACCCGCTACGGCATGAGCAAGGAGTTCGACATGGTGGCCTTTGAGACGGTGAACAACCAGTATCTGGGCGGCGACACCTCGCTGGCCTGCTCGGCCCAGACCCAGCGGGAGATCGACCAGCGGGTCGTGGAGCTGGTGAAGGCCCAGCACGAAAAGGCCATCCGGATCCTGACCGACAACCGGGCCAAGCTCGACGAGCTGGCAAAGTACCTCTACGAGAAGGAGACCATCACCGGCGACGAATTTATGGCCATCCTCGAAGAAAAAGCCTCAGATGAAAAATAAAAGGAAAGCACTGCAATAATCTGACCGCCGTATCCGTATTCATTACAGATACGGCGGTTTTCTGATGCGCCGTGTCGCAAATAAGATAGTAATTTGGGAAGACCCCTCCGTCAGCGCTGACGGAGAGGTCATCCCCCTACAGGAGGATACGACATATGAGACTGAACAAGAACACTGCACGCCGTGCCGCTGCTGCGGCCGCTCTGCTGACCATGACCGCTGCAATGAGCGTAGGTGCTTTCGCTGCTGATGACACGGTCGTCGAGGGCTATCTGCCCCCGCAGGCCGAGAGCGTCATGACGCAGGGCGACATCGCCCTCCACTCCGACGTTCCGGTGGGGGAGGTAGACCCCAACTACGGCGGCTACGCCTCTCCGGTGGAGAATCCCATTCAGGGCAATGTCATGATGATCTCCGACGCAGCGGAGGAAAAGCACGAGGCCCGCTACACCGTCAAGGGTCTGCTGGGCAAGCAGGTGCTTTATACCGCCCGTCAGGAGGGCCAGGTGCTGACGCTGGACGCTCCGGATGACAACGCCACCTTCCGGGCCACCATCCTCGATATGCAGGCCCTGCTGGATCAGGGTGTGAGCACGCTGGTGTTCAAGACCGGCAAGACCTCCACCACCCTGAACCTGACCCTCCTGTGCGAGGGCCAGAAGTCCGGCACCAAAGTGACCCTGCGCCACCTCGGCAGCAGCGCCCGCCTCACCGTGGGCTTCCGCAGCCGCCGCGACCTCATCGTCGGCCGCTGAGCCGCAAACGAACCGTTTTCTCTCCTCTTTTCCACTGGTACGAACAGCAAGAAGGCCCGCTGCATTCATCGCAGCGGGCCTTCTTGTGTGTTCAGATGGTATCGTCCGGGCCGCTCCCGCCCTGCTCCGAGGCGTAGAGGAGCATCAGGTGGTTTGCACTGGCCTCCAGCTGGCTCTTGGCCTGACGGAGGTTCGCTTCCTCCGTCTCGTTCATCTTCTCGGGCTTATCCTTCCGCAGGCAGCGGCGGAGGTTCGCCACATCGGCTTTGATGCGGTTCTTCTCCTCCTTATCCAGCTCCTTCTTGCACTTCGAGAGGGCTTCGTCTACCTTATAGGCCAGCACTTCGGCCTGATTGTGGAGATCGAGACGCTCCTTGCGGCGGCTGTCCTCGGCCTCGTAGGCGGCGGCGTCCGCCATGGCGCGCTGGATCTCATTCTCCGAGAGGTTGGTGCTGCCGGTGATGGTGATGTTCTGCTCCCGGCCCGTGCCGAGATCCTTGGCCGACACCTTGACCACGCCGTTGACGTCGATGTCAAAGGTGACTTCGATCTGAGGCTTGGACGAGAAGCTGGCCCGGATGCCGTTCAGCTTGAACTTGCCGAGGCTCTTGTTGTCCCGGGCAAAATGCCGCTCGCCCTGCAGGACGTTGATCTCCACGCTGGTCTGCATGGGGCGGGCCGTGGTGAAGAGCTGGCTCTTGCGGGTGGGGATCATGCTGTTGCGGGTGATGAGGGGGGTGGCGACGCCGCCCAGCGTCTCGATGGAGAGGGTCAGAGGGGTGACGTCCATCAGCACGAGGCCCTGCGCCGCTGCACCGGTGGCACCGGCCAGCTTGCCGCCGCCCTGCAGCAGGCCGCCCTGTACGGCGGCACCCATCGCCACGCACTCGTCGGGGTTGAGGCTGTGGCTCGGCTCACAGCCCAGCAGCTCTTTTACCTGACGCTCAACGGCAGGCATCCGGGTGCTGCCGCCCACCAGAAGCACCTTGCCCAGCTGGGAGGCCGAGATGCCGGCGTCCCGCAGTGCGTTCTGCACAGGGGCCACGGTCCGGGCCAGCAGGTCACCGGTCATCATTTCGAACTGGGGGCGGGAGAGAGTCAGGTCGAGGTGGTGGGGGCCGTCCTTGCCCACCGCGATGAAGGGGAGATTGAGCTGGGCCGAGAGGGCGCTGGACAGCTCCTTCTTGGCCTTTTCAGCCTCTTCCTTCAGGCGGCCCATGGCGGCGGGGTCGCGGGAGAGGTCGATGCGGTCAGATTTCTTGAACTCTGCCACCGCGTACTCCACGATGCGCTGGTCGAAGTCGTCACCGCCCAGACGGGTATCGCCGCCGGTGGCCAGCACCGTGAAGGTGCCGTCCTCGATCTCGATGATGGAGACATCGAAGGTGCCGCCGCCGAGGTCGTAGACCAGGATCTTCTGGGGTGCTTCGTTGTCGAGGCCGTAGGCCACGGCTGCGGCGGTCGGCTCGTTGATGATGCGCAGGACGTTCAGGCCCGCGATGCGGCCCGCGTCCTGCGTGGCCTTGCGCTGGCTGTCGTCGAAGTAGGCCGGGACAGTGATGACGGCCTCCGTCACCGGCTCGCCCAGATAGCTTTCGGCGTCGCGGCGGATCTTGGTCAGGATCATGGCGCTGATCTCCTGCGGGGTCAGGTCCTTGCCGTCGATGTGGACGCGGTAGTCGCTGCCCATATGCCGCTTGATGCTGGACACCGTCCGTCCGGAGTTGGCGGCGAGCTGGCGCTTGGCCGCGCCGCCCACCAGCCGCTCGCCGTCCTTGGTAAACGCCACCACACTGGGGGTGGTGCGTTCGCCCTCTGCGTTGGTGATAACGACGGGCTTGCCGCCCTCCACCACGGCTACGCAGCTGTTGGTGGTGCCAAGGTCAATACCGATCACTTTGCTCATTCTGGTCGTCCTCTCTGTTTTTGCGACGCGCATATTTTCTCATAGGTATCATATCGGTTCCGTATGACGATTCCTTGGAGCATTTGTAAAGATTTTGTGTTTCAGCCCGACTCGTTCTCCAGCAGCTGGCGAATGACGCGCTCGGTCTCATCCAGCCAGCTCCGGGCCGTCTCGTCGCCCTCCTTTTGGCGGATGAGGAAGCCCTGTTTTGCCTCGGCCAGCTGGGCCAGCGCCTGCCTGCGGGAGATATACTGCGTCTCATACTGGGCCACCCGGAGGCAGACCTGCGGTATATAGGCGATGTCGGGGGTGGAGGCGCAGAGCTTCTGGGCCTTGCGGTAGGCCCGCAGGGCTGCGCCCACGCCCTTGCCCTGTACCATGGCGTCGTCGCCCAGCGCCACCCATGCGGCTACGTCTCCGGCATCGGCGGCTTTTTTCCAGAACTTCCGGGCCTGCGCGGGGCTTTTGCGGCAGCCTTTGCCCTCGTAGAGCAGCTCGCCCATCATGGCGAGGCCCTCGGCGCAGCCCTCCTCGGCGGAGAGCTGATAGAAGTGCATCGCGTCGTCCCAGCGGCCCTCGGCCATGGCCCGGTTCCCGGCCCGCAGCTCCTCTTCGCCCGGCTCGCTGGTGTCGTGGCCGGCATGGAGCAGGCCGTTGAGGAGCGAACAGTCCAGCGTGGCCGAGCTTGTCCATGGGTCGATGACCACACCGTCGATGCGGTCAGAGTCCAGCGCCGACTGCATGGCGGCAGACAGAAGCATTTCGGCCATGGGGCGGCTGGCGGTGCCTTTGTCGGCCTCCGCCGCCCGCACTGAGGTGAAGAGGGGCAGATAGCACCGGCCCTTCTGGGTGTGCAGGGTCCAGAACGGCAGGTCCTTGGCCTTTTCCGCCGGGACGGGATGCTCGGCCCACGGGGCCGCGCCGTCCGGCTGGTCGGACGAGGCTTCCAGCGGCACCAGCACCCGGGTGTCCAGCTCGAGGGCGTAGTTGATGGCGTTCATCAGCGCCCAGAAGCTCTCCTCGTTCTGGCCCTTATAAAGCGCAGCCACTGCCCGCTCCACGGCGGGGCAGCCTGTGCCCAGCGGCCCATACTCCGGCAGCTTTTTGCGGTCTGCCGCGCCCACTGGGCGCAGCCGCAGCCGTGCTGCTCCATCCTTTGCCATAGCATCCACCATTCTTTCGTTTGAGATTCCTTTCCAGTATAGCAGGATTTTCCGTTTTTCTCAATCGGAAACATGGCATTCTGGTTTGGAATGCGCTATAATAAAAACTGTTTTGACTGAAATACATCAAAGAAAGGGAGAATCGAGCCTTGAATAAAATGCTTCGCTACCTCAGCGGCTATAAGCGCGAGAGCGTGCTTGCGCCGCTTTTCAAGATGCTGGAAGCCACCTTTGACCTGTTTGTGCCGCTTGTGATGGCCGACATCGTCAACGTGGGCATCGCGGCCCACGATTTCCGCTATATCCTCGTGCGGTGCGGCATCCTGCTCCTGCTGGCCTTCGTGGGCCTTGTCTGCAGCCTGACCGCCCAGTATTTCTCGGCCAAGGCTGCGGTGGGTTACTCCACCGGCCTGCGCCACGCGCTGTTTGAGCACATCCAGCGCCTGAGCTTCACCGAGATGGACACCATGGGCACCAGCACCCTCATCACCCGGATGACCAGCGACATCAATCAGGTGCAGAGCGGCCTGAACCTCTTCCTCCGGCTGTTCCTGCGCAGTCCCTTCGTGGTGTTCGGCGCGATGGTCATGGCCTTTACGGTCAATTTCCGCGCCGCCCTCATCTTCGTGGTGGCCATCCCGCTGCTGAGCGTCGTGGTCTTCGGCGTCATGGTCATCACCCGACCCCTGTATAAGGCGGTGCAGGTGCGGCTCGACCGCGTGCTGGGCCTGACCCGCGAGAACCTCACCGGCGTCCGCGTCGTCCGCGCCTTCGACAAGGAGAAGACCGAGGTGGACCGTTTCGAGGACGCCAACGAGCTGCTGACGAAGATGCAGCTCCACGTCGGCCACATCTCCGCCCTGATGAACCCGCTGACCTATGTCATCATCAACCTTGCCATCGTGGCGCTGCTGTATGTGGGCAGCATCGAGATCAACATCGGGGGCATGGCCTCCGGCGACGTCATCGCGCTGGTCAACTATATGAACCAGATCTTGATCGAGCTGGTCAAGCTGGCCAACCTCATCGTGCAGGTGAGCAAGGCGCTGGCCTGTGCAGGCCGTGTGCAGGCCGTGCTGGACACCGAGCCGGGCATGGAGTTCCCGCGGGAGCCTGCCGGTGAAGTCCCGGCGGAAAAGGCCGGCGACGCCGTCCGCTTCGACTATGTGGGCCTGACCTATCAGGGCGCAGGCGCACCCAGCCTCTCCGACATCAGCTTCACGGCCAAGCGCGGCCAGACCATCGGCGTCATCGGCGGCACCGGCAGCGGCAAATCCAGCCTCATCAGCCTCATCCCCCGCTTCTACGACGCCACCGAAGGCAGCGTGGAGATCATGGGCCGCCCCGTCCGGCAGTACCCCCGGGCCGACCTGCGGGGCAGGGTGGCCGTGGTCATGCAGAAGGCCCAGCTCTTCGGCGGCACCATCCGCTCGAACCTGCTCTGGGGCAACCAGAACGCCTCCGATGCTGACCTCTGGGCCGCGCTGGAGACGGCGCAGGCTGCGGAGTTCGTCCGGTCCAAGCCCCTCGGCCTTGATGAACCGGTGGAGCAGGGGGGACGAAACCTCTCCGGCGGCCAGAAGCAGCGCCTGACCATCGCCCGCGCCCTCGTGGGCAGGCCCGACATCCTCATCCTCGACGACAGCGCCAGTGCACTGGACTACGCCACCGATGCGGCCCTGCGCAAGGCGCTGGCCGCGCTGCCGGGCGCTCTGACCGTCTTCATCGTCAGCCAGCGTGCCGCCAGCCTGCAGCACGCAGACCAGATCATCGTGCTGGACGACGGCCATATGGTGGGCCTTGGCCGTCACGCCGAGCTGCTGGACAGCTGCCCGGTCTATCGTGAAATTTACGAGAGCCAGTTCAAGAAAGGGGATGCGCAGAAATGAGTGCAAAAGCAAAAAGCAGGCTGACCCCTGAGCAGCAGAAGGCCACCATGACCCGGGTGCTCCAGAAGATCAGGCCCTACGGATTTTTTGTGGGGTGCAGCCTCATCGTGGCGGCGGTGAGCGTCGCGGCCCAGCTGTGTATCCCCATCCTCTGCGGCGACGCCATCGATATGATGCTGGGCAAGGGGGACGTGGACTTCGCGGGCGTGCTGCGCATCGTGTATGAGATCGTGGCTGTGGCCGTGACCGCCGCCTTTGCGCAGTGGCTGCTGAGCGTCTGCAACAACCGCATCACCTTCGCGGTCAGCCGCGACCTGCGAAACGCCGCCATGCGGAAGATCCAGACCCTGCCCCTCTCCTACCTCGACAGCCACCCCTCCGGCGACATCGTGAGCCGGATGGTGGCCGACGTGGATACCTTCGCCGACGGCCTGCTGATGGGCTTCACCCAGCTGTTCTCGGGCGTGCTGACCATCCTCGGCACCCTGCTGTTCATGTTGCAGCAGAACGTGCCCATCACGCTGGTGGTGGTCTGCATCACTCCCCTGAGCCTCGTGGTGGCCAGCTTCCTCGCCAAGCGCAGCTATGGCTACTTCCAGAGCCAGAGCACCGTCCGCGGCGAGCAGACCGCCCTCGTCAACGAGATGATCGAGGGCCAGAAGGTCGTGCAGGCCTTCGGCCATGAGGCCCAGAGCCTTGCGGCCTTCGATGAGGTGAACGGCCGCTTGCAGGACGTGAGCCTGAAGGCCATCTTCTTCTCCAGCCTGACCAACCCCGCCACCCGCTTCGTCAACAACATCGTCTACGCAGGTGTCGGCCTCGTGGGTGCACTCTACGCGGTGGGCGGCGGCATCTCCATCGGCCAGCTGAGCATCTTCCTGAGCTACGCCAACCAGTACACCAAGCCCTTCAACGAGATCTCCGGCGTCGTGACCGAGCTGCAGAACGCTCTGGCCTGCGCGGCCCGGGTGTTTGAGCTGCTGGACGCCGAGGACCAGTGCCCCGAGGCGGAAAACGCTGTCCGGCTCGAGCCGGACGGCCACGTCCAGATCGAGGACGTCTCCTTCCGCTACCTGCCCGACCGCCCGCTCATCGAGGGGCTGTCTCTGGACGTCAGGCCCGGCCAGCGCATCGCCATCGTCGGCCCCACCGGCTGCGGCAAGACCACCCTCATCAACCTGCTCATGCGGTTCTATGACGTCAACGGCGGTGCCATCAAAGTTTCCGGCACCGACATCCGGGATGTGACCCGCGCCTCCCTGCGGGGCAGCTACGGCATGGTGCTGCAGGACACCTGGCTGCGGGCCGGTACGGTGCGGGAGAACATCGCCTACGGCAGGCCGGACGCCACCCTCGACGAGGTGGTGGCCGCAGCCAAGGCCGCCCACGCCGACAGCTTCATCCGCCGCCTGCCCGAGGGCTATGACACCGTCATCGCCGAGGACGGCGGCAACATCAGTCAGGGCCAGAAGCAGCTGCTCTGCATCGCCCGCGTGATGCTCTGCCTGCCCCCGATGCTGATCCTCGACGAGGCCACCTCCTCCATCGACACCCGCACCGAGGTGCGCATTCAGGCGGCTTTTGCCCGGATGATGCAGGGCCGCACCAGCTTCATCGTGGCACACCGCCTGTCCACCATCCGGGAGGCCGACGTCATCCTCGTGATGAAGGACGGCCACATCGTGGAGCAGGGCGACCACGACACGCTGCTGGCACAGGGCGGCTTCTACGCCAAGCTCTACAACAGCCAGTTCGAGGGCGTGGAGACCTGAGCGGGGAGAAACGCAAATTTTGGAAAATTTCACCGCTGCTCACATGAAATCGTTTCAGCTTCGTCATGAGGCAAACTTCTTGACAGGGGCGGCAGGTTTTGCTAAAATGAGGTCACTTTGAACAAAGCGCAAATGCGTTGACGGGGAAAAAACGATCTTCTTCTGCGTGCAGAGAGCTGCCGGGTGGTGCAAGGCGGTGCAGAGGGTTTCGGTTACTGGCCCCTGAGCGGCAGGGCTGAAGCAGACAGTAGGCCCTGACGGAAGCCCACCGTTACCCGGGCAGCGATTCGCCCCAAAAAGCCGATCGTGCAGAGCGGCTGTGTGTTGAGCACAGCAAAGAGAGTGGTACCACGGGTGCCCTGTAACAGAAATTACAGGCTCTCGTCTCTCAGGGGATTTCGTCCTTTGAGAGACGGGAGCCTTTTCGTTTGTGGGAAACGTAAGTCAATAAGGAAGCTGGAGGAAAACAAAATGATGGACGCTACCAAATACGCACCGGGATATTACCCCGTGCCCGCCGGTTATGACAGCTGGGTCAAGAAGGACCACATCGAGAAAGCTCCCGCATGGTGCAGCGTGGACCTGCGGGACGGCAATCAGGCCCTGATCGTCCCCATGAGCCTGGAGGAAAAGCTGGAATTTTTCCAGATGCTGGTGAAGATCGGCTTCAAGGAGATCGAGGTGGGCTTCCCCGCCGCCAGCGAGACGGAGTACGAGTTCCTCCGCACCCTCATCGAGAAAAACATGATCCCCGAGGACGTCACCGTGCAGGTGCTGACCCAGTGCCGTGACCACATCATCCGCCGCACCTTCGAGGCGGTCAAGGGGGCGCCCCGGGCCGTCATCCACTTCTACAACTCTACTTCCGTTGCCCAGCGTGAGCAGGTGTTCCATAAGTCCAAGGAGGAGATCAAGCAGATCGCCGTGGACGGCGCAAAGCTGGTCAAGCAGCTGAGCGAGGAGTACGAGGGCAATTTCCTCTTCGAGTACAGCCCCGAGAGCTTCACGGGCACCGAGGTGGACTACGCCGTGGAGGTCTGCAATGCGGTGCTGGACATCATGCAGCCCACCCCCGACCGCCCCATGATCATCAACCTGCCGGTCACGGTGGAGATGAGTATGCCCCATGTCTACGCCAACCAGATCGAGTACTGCGACAAGCACCTGAAGTACCGCGACAGCGTCATCATCTCCACCCACCCCCACAACGACCGCGGTACCGGCGTGGCCTGCGCGGAGCTGGCGGTTCTGGCAGGCGCACAGCGGGTGGAGTGCTGCCTCTTCGGCAACGGCGAGCGGACCGGCAATGTGGACGCTGTGACCCTCGCTATGAATCTGTACAGCCACGGCGTAGACCCGAAACTGGACTTCTCCGATATGCCTGCCATCTGCGCCACCTACGAGCGTGTCACCCGGATGCACATTTATGAGCGCACCCCCTACGCCGGTCAGCTGGTCTTTGCCGCCTTTTCGGGCAGTCATCAGGACGCCATCGCAAAGGGAATGGCCTATCGCAAGGAGAAGGGCGACCACCGCTGGACCTGCCCCTACATCCCGGTGGACCCCCACGACATCGGCCGCACCTACGACGCCGACGTCATTCGCATCAACAGCCAGAGCGGCAAGGGCGGCATCGGCTTCGTGCTGGAGCAGAACTACGGCTACAATCTGCCCGCCAAGATGCGGGAGGCGCTGGGCTATAAGGTCAAGAGCGTGTCCGACCACAGCCACAAGGAGCTGAGCGCAGGCGAGGTGCTCCACATCTTTGAGGAGGTCTTCCTCAACAAGACCAAGCCCCTGTCCGTCGTCGAGGCCCATTTCGCGCAGGTCAACGGCATCACCGCCACCGTCACGCTGGACATGAACGGCCAGCGCAAGGTCATCACCTCGGTGGGCAATGGCCGTCTGGATGCCGTGGCCAACGCCATCCAGAGCGCCACCGGTATGGAGTTCCATCTGGAAACGTATTCGGAGCACAGCCTTGACGAAGGCTCTACCTCCCGCGCAGCTTCCTATGTGGGCCTCGAGTGGGGCGACGGCACCGTCACATGGGGTGCGGGCACCGACACCGACATCATCGTCGCCGGTGTGCACGCGCTGGTGAGTGCCATCAATAATAAGTAATGAGAGTAAATAAGGGGCAGCATCCTTGCCCTCTCAGCCGCCTCCGGCGTCAGCTCCCCCAAAGGGGGAGCCAAAAGCCTCTCCCTTTGGGATAGGTGGCATTGCGAAGCAATGACGGAGAGGGCAAGCCGCCTGAAGGATAAAAAGGAGAGTACCATCATGGGAATGACCCAGACGCAGAAAATTCTGGCCGCACACGCGGGCCTCGCCGAGGTCAAGGCGGGCCAGCTCATCAACGCCAAGCTCGACATCGTGCTGGGCAACGACATCACCACACCGGTGGCCATCAACGAGTTCGAGAAGGCAGGCTTTGACGGCGTGTTCGACAAAGAGCACATCGCCATCGTTCTCGACCACTTCGTGCCCAACAAGGACATCAAGAGCGCGACCCAGTCCAAGCAGTGCCGCGAGTTTGCCAACAAGTACGACATCCTCAACTTCTATGATGTGGGCCAGATGGGCATTGAGCACGCGCTGCTGCCCGAAAAAGGCATCGTGACAGCGGGCGACTGCGTCATTGGCGCAGATAGCCATACCTGCACCTACGGTGCGCTGGGCGCTTTCTCCACCGGTGTCGGCTCCACCGATATGGCGGCTGGCATGGCCACCGGCATGGCATGGTTCAAGGTGCCGGCTGCCATCCGGTTCGTCCTGACCGGAACGCTGCCCCCGCGGGTGTCCGGCAAGGACCTCATCCTCCACATCATCGGTAGGATCGGCGTGGACGGTGCACTGTATAAGTCGATGGAGTTCACCGGCCCGGGAGTCGCTTCGCTGTCGATGGATGACCGCCTGAGCATCTGCAACATGGCCATCGAGGCGGGCGCAAAGAATGGCATCTTCCCGGTGGACGACGTGACCAAGGCCTACCTCAAGGGCCGCAGCCAGCGGGAGCCGGTGTTCTACGAGGCCGACCCGGACGCCGAGTACGAGAAGGTCATTGAGATCGACCTGACGGCCCTCGAACCTACCGTCAGCTACCCTCATCTGCCCGAGAACACCCACCCCGCCAGCGAGGGAAAGGACATCAAGATCGATCAGGTGGTCATCGGCAGCTGCACCAATGGCCGCCTCGAGGATATGGAGGCCGCTTACAACATCCTGAAGGGCAAGCACATCGCAAAGGGCGTGCGAGGCATCATCATCCCCGCCACCATGGCTGTGTATAAGGAGTGCATCCTGCGCGGCTGGACGACGGCCTTCATCGACGCGGGCTGCATCGTCTCCACCCCCACCTGCGGCCCCTGCCTCGGCGGCTACATGGGCATCCTCGCCGAGGGCGAGCGCTGTGTCTCCACCACCAACCGCAACTTCGTGGGCCGTATGGGCCATGTCAAGAGCGAGGTGTATCTGGCATCGCCCGCTACCGCTGCCGCCAGCGCACTGACCGGCTATATCACCGACCCCCGCACGGTCTGAGAAAAGGAGAGTCACCCATGAACAACGCAAACGGTTCTGTTTTTAAATACCCGGACAATGTGGATACCGATGTCATCATCCCGGCCCGCTACCTGAACACCCAGAACGCCAAGGAACTGGCCGCACACTGCATGGAGGACATCGACAAGGACTTCATCAACAAGGTGAAGGAGGGCGACATCATGGTGGGCGGCTGGAACTTCGGCTGCGGCTCCTCCCGTGAGCACGCACCGCTGTGCATCAAGACCGCTGGCATCTCGGTGGTCATTGCCAAGAGCTTTGCCCGCATCTTCTACCGCAACAGCATCAACATCGGTCTGCCCATCATGGAGTGCCCGGAGGCTGTGGATGCCATCAATGCGGGCGACACCGTCAGCGTCGATTTTGACACCGGCGTGATCACCGACGAGACCAACGGTAAGGTGTTCCATGCCGAACCCTTCCCGCCGTTCATTCAGGAGATCATCTCCGCCGGTGGACTGATGAAGTCCATCAAAAATAAGAAGTAAGGAGCTTTCCCATGGAAAAAAACATTGCTGTCATCTGGGGCGACTGCTCCAGCCCGGAGATCGTCAAGCAAACCATCCGCGTGCTTGACAAGGTGGCCGAGAAGTACGGCCACACCTTCCACTACACCGACGCTGCCATGGGCGGCGAAGCCATTGACAAATACGGCGACCCACTGCCCCAGCACGAGCTGGACAAGTGCCTTGCTGCGGACAGCGTCCTGCTGGGTGCCGTGGGCGGCCCCAAGTGGGAGGGTCTGCCCGGTGAGCAGCGCCCGGAGAAGGGCCTGCTGCGCCTGCGTGCAGGCATGGGCCTGTATTCCAACAACCGCCCGGCCAAGATCTGGCCGCAGCTGGCTCCTGCCAGTCCCCTGAAGCCCGAGATCGTGGCACAGGGCATCGATTTCATCATCGTGCGTGAGCTGATCGGCGGCGTATACTTTGGCAATCACGAGACCCACACCCTCGCCAGCGGCGAGAAGCAGGCCATCGACTCCATGCCCTACGCGGAGCACGAGATCGAGCGCATCGGCCGCATCGGCTTTGAGACCGCACGCAAGCGCCGCAAGAAGCTGTGCTGCGTGGACAAGGCAAACGTTTTGGACACCAGCCGTCTGTGGAGAAGCGTGATGCACCGCCTGCAGGCCGAATACCCGGATGTGGAATACAGCGAGATGTTCGTGGACAACTGCGCCATGCAGATCGTCAAGAACCCCGCCCAGTTCGACGTGATCGTTACCGAGAACATGTTCGGCGACATCCTGTCGGACGAGGCTTCCATGATCACCGGCTCCATCGGCATGATCCCGTCCTCCTCTCTGGGCGACGGCACCCGCGGCCTGTATGAGCCCATTCACGGTTCGGCCCCCGATATTGCGGGCAAGGACATCGTGAACCCCACCGCCTGCATCCTGTCTGCTGCCATGATGCTGCGCTACTCCTTTGGCATGGCCGAGGAAGCCGATGCCATTGAGACCGCCGTGAACAAGGTGCTGGACAAGGGCCTGCGCACCGCCGACAACATGAGCGAGGGCTGCACCTGCCTTGGCTGCACCGCCATGGGCGATGCCATTCTGGCCGAGATCTAAGTTTTTCCATAACGCACAAAGGGGAACGACAGCCGTCGTTCCCCTTTTCGTCTGCACAAAAAAGAGCAGCTGTTCCCAGCTGCCCTTCCGTGATACAGTTTCTTACTTGGTGCCGTAGATGCGGTCGCCTGCGTCGCCCAGACCGGGAACGATATAGCCGTTCTCGTTCAGGTGGTCGTCCTCTGCGCCGAGGTAGATATCCACATCAGGGTGTGCCTCGTGCAGGGCCTTGATGCCTTCCGGAGCGGCGATCAGGCCGATGAAGAACGCGCCCACCGGCGTGACTGCGTCGCATCCGGCGGTGATGGCCACCAGACCGGCCAGGGAGGCGTTGAGGCACATGGACACGTCGGGCTTTCCGTTTTTCAGCCAGGTGTAGAGCATACAGGTCACCGTGGCCATGGCGGGCGCCAGGGTGGTGACCCCCAGGATCTGGGCCAGCTGGACGCTGTCCGATGCGGCGGCGCCGTTAAAGCCGTACCAGCAGAACCACAGGATGAAGCAGCCCAGAGCTCCCAGGGTCAGGGAGTGGCCGGGAATGGCGTTGACCTGGAGGCTGCCGTCCTCCCGGCTGGTGTACTTCCCCAGCCGCGGGCCTAGGATCCAGGCCCCCAGCAGGGCGGACAGGCCGCCCACCATGTGGATCACCGAGGAACCGGCAAAGTCCACATAGCCAAAATCCACCAGCCAGCCCTGGCTGTTCCACACCCAGCCCGCCTCGATGGGGTAGACGATGGCGCTGATAAAGCCGGAGTAGATGCAGTAGGCCAGAAACTTGGTCCGCTCCGCCATGGCCCCCGAGACGATGGTGGCCGCCGTGGCACAGAACACCAGCTGGAAGAAGAAATTGGACCAGTTGAAGTGGGCGAAATCGGTGAACATCTGGTACTCCGGTCTGCCGATGAGACCGAACAAGTAGTTCTCACTGTTCATGATCCCGTAGCCCAGGGCCACAAACACCACCGTTCCGATGCAGAAATCCATCAGGTTCTTCATGATGATATTGCCCGCGTTTTTCGCCCGGGTAAACCCGGTCTCCACCATGGCAAAGCCGCACTGCATGAAAAACACCAACACAGCGCCCACCAGATACCATACCGACAGATCCATACTCGTCACTCCTATCCGGAAAAAGAATGGGCGCATGCCCCCCACACACCTTGGGGACATGCGCCTTTGCATGCCGGAGCCATTGCTCCCTCTGAAAAAACACAACGGGCGCCGCCGGTCCTTTCCGGCAGCGCCCTTGCTTGTGTGGCAGTTTACGCCCCCGCCCCCCGTCTGTCAAGGGGCCAAGGGCAATTTTGGAGAAAGCCATGAAATCCTGCCCGCTCCGTTTTTCTACTTTCTCCCATTTATCCATGGCTCACAGCCGCACGGGGACCGGCTGGCGGATGGTCAGGGTGCCCGGAGTAACGTTGCAGTCCAGGGCCAGGATGTCCACCCCCGCCCCGGCGGCCCGGCGCAGGGCCTGGCCAAATTCCGGGTGGGTGGCGTCGTTGGGGCTGAACCAGCGCACCCCCTCCATCTGGATGACAAAGCACACCGCGGCCCCATACCCCGCCTGCCGGGCGGCCACCAGCTCCTCCAGGTGCTTGATCCCCCGCAGGGTGGGGGCGTCCGGGAACCGGGCGATCCGGTCCTCCTCTAAGGTGACCCCCTTCACCTCCACAAACCCCCGCTTTTCTGATGACTCCCAGTAGAAATCAAATCTGGAACTCCCATATGTAATCTCCCGGCGCAGCTTGGTCAGCCCGGGTTGGAAGTGGCCCGCCCC
>ERZ1106973.1754-NODE-1754-length-18724-cov-2.704216_pt1 | contig 18724 bp, 10 predicted proteins | sample MGYA00403686_ERZ1106973 | MGnify/ENA primary metagenome ERZ1106973 (study PRJEB35170, sample SAMEA104062408) | human gut metagenome | biome: human gut; feature: human-associated habitat; material: faeces | place: Denmark | collected 2012-11-06 ...
CTTCGGGTGCATTTTTGAATTTCGGTCATTCCAATCCCCCTATCCGGATGGAGAAGATCGAATTGAACGGCGTCCGGGTTAGTGGTGGACTGGCAGCGGTAGATACTTATGTCGGCGCTACAGATTGTAACCCATCCTCTCCGGCTTATGGCGGAGCCCATATCATCGAAGACCTGGTCAATGGTAAAGACATTACACTGGAAGCCTGGGGAAAAGGGACGGATTGTTATCCCCGCAAACATATAAAAGCTATTATCAACAAGAATTGCATCAATGAAGCTATCTTATACAATCCGCGAAATTGTTACCAAAACTATAATGTAGCGACCAACACCACTGATCAGATCAAATATACCTACATGGGTACGCTGCTTCCTAAGATGAGGAATGCCTCTTACAGTTCTGCCGGTGAGCTATCGCCCTTGCTTAACGATCCGGAATGCCGGACCATCGGGTTGGGAACTCATATTTTCCTTTGCGGTACAGACGGTTATGTCACCTGGAACGGCACTCAGTTCAACACTTCCAAAGCGGTAAATGAACACGGTATTCCCACTAGTAATGCCCGTACGATAGCCGTTGTGGGTGACTTGAAAAACATGAACACCCAATACCTCCGGGGGGCATATATCGAAAAATACGGTATCACCTTATATGTCGGAATCGGAATTCCTATCCCTATTCTGGACGAAGATCTGGCAAAAAGAGTGTCTATCCGGAATGAACAAATCGAAACGACTGTCGTCGATTATGGGAATGGCAATCAAATCCTGGGAAAAACGAATTATGCCGCTCTACAAAGTGGTGCTATCGAAATCAATGGCCATAAAGTAAGAACAGCGCCCCTTTCCAGTCTGGCCAAAGCCCGGGAAATCGCAGATTTACTGAAAAGCTGGATTCAGAAAGGTGAATTTTTACTCACCGAACCGGTACGGCCAATGCCTGTACAAGCCAGCCTGAACGGATTGAAAGCCATTGAAGATTAAAATTTAAAACCTTGTCAATTAGAAACATCATGATAAAGAAAGTTGTATTATCCTTCCCGGTAGATGCTACCGACAGATCGCTGACCTATGACCTGGTCAAATTATACGATATCCGGATCAATATACTGAAAGCCGAAATACAAGCCGGGAAATCCGGTAATCTATTAGTCGAACTCGAAGCTGATACCGACAAACTGGACCAGGGTATCGCCTATTTAATCGAAAACGGAGTTACGGTAAGTCCGGTATCCAGTAAAGTATCGTATGACGCGAGCCTCTGTATCGATTGTGGCAACTGTGTATCGGCCTGCTTTTCCCACGCGTTGACCATAGGGGCACCGGATTGGAAACTGCATTTCAATCCGGAAAAATGTATTGCCTGCAAATTATGTTTGAAAGCTTGTCCTCTCAAACTATTCCGGATCGAATTTGCCGAAGCCTGAATTTACCCTATGCCGTATGGAATATATCGATCGTACCTATCGCAAGCACTTCCGTCAGGATCGCTGGAGCTATTTTACCATAGCTTATAAAGAAACCGATCTGTGTATCGGCGTGGACCGGGGTTCCTGGCAACCGGAAATACCGGTCTGTGCAGAACGATTTGTCCGGGAATTACGGACGGATATGGACCGCTGGATCGGTTTACATCCGGATTATGCCCAGGCTTTAACCCCCTTTCAGGCAAGCGAGGATGCTCCCGGCATATTCAAAGAGATGTCGCGGGCAGCACAAACAAGCGGTATCGGCCCGATGAGTGCCGTAGCCGGCGCCGTCGCTCTGAAAGTAGGGGAAAACCTGAAAAAACGATTCGGTATAAAAGAAGTGATCGTCGAAAACGGAGGGGATATTTATGCCGACCTCTGTCAGGATATGGATATTTCGGTATTTGCCGGTTCTTCCCCCTTGTCTGAAAAGGTCGGTTTGCATATCGAGGCAGCCTATGCCCCCCTCGGGATTTGTACCTCTTCCGGAACCGTCGGTCCGTCACTCAGCTTCGGTAAAGCCGATGCGGTGATGATTGTCTGTTCGGATGTGATACTGGCCGACACTTATGCAACCGCTTTCGCCAACACGATTCAGACAGCGGAGGATGTCCAGACCTGCATCGAAAAAATCAGGGAGCAGGAAGACATACTGGCCGCCATTGCGATCAAAGACGATAAATTAGGTATATGCGGTAATTTTGAACTCAAACTTTTTTGAATTGAACGAACGTACAACTATGATACAAGACGAAATCAAGAAGCGGATTCTGATCCTCGACGGAGCCATGGGAACAGCTATCCAGCACTACGGTCTGACAGAGGCCGATTTTCGCGGTAGTGAATTTATCTCCCATCCGGTAAACCTGAAAGGCAACAACGATATCCTGAACCTGACCTGTCCCGAAGTGATCCGGCAGATTCATCGGTCGTATATCGAAGCAGGAGCCGATATTATCGAAACCAATACTTTCAACTCGAACGCCATCTCACAAGCCGAATATCGGGGAGAAAAGCTCGTATACCGTTTAAACTACGCGGGGGCGAAATTAGCTGTAACGGAAGCCCGTGCAGCTTCACACCAGGTATATGTAGCCGGCAGTATGGGACCGACTTCCAAGACATTATCCCTATCACCGGATGTCAACCGGCCGGAATTCCGTCCAGTGGACTTCGATACCCTGGTCTCGACTTATGCAGAGCAGGTAAGCGGATTAATCGACGGCGGAGTAGATCTCTTGTTAGTGGAAACCGTTTTCGACGGTCTGAATGCAAAAGCAGCCCTTTATGCCATTACCCAGGTACAGGAAGAAAAAAGGACTTCACTCCCTGTCATGTTATCGGCCACCATCAACGACAGAAGTGGGCGGACGCTCACCGGACAGAGCCTGGAAGCACTTTACACCACCGTATCCCATTACCCGCTGTTCAGTTTCGGATTGAATTGTTCGTTCGGGGCCACCGACTTATTGCCGTTTATCGAACGCTTATCCAAGACGCTGCCTTGTCCGTTGAGTATTTATCCTAATGCAGGTCTTCCCAACGAAATGGGAGAATATGATGAAAGCCCGGAGCTAACGGCTTCCTGTCTGAAACAGATGGCCACAGCAGGTTTACTCAATATCGCGGGAGGGTGTTGCGGTACTACTCCGGAGCACATCCGGGCCATACGTGAAGCCCTTCAAGCCATTTCTCCCCGACAGCTACCGGTTATCCCGGCCCAGCTTGTGGTAAGTGGTCTGGACAAGGTCGTAGTCGATAAAGCCCAAAATAACTTCATCAATGTCGGTGAACGGACCAATGTTGCCGGTTCCGCTAAATTTGCCAAACTCATCCACGCCAAAGCTTATGAAGAAGCTGCCCGGATCGCCCGGAAACAAATCGAGGACGGGGCATCGGTTATCGATATCAACATGGACGATGCCATGCTCGACAGTGCTCTCGAAATGTCCACTTTCGTCCGTTATATCAGCAATGACCCCGATATTGCCCGGGCAGCCCTGATGATCGATTCTTCGGATTGGAATACCATTTTAGCAGGGCTCAAAAATGCCCAGGGAAAATGTATCGTCAATTCGATCAGCCTGAAAGAAGGAGAGGATCTGTTTCTGGCAAAAGCCCGGGAAATACATCATTTGGGAGCTGCTGTCGTCGTTATGGCTTTCGACGAACAGGGACAAGCCGTCACTTATGAACGTAAAATCGAAATCTGTGAGCGGGCTTACCGGCTCTTAACCCGGCAAGCCGGTTTCCGTGCGGAAGACATCATTTTCGACGTCAATATTCTGGCTATCGGAACAGGCCTGGAAGAGCACAATAATTACGCCGTCGATTTTATCCGGGCAATAGCCTGGATCAAGGCCAACCTGCCGGGATGCCGTACTTCCGGCGGAGTCTCCAATCTCTCGTTTTCTTTCCGGGGAAATAACCCGGTGCGCGAAGCCATGCACTCCGTATTTCTCTACCATGCGATCGAGGCAGGCATGGATATGGGCATCGTCAATCCGGCCATGTTACAGGTATACGATGAGATAGAGCCTCAATTACTGGAAGCAGTAGAAGAGGTGGTATTGAACAAACACCCGGAAGCCACGGAACGCCTGATCGAACTGGCCGAACAAATCAAGGGACAGAAAACCGCAGACGGAAAGGCTATAAAAAATGAAGAATGGCGCACCCGTACGTTATCCGAACGCCTGAATTTCGCTCTGATCAAAGGTAATACGGAATATCTGGAAGCCGATCTGGCCGAAGCCCTGACCGTTTATGCCTCTCCCGTCGAAATCATCGAAGGTCCCCTGATGCAGGGGATGGATAAAGTGGGGACACTATTCGGTGAAGGAAAAATGTTTTTACCCCAAGTGGTAAAATCGGCGAAAGCGATGAAAGCAGCTGTCGCAATTTTACAACCGGAGATCGAGAAACACAACGCCGGTACGGGAGAAAATATACAGCGCCCTAAAGTTGTCCTTGCGACTGCCAAAGGAGATGTACACGATATCGGTAAAAACATCGTCAGTATCGTATTGACCTGCAACAATTTCGATGTCATCGACCTGGGGGTGATGGTCGATAACCAAAAAATCGTTGCCGCAGCTAAAGCCCATCGGGCAGACCTGATCGGAATCAGCGGACTCATCACTCCTTCCCTAAGCGAAATGGAAGCTTTGTGTGAGTTACTACAGAAAGAGCAGCTCCGGATTCCGCTTATCGTAGGCGGAGCGACCACTTCAACCGTACATACCGCTGTAAAACTGGCACCCCGATACGATTATGGCGTCATCCAGGGGGGAGATGCCTCCCGGACTGCAGGGATCATGAAACGGCTACTATCCGACCGGTCGTCCTACCTCGCACAAGTGAAAGCAGAACAGGAAAAAATACGCGGGCAATATTATCATAAACAGGACCGTTTGCTTCCCTATACAGAAGCTCAGGCCCTGGCTCCTGTCTTTGACCGGAAAAGCTACCGGTTGCCTGCCAGTTTCGGGGAACACAATCTGTTGGGAAAAAATATGGACTTGCAAGACCTGATCGCTAAAATCGATTGGACTCCATTTTTCCATTTCTGGGGATTCAAGGGTAAATTCCCGGAAATCATTCATCAGCATGAAGAAGCCGACCGTACTTACCAGGCCGCTCTGGAAATGTTGGGCACCGTTATTGCCGGCAATGAATTCGAAGCTTCGATCGTGGTCAACTTCTTCGATGCCTATGCAGAAGATGACGAAATCGTATTGGATAACGGTCACCGTCTCCCCATGTTGCGTCAACAAAAAGCGGGGCAAGAATGCCTGAGTTTATCCGATTATATCTGTCCCAAGGCTTACGGAACTTCCACCATCGGGTTATTTGCTCTGAAAGTCGCCGACAAACAGGGCGGTTGTGACTGCCACGACTTCAGCCATCTGCTGCGTGAAAGCTTATGTGCCCGGTTAACCGAAGCTTTGGCCGAATGGATGCAGGAACAATTGAGTGAAGGTTTGTCCCTGATCCGCCCGGCCTTCGGCTATTCGGCCTGTCCGGATCATTCACTGAAAAAAGATGTCTTCGACCTATTGGATGCACCGTCTAAAATCGGGGTTTCCCTGACCCCGTCTTATGCGATCTATCCGACGACAAGTCTTTGTGGTATGCTCATCGCCCATCCTGCTGCCCGTTATTTCAGCATTGGAAAAATCGGTGCAGACCAGTTGACGGACTATTGCACGAAGCGGGCGATCACCCTGGAAGAAGGAAAAAGATTATTAGGATTATAAAACCGGGCAAGCCTATGCCCATAACCAGTACATCATGACTAAAGTAATCGATATTATCAATCAGAAAAAGGCACCTTTCGCTTCGTTCGAACTGGTGCCTCCATTGAAAGGAAGCGATATCAACAAACTATACGGAGCCATAGAACCTCTGATGGAATTCGCCCCTCCCTTCATCAATATCACCTTTCACCGGGATGAAGTGGAATTCCGCCAGACGGCCGACGGTACTTTTGAAAAAGTGACCATCACCAAACGGCCGGGATCGGTAGCCATTGCAGCAGCGATTATGAAACGGTTTCCCGTAGAAGTCGTCCCCCATCTGATCTGCGGAGGAGCCAGTAAACATCAGATCGAGAACGACCTGATCGACCTGAACTTCCTGGATATTCAGAATGTAGTCGCTTTACGCGGAGATGCTATCCCCGGCCAAAAATATTTCGTTCCCGAACCCGACGGCCACCGTTACAGTTGCGAACTGGTGGAACAAATCCACAATATGAACCGGGGAATTTACCTGGACGAATGTCTGAAAAATGCCGTACCTACTAATTTTTGTATCGGTGTCGCCGCTTATCCCGAAAAACATTATGAAGCCCCGAATATAGACATCGATATCGAAAATCTGAAACGCAAAGTAGATGCAGGAGCCGATTATATCGTTACTCAAATGTTTTTCGACAATACCCGGTTTTATGAATTTGCAGCCAAATGCCGGGCCGCCGGTATTACTGTTCCGATCATCCCCGGCCTGAAACCCATCTCGACGCAAACCCACATCGAAATGCTCCCCCGGGCTTTCAGTATCGACCTGCCCCAGGAACTGATGAACGAAGTCCGGAAATGTAAAGACAATAAAGCCATCTATCAGGTAGGCATCGAATGGTGTACAGCCCAAAGCAAGGATTTATTAGCCCACGGTGCCCCGGCTATCCACTATTATACCATGGGAAAAGCCGACAACATCCGGGAGATTTTAAAACGTACTTTTTAAATAGTTACTTTTGTAACTATTTAAAAAGTAGAATTAACTCAGTTTATAAACCCGAATTCAATAATTTTTCCAATAATTTTTTCAATTCCGGACTGGAAGGCCGAGGCGAGTTGGTCGTCACCACTTTCCCTTCCCGGTCAAATACCATGAAACGGGGAATCGTGGTAAATTTATAGTCTTTCATAATTTGCGGAGACACACCAGCAAAAAGCTGTACACCACTAAGACCCTCCTGCTCCAGAACCTCGAGCCACTTCCGGTGATCTTTCTTCTGATCGATCGATACACCGATAAAAACGACATCTTTACCCTCCATTTCTTTCTCCAGTTTCACGAGATGAGGGATTTCCGCCCGGCAGGGACCGCACCACGTAGCCCATACGTCCACCAGTACAACCTTACCCCGGAAATCGGACAGGGATACCAGCTTACCATTCCGGTCGGGATAAGTGAAATCGGCTGCCATTTCGCCCTTCTTCCCCTGATACAGCCTGGCCGAAACGGCATTCATCCGCTCCCGGTGATTTTCAGTTGTCAGGAAACTGCCATATTCACCGAGTATTTTCTGATAGTTTTCATAAGTCCGGCAACGTTCGGCATACCAAAGCACGATTTCCGCTTTCAGCAAATCATCCGGCAACCATTTAAGCCGATTGGATAAATTGTCCTTCTCTCCTTCTTTTGCCAGAGCAAACGTCGTATAGCGTTGCAGATAATCGTAACCATAAGGTTGTTCCAGTACCGAAGCATCCGTTAATTTATCCCGGGAGATAATGGTTTCGTAATAGGCCGGGTAATCGGCCGGAGTAGGACGGCTCGGCTTAAAAGTATCTTTACCCGCTTTCAGGGCATTCAAAATCCGGAAAGCATAATAATCGAGATCGAAATCAATCGTTTGTTTCACCAAGCGTGCGAATGTCTCATCCCGGAACGTCAGCTTTTCCTGAAACTCACGGGCCTGTGGCAGAAAATCCATAAAATAAGGAAAGAAATCGCGGTAATCGAACAAAGCATACTTCAGATTATCGACTCTTTCCCGTACCGGAATCATCATCGTTTCCCAACGGGCAAGCAAGAGATTTTCCGGCGTATTCCGTACAGTAATCACGATAGTATCTTCGGGAAAATTCACTTCTCCCTGATCACCCGGTTTCATATAAAGACGGATCCGATCCAGCCTCTCCTTTCCCCCCACCGTATAGAAACCTTTCCGTTCAGGCTGGAAGGTAAATCCATACCAACCGTCCCGGCTCACCTTCGAGGTTGCGATCAGACATTCTTTTCCGTCTTCCACCTTATACAAATTCACTTCATTCATTCTCTCGCGAGTCACCCGGCCCCGTATGCCGGCATAAGTCTTGCGGTCGTTCAGTTCTGCTTCATACCGGTCCATATACTCCCGGATCAAGCCGGCCAGCTGAGGGGTAGCCGCCTGCTGTTCGGCCCGTCGTCCCAACTGAATATACCGGACTACTTGCTCATCCGTACCTTCTTGAACAATAAAACCGAAGCGAAAAGCCAGATCCATCATCACATATTGGGGAAAATCAGTCCGTTCTTCCAAATTTTTCAACACCCCTTCGATATCCTTACTCAGATAAGCCACCACGTAGTCCAGTGTATTCTCGATCTCCGATTTTTTCTCAAAACCGATCTTTTGCATCTGATGGGCGATACGGCCAATTCTTTCCGGCCATTCAGCATCCTTACTATTATTGATGCCAAGCAATTCATCTCCATAAACGGAATAAATCTTCTCATCCACTATTTTCTGCCCCACTGTCCGGTCGAAAGCCTCTTTGTGATCCACCAGGTATTCAAACCGGGGATCGGCCGGTCCCATTTCCTGATCGAAAATATACCAGTTTTCTGCACTGCATTTCGCTTTGTCGCTCAGTTGCCCGAAAACTTCCATACAAACGTTCTTCACGGCAGGCCGATCGCCGGCATCTTTCAAAGCCTGAACGTAATGGGGGTATTGTTTCCGGGCAAGCTTACCCTGCTGATAGCGTTCGTTGAGATAGGCATAAGAAGTCGTTTCCTCCAATCCTCTTGCAACCCGTTCGCGGAAACGCTCCCATTGACTTCCTCCGGCCAACCGGTGTTGCACTGTACCGTCCGGCCGGATAATAAAAAATGTCGGGAAAGCACGGACTGCAAACTGTTTTTTCAACCCAATCCGCTAATGCATTACGTAAGCCATCAGCAGGGTTTTCACCAATATTCAATCCGCCTTGAATTGCCCATCGATTCATAAACTCACCGGCTTCAGGCAAAGTGAAGACGTTTTTCAGCATATTCTTACAAGGTCCGCACCAGCTGGTATAGCAATCCATAAACACCAGCTTGTTTTCTGTCCGGGCCTGTTCCAACGCCTGTCCGAAGGTCAGATCACGGAACTCCACCCCCTGTGCAGCCACCCGGCCAAGGAAACCGCACAACAGTGCGGTCCCTAATATCAATATTTTCTTCATTTTTACAGTTTTATTGCTTGTATTCAAAATCGACTACTTTTCCACACACATTCTTATACCGCGTCACTTCTTTCAGCGAACCGTCCGTACTCATTTCCAGTACTACGATAGAACCGGACTTGGCCGTACCGGAACCATCGCTGATGCCTACCCACATCTGATTGATATTCCCCACCTGGTCACATTCGATATAATCCACGTTTCCTCCTTCCATCTCATACACATTCAGCAGATTGCCGGTAGAAAAACTGACGCACGCAATCTTGTTATCGTAACCGTAATACAGGAAATTGGCATTCTGAGCCGTAGTAAAGGTATGAGCCTCACGAGCCCCCTCATAGGTCAGTTGAAGCTTCGCCAAAGGTGTAAATACAACTTGATTGTCAACCTTGCTCGAAGTAAAGGAAAGCATCCAGCGTTCCCCGGCATCATCCTCCATCACCATACGCCCATTACTCAACTTATAATTACTACCGAATGCACCTCCCCACAACATCTGCATCCCCACATTGTTGGGATTAAACGCACCTGCCATATCCTGCAATTCAATCATCACATCACCATCCAGCGGGCAATTCAAATAAACAAAACGCTCCCGTCCCTGATCATAAAACCAAGCCACATAGCTACCTGTCGCATCAAAAAAATCAAAAGGAGCGATCCGGTCGTATTCCCCCTTAACCGCCACTCCGTATTTCGGATAACCACTCTCCTTATTTTCCCGGCGATAGATAATTCCGTTATTATTTACATATTCATACCAGCTTATTTCAGCAGTTCCAAAGGATTGGGGCTTGATGACTTCCGGTTGTATATAAAACATATCCTTAAAATCCATCACATACGACATATCGAGAGGCTTTACCACCGTACCGCCTTTCTCATCGTCCGTCATGATAACGATCATTTCTTCCGCCTCCGATATCATGCCTGTTATATAACGGATACCCGTAGGGTTCTTACCTGCCGCTTCCCCATTCACTTTCTTATAGGCATTCTCGGTCACCGTACCGACGGTATTCACAAAAGTCACACTCGCCTCTCCATCTTCGCTGCTCAATGCCATCATGCCCTTGGAATAGGAATTGATAACTGTGACAGAAGTGGCATACTCCGTAGTATACGTTATCCCCGTCTCTTTGTCCATTACTTTAAATACCAGACTATAGTCACCCGGGATACAAGTGATCTCCGTATCCAGATTTTTCTCCAGACTCAATGTATCCGCAGAAGTCAGACTACTCATCCCATAAGTTGTATACATATACCACAAATAGGTATAATCCTCAGCTTTGAACTCACCGGAACGAGTTGTAATCTCCGGTTCGATTTTCAGGCGGGTAAACTGTTCCACTGTCGTATCACGTATTTTCCCGATGGTTACGTCATTCAATTCGATGTAGAGGTCATTCCCCTTGTCTTCCAGACAAGAAGCCAAAAGACAGGCTACAAAACACAGCAATAAATATATCTTCTTCATATCGCATTCATTTTACAGATTACACTCCTTCTTACCAAGGCTCGATAATTTTACCATTCTCATCATAAACCGGATAATTTTCCTCGAAATAGTCACTCATATATGCCCCATAAACATCCCACATCCGGCTTTCTGCACTGTACTCGCTTGCCTCGGCAGGGAAATCCCGTCCCAGTTCCAAAATACAAAGCTCATGCTTTTTCCGGGAATATTCCCCGAAATCCCAGGAAATCGTTTCTTCCCAATAAAGCGGTTTTCCTAACATGTTCGACACCAAAAGACGACAAGTCCGCCGGTCAGTAATGCCCAGGTCCAATTCATCAGAAGATTTCAAGGCAAGGGCTATCGTCACCTGTTTCTTTTCCAATTCCTCGTCCTTGTTGTAAATAATTACGGGAATCCTCGTATAAACGGCATCGGCAGGCAATTCGTATACCGGTTTCAAAGCCTCGTAATGAAGGCCCTCCTCTGCAGTCGTTTTCTCATCGTCCGTCACGACAAGAATATCACGGGCATACGGGACGGCATCCCCCTGCAGATTTACCCGAACCCATAACGTATCTTCCTCAACCCCTTTACCGGCAAAAGTATACACCATGCTGTCCAGAGTTTGTGTCCAATAATAATCATCCGTCTGTAGCTGAAAATATACGGCATCTTTTCCCTTGAACGGGTAGTCTGCATTGTCCTGGCAACTCCATAGCACTGCCAGGCATAAAAATATATATCCTAATTTTTTCATCGTCTGTCTTTTTTATTTAATATTACCAAATTCAAGTTCGTTGTCCGGCATCGGGAAAACATAATGTTTTGCCATCGGTTCCGACATCCCCGGTAATTTGTCATAGTTCAACCGTTTGTAATAATAGAAAAGCTGACCTTCAGCAATAAACTCTTTACGGTATTCCGCCTCTATTTCAGCTGTCAGGTCACAATCGTCCGCCAACGGATAATTTACATATCCCCGGTGATCGCGTAAAGTCTGCAACCAACTCTTATCACCCGAAGCCTCCGCAGCAATCAGATACATTTCCGACAACTTCAGCAGAGGAATACGATTCACCCCCCGGTATTTGCCGACATAATACTTCGCCTCACCGGTCTTTAACACAAACATGTTTTGATTACGCCAATCGATATCCACACCGGGCGTGCCGAATATAATCGAACGCCGGCCATCTGAGATATAGCATTTCATTGTACTCTCTTCTCCGAAAAACACATCCGACCGCCCCTCTTCCATATCATACACATAAAGGGAAGAAATATACTCACTCTCACTGCACAAATAGCCCCAGGTATTGTCGCCCTGCAACTGTTTTTCTTCCAGCAATGAAAACTTTCCGCTTTCGATGACCTCCTTCGCACATGCCAGCGCATTCACTTTGTCCCCCTTATACAAATATACCCGGGCCAGAAAAGCTGTCATTCCATAGTAATTCAACTTCGATTTGCGGTAAAGCCAAAATCCTCCACCCTGAACATAATCATCCGTATCATACCCTTTCTCTGTATAGGATTCATGAGACGGTCCCAATGGATCGACTTCCCGGATCAGTTTCCGCGCCTCCTCCGTTTCGGCAATCACCTTATCCACAACTTCTGCCACCGTCGACTGCGCCACAGGCTTGTTCGTCACCTTATCTACGTATGGAATGGCAAGTTCATCCTTACCAATCCCATAGGAAGGAGCAAACCCCCTCAACAGATCAAAATGCAAGAAAGCACGCAAAGCCATCGCCTCCGCCTTTACCGCCTCATACACTCCGCTGCTGAATACACCTTTCTGTTCGTCTACATGAGCCAGAATCTGATTACAATTGGCTATCGCATTATAATTTCCTTTCCAAAAACCATCAATGCAGGCTTCCGAATTTGTCTCCTCATAATTGTATTTCAACACATCCTCATAAGTAGAAGCCACTTCCGTATACACCTGTGCCACCATCTCCAAAAATCCCATCGTCTCATGTCCTCCGTACATGTCCGTACGTGCCATTATTGTATAAATACCTGTCAGTGCATCCTGGAAACCAGCCTCCGATTCAAACAGCACCTCCTGTTTTACCTGCGATTTAGGATCCACGTCCAACCAATTATTACAGCCACCTAACAACAGTGTGCCTGCCAACATGCCGTATTTCAATATTGTATATTTCATAACCTTCTATCAATTAATCGTAAACATTTAGAAACGCGCCTGCAATCCTACACTAAAATTACGGGCAAACGGATAATCGATTCCCCTCTCCTGTTTCACAGTGGAAGCGCGGAACACGTCGTTCATATAAAAGAGGACTTTCAGCCGTTTTAACCCCACCTTTTTCATCCAGGGCATACCGAATTCATACGAGAGATTCAACGTGGACAATTCCAGATAATTGTTATCCTCGATAAAACGGGAAGTCGGTTTAGTCAGGCTGGTCGCATTGGCATTTATCCCAGGTCCGAATTTGGTGAACATCACTTTGTCACCGGGTTTCTGCCAACGTTCCTCGAATACGCGGCGGTCCACATTACCACGCAAATCGGCATCCTGCACCTTATCTACCAGTGTCTGGTTATAAATCTGTCCACCCAGACTGTAACGGAATATCATATTCAACTGAAATCCTCTCCACTGAAAGTTTGTTCCGAAAGTTCCTTCCAATTCCGAATCCGTACAGCCGCCGATCACATAGTTGTCTGTACTCCATTCTGTCACGATATCTCCGTTTTTCGCCAGAAACAGTTCATTACCGGTAGCCGGATCGATCCCCAGAGACCGGTTCACCCAAATGGAATTCATGGACTCCCCTTCAATATAACGTACTTTCGGACGGTTAGACTCTTTCTTTTTGGAACCCGCCATAGAATCCTCATCCTGCGAATCATTATAAGCCCTCAGGGCATTCGATATCTTCATCAGCTTATTTTTGTTGTGTAAAGCATTGGCATTTACGCTCCAAAAGAGCCGCTTGGCCGGATTCTTCAAAATTGCCACGCGCAAGCTTAATTCATACCCATAGTTCTTTACCTCTCCTAAATTGTCCATATAAGAATCAAAGCCCAAAGAAGGAGGCAAGGTTACAGAGGTCAATACATCTTTTGATAGTTTTATATAGTAGTTCCCGGTAATATTAATGCGTTCATTCCAAAGATCGATATCCAAACCGTAGTTCTGCTGCAAAGTACGCTGCCATCCCAGCTTTTCGTTCCCCAATGCCATTACTTCAGCCCCCACAATATGATGATAACGTTCTCCGGTGAGATATTTGTAGGTCGTCATCGCCTGATAGGGATTATAATTCTGACTACCTGTCAACCCATACGAACCACGTATTTTTAAACGATTGATAAAAGTTACATCCTTCAGGAATCCCTCATTGTGCAAATTCCAACCTAAACCAGCCGACCAGAAGGGTGCCCACCGTTTATCGGCACCGAAACGCGAAGAAGCATCTTCACGGAAAGAAAGGTCCAGCAGGTACCGTTCGTCGTAACTGTAATTCAGGTTACCCAAGAAACCTACCAGGCGGGATGTATACTCATCCCCTGCAGGAGCTCCTTCTTTTTCATATTGCGTTGCAAAACTGATATAATCCAGATTTTCGTTGGGGAACCCCTCGGTTTTTACCGTAAACTCCCGGGTCACGTTTTCTTGTAAGTTCCACCCCAGATTAGCATTAACCACATGTTTATCAAGCTGCCAGAAATAGGTCAGTACTGCACTGGCATCATAGCTGAAATTCTCTCCACGCGAACCAATATACGCTCCTCTTCTGTCAAAATCCTCGTCGCTGTAATCCGCAAAATCCGTATGTCTTGCAGGCTTAAAATTGTCACCGTAGGTATTCTGGTGTGTAAAGGAGAAACTGCCTTTCAGCCGTAAACCTTCTATAATTGTCCAGTCCACACCGAAATTGTTGGTTACGTCGTTGTATTTTTCTTCATCTATTGTATTCAGTGTCGTATTGTACAACGGATTATAAAATGTCTGTCCTAATCCACCTCCGCTGATAGGAATATACCGGTCCACCTCGTAAATATAGTTTCCATCATCATCTTTATACCGTACATACGGATTCCGTTGGGTATAAGTACTGAACGAGCCATAAGGGGAATTAACCGCCTTCACGTTAGAATAGGTCAGGGTATTACGGAATGTCAAATTCTTATAGATATACTGTAACTCCATCCCCAAGGCCAAACGCCGCCGCCCCGACTCTTTCATTACTCCCGGCGTATTACTATAGTTCACTTCCAAACCGTAACGGATATTATCGTTACCGCCATCCAGACGCAGGGTGTGTTTGTTCGCTACGGCCACCGCGTCCAACGGCTTGTCAAGCCAATACGTATCGTATCCCCGCTTGATATTGGCCAGTTTCTCATTATACCATTTATCGAGCGTCACCTGTGAATTCACGGCAGTAGAGGTATACATACCCGCAGCCTTTTCGATCGCCAGTTTTTCTTCAGCATTACACACATTATAATCACTCAAGTCCGCAATATAAAATGAAGCGTCCACATTATAACTCACCTGCATTTTTCCATTGGCCGGAGCATTGGTTGTAATAACTACCACACCGTTGGAAGCCCGTGAACCATATATAGCTGTTGCAGCAGCATCTTTCAGCAAAGTAATGGAGGCTACCCGGTAAGGATCCATATCGTAAACTTTCTCGGCAGTCATCTCGAAACCATCGACAATGAATACCGGCGAATTCGGATTTCCTTCGTACTCACTCTCTATGCCGGAAATACTCCCTGCACCGCGGATCTGAAATTCAGGTACCACGTTCGGATTACTCCCCGCCAGATTGTTATCTATTTTCATAAACGACGGATCGACATTCTGCAAAGCCGTCAGAATATTTTGGTTTCCCCCCATCTGTAACTCTTCTGCCGTAATGGTTCTGGCAGCACCGGTAAAACTATTTTTTGCCTGAGTATAATATCCGGTTACCACAACATCTTCCAATTCACTCACCGCCTCTTCCAGTACGACATCGATCCGGGTGCGTTTACCGACCGTCTCCTCCTTATCCTGCATACCCACCATAGAGAATACCAATACCTGGGCACCAACCGGAACCGAAAGGGAATATTTTCCGTCCAGATCCGTAGCCACCCCAATTTTTGTCCCTTTGATCAAAACCGTCACTCCGGGCAGAGCATCTCCCCGCTTATCCTTGACCACCCCCTCGACTTTAATCTGCTGAGGTTGTTCCTGCTCTTCGTCTTTACGCGAAACGACAATAATATTATCTACTACGCGGTATTTGTAATCCCGACCGAAAAGTTGTAACACCAATTCATCCAAATCAGCATCAGACAACTGCAAATCGACCTTCCGTTCCAAATCCACATTCTCGCGATTGAAGAAAAAATTCTGTTTCAACTGTTTTTCTACCTTTGTCAAAGCTTGTTCCACCGACACATTCTTCAAGGTAAGATTGACCACACTATTCTGACTTTTTACGCTGGCAGAAAGGTGGGTCAGACTCAGCAACATCATAAAAAACACCATCTTCATTACTCTCGAAATTTGCGAAAGTTTATACCGGAAATCCCAGGGATCCCCGTACCGTTTTCTGTTCATAAAATGTAATGTTTTAAAGTTAAAAAATCATCTTTCGGTTCTTTACCGGGATAGTTGGTAGTCCTTCCCGATAAGCGATTATCATAATAGTCAATTATTATTCTTTCCCCGCCAACATCTTCCGGGTAGCCTCGTACATCGGCTTTTTCTTTTCCCGGATAGTCGTCCGGGGCAAAGCATCCAACAGCTCCATCCCCTGTTTTCTGATTTCCATATCCTCGCACTCAGCCACATAGCGTAAAGTAAAATTCAGCACCTCATCCCGGGAATCCAGCCGGAAATAATGATATTTCACGATATCTTCCAACACGTTCAACACTTGAGTATATTCCTTCTGATGAAGATATTCCCCGGCATATATCGTCGCCAGATACTCTCCGGCATAAGGTAAAGCTTTCTGGCTCAGGAAAAATTCTTTCAGCTGCCGGCACTCTTCCGGCTGAAAGCTTTTCCGTCCAGCATTATGAATAAAGCTTATAGCTTTTGCCGACAAGGCTTTGTCGATTCCCTGATCCACTCTTTCTTTTTCCACCACGCCGTAAAACTTATCCCGGTTCGGAATAACTCTCGATATCAACAGGGATATTGCTGCCTGACCGTTTTCCTCGATAATGTTCCAAACTTCCGGAGTATAAAACCGGTTGTCGTCCAATCCGCCCAAATCCGTCGAAATAATTTCCCTCATGAGGCTATCCTGATAAGCCTTGGATAATATCCGCAAATACTCCCGCAACATCTCCGGCTCCCGTTCACCGGCAGCATATCTTTTTCGCATACCCGCCAGGTTATTTTCCGGCTTCAGAGCCCGTTCTCCCAACGCGATCAGTTCCTTGGGTGCCAGATAACCGGCATGATAATCTTCCAATTCGCCTTGTTCATTGATAAACAACAAGGTTGGATAAGCATGAATGCCATATTTTTTTACCAGTTCTACTCCTACTCCCTCTTCCATATCCATCTCTACATTCACAAAATGCTGATTATAGAACCGGGCCACTTCGGGATCCGTAAATACATATTGGGCTAAAACCTTACAGAAGCCACACCATTTGGTATGACAATCCAAAAAGATCAGCTTCTTCTGACGTTTGGCCTGATTCAATTGTTTTTTCCAGGAGCCCTTCGAAAATTCGATTCCCACCTCCTGAGTCAAAGCTCTTTCGGGCATCCCGAGCATAAAAAGGAAAATAATTACACCAACCCAGCGATAACCCCTGTTGTTTTTCCAATTTTTTTTCATAAATTTGTTATGTTTTAAAGTTTTAAAATCATCCCTTTCGGGACGCTAAGCGGGAATTGTTGGTAGCAATTCCTGCTTTTTTATTTCCTTACCAGAATCGTTTTCCCCTTGATATCGAATTTCAGATCGGTCGTTTCTTCGATAATATCCAAGGCCTGACGGATATCCATGTCACGGCTCAATACTCCTCTGAACCGATAATTTTTCACTTCCTGCTGTTGAAAGAACACTTCGAAATCATACCAGCGTTGCAATTGACGTAATATAGATTCCAGGTCTAAAGATTGGAACACAAAGCGCCCTTCGATCCAAGCCGAATAAAGAGAGGGATCGACCTCCGAAACAACCGTTTTTCCGGTAGCCACTTCCATATCGCTCTGCATACCCGGTTTTAACAAGATCCGTTGTTTATTCTGACGGGAGTAAAAAGCTACACGACCTTCTTCGAGCGTGGTATACACATGGGCTTCATCCTCATAAGCACTGACGTTAAAAGCCGTACCCAATACAGTAATCTCGGAATTCTGCAGATGCACGATAAATTGCCGGCAGGAATCTTTACTTACCTGGAAATAACCTTCCCCTTTCAAATATACTTCCCGTTTTCCTCCGACAAACCGAACCGGATATTTCAATTCCGAATCAGCGTTCAACCATACTTTTGTTCCATCCGACAATACCAGCTTATAAAAACCTCCGACCGGAATTTTCAGGGAATTGTATTCCTCCTTTAAAGGTTCATCATGCGTTTCTAGCGTAGTATAATATAATCCATCTACCGAATCGTTGAGAATTGTTACCACCTTACCATCGTCGAGCCGGATATTCCCCTTTCCTAACTCCACTTTCTGTCCATCGGCTAATGTCAGGAAGGCCACCCGCTTTCCCGGTAAGATTTCCGTCTCCGACAGGCTATTTCCTGCTAAAGGTAAATTTTTTTCCTGCTGCAATCCGAACCAAACCCCGATCCCCACTCCCAAAACGACGGTTGCCGCCACAGACATCCATAATCTCAACACCCGTGTTTTGGAGAGATGGAGCTGATTTTTCAAAACTTTCCATTCATTCGCTTTTAAAGCAGAAAAATCCCGTTTATCCAGTTCTTGTCTCGTTCGGGCCAATTGGTCCAAGACAGCCCGGTTTTCCGGATGCTCCAGCCATTCCTGAACTTCCCGATCGTCTAACTGTTCACGATGATTCAAAAGCCGCCCGGCATATTCGA
>ERZ1106973.1766-NODE-1766-length-18665-cov-3.711445_pt1 | contig 18665 bp, 13 predicted proteins | sample MGYA00403686_ERZ1106973 | MGnify/ENA primary metagenome ERZ1106973 (study PRJEB35170, sample SAMEA104062408) | human gut metagenome | biome: human gut; feature: human-associated habitat; material: faeces | place: Denmark | collected 2012-11-06 ...
ATAAATAAGTTTTTTACCAATGCCCTTAAACTTCATGAATGTTGGCAAACATATATTACTTATCTGAATCTGCCTATATTCATAACATATATATAATTTCAACAATATAAATTCCGTTTGTTTCTCTAGCTCATATTCAGCTTTATAATATCCATTTACGTCAACTTCATAAATACCATCTTTATACAATAACTCCGTTATCCCAAACTCAAAACACTGCTCACTATAATCATCTTTAAGCGATTCCAGGTAATTAACTATTTCTTTTTTAATCTGTTGATAAATATTTTGCATAACTTTCTTCCTCCGTCTTCTTATTCTCTTAAATTCTACAAACTATTGGTTTGGGCACTCGCCGTAAGACTTTTCTTTATTTGCTCTCCTTGTTGATAATCAACATAAGCGTAAAACTGCTCTATGAAACCATTCACATCGTCCAGATTATCGGTAATATCCAAAGTACTCACTGCTGTAATCAGCAATTCTGCTGGAAGAGTCCCTCCTTCTGTTACAAGTTTTGCTACCGCAGTATCAAAAATCTTATTTAATTAAAAAATACTCTTCTTTACTTTTTCATCAATATGCTTTTTCATAGCAACTTGCAGTTGTTCAATCTGTTTCTTTCTTAAATTAATCATCTCATTTCTCCCTTTGTTTACGCTACTGCCTCAAATATCTTCTTTTGTGCTTTGAGATAGTTTCTCAGATTAGTGATAGTTCCTGGATTCTTCATTTCAGCTGCGTTCAGTTCATTGGCTGCCAATTCAATATCATTATCCTGCGCAAGCTTGATGGTGTATTCGTAGATACGACCTACCAAAATTTGCAATTCCTCCGTCGTAAACTGAATACTGATTTTCTCATAATCCTTATGTTTTTTCAATTTTTCCAGTACACCCATCAGTTTATCTATCTTATCGATATCCATACCTCCCTCACGAATAGCATCAATGTAAACGCGAAGTGCTTCTCTGAATTCAGTCACTATCTTTGGTTCATAATTTTTCATTTTGTTATAAACGAATGCACCGGTGCCAACCGCTGTTGCAATTGCTGCGGTAATAATCGTACCCTTTTTGTGGACTTTCACAAAATGTAGTGATTTCTCTCCTATGCCCATCACTTTTTTTGTAGCCTTTATATCGACAGGCTTCAAATGTTTTACGATTTGACCTTTATCGGGACCAACTGCATAACGAACTACACTTCCAATTCTACGATACAACCCCGTTGCTAATCCGGTTGCAATATCATCTGGAATATCAAATACATCCTGAACAATTGCCATATATACATTCTCCTATCTATGCTCTATAACATGGCTTGTAATTTTCGCAAATCTCCCTTTCTCTTCGGTCTGAGAAAGTACTAATTCCTTGTGTTTCCATGAAAGCATTGCAAATTTCAATCTTACAATTTCTTTTTACCCAAAAGCAAAGAGATTTTAATATCCCTTATGCTTTTTTCACTTCTTTCTCACCCAAATTATACCAAAACACTCGCTACACTTCAACATAAAAAGTAAAAATATAACTAAATTGTAATAAGTTACCTCTTCTCAAATACGAACATTTGTTCTATAATATAAAAAAACAAAGGAGGTTCTGATAATGAGTGCAATCCGCAAAAACTATACTTTAGCTGATGTTATCTGTCAGCATAAAACAGATGGTACCATCATTCCGCTAAAAATTCGTATCGCTGGTGAAGATGGTGAATACCAGATCTTTAACATCAAATCGTATAAGGTGCTATCGGATCATAAGGAACATACTCTGCCTAATGGTGTATCTGCTACACTCTCCAATCACCTTTGGCAGTTTGAATGCAAGATCTGTGTATTCAACATGATAAAACGAATTCATCTCTTCTACAACTCATATGAAAACCTATGGAAAGTTTCAGTTCCTTAATATACTTTTATTTTTCCACAGATTTTCTCTTCCGAAAGATATATACTGCCGCACTAGCTGCAAACAGAAATCCTGCCGCCATCGGAATAATCGGCATCGTTCCACCAGTCTGTGGTGTCTCCGGGACATCCGGAATCGGTTCATCCTTTACGGTAACCTTCTGCACATCACCGGTATCTTTAATCGTTACCTTTACAGGCTTAGCAAGACGATAGTCTGAAGGTGCTGAAGTTTCCTTGAACGTATAGGTTTCCCCAACGACCAGTTTTCCCGTGATGTCATACGCATCATCTTTAGTAACAAATTTCATCACTTCATTCCCTTTGGAATCCGTAACAACAAATTTAGCACCACCCAGAGCCTGTCCAGTCCTTTTGTCCAGCTTCAAAAGCTGGATATGTGTCTGGCCATCTTCCATAACCGTCTTGTCGTCCTCTTGCTCCAGATATGCACCATCCTTTTGTTTGATATTTACCACAGAAGTCACCGTTCCGTCCTCTGCCACCTTTTGCTTAAGCATATAGGTAATAGCTTCCGCAGTCACGTAACCATCGGCTGGCTTTGTTTCTGTCAACGTGTATTCCTTATCATGGAAAAGTCCACCCACATGAAGGTTTCCGTTTTCGTCAAAAGAATACTTCAAATTCTGATAACCATCTTCTGGTGTTACCGATACTTTCACCGATTCCCTATTGCCAGAAGTCCAGGAAATAATCTCCTTTCCTGCCCCATCTGTAATCCTGAGATTGCAGCCTGCAAGTTCTTTAGAATCGGCTACCGATACCTTGTCAATCTCATTGGTTGTCTGCTTATTGGATTTTACATATTGTGCATAAATAACCGGAGTCTTTTCATCCTTATAAGTCAGTTTTACCGGTATCTCTGTCTGATCCAGATAATAACTGTCTGAAACAGACAATTCCTTCAGATAGTATTCTCCTGAATTAAGCGTTTTCGTTCCCGCCTTTTCCTGTGAACCAGCTTCAACCGATACGGCAGAACCACTCACACTTTCTGCACTGCCACTCTCTGTATCGGCTTCATCCATAAGCGGCAGCATCATATCCGAAATAACAGAACCATCTGCCCCTGTCGTAAGCGTGGTAAGCTCTGTTCCTGCATCTACAATTTTCTCGCCGTCCACATTGAAAATATCATGTTTCGTATACAGACCAAATACAGCGCCACGGATTGGCTGCTTCGTATCCGCATCTTCTTTCAACAACTGTATCTGTGGTCGAGCCAGCTTGTTATGCAGATTCAGCTCACCTTTATCATTGGTATCAGAAGTGGAGTTGAGGACAAACTCATCCCTTCCATTTTTCCATGTAAACTCCAGATTCCATTCATTCTTTTCCGGAAACACATAACCATACAATGTTTTTACTTCTTTTACTTTGTATTTTCCCAAAGGAAGCGTAAGATGCACAACCTCTTTATCATCTACCGAATAATTACAGATTCCTTTACAATCCGATGTGAACTCTACCTTGTCTCCGGTGATGATTGTGGCAACCTTATCCCCATCTCGAAACCATGTATCTCCCTGATTATCTTGTGTGACAATATCACCATCTGCATAGATTTCAAACTTGGCACCTTTCAAAGTTTTATTCTCATAGACAAACTCTTTCTTATCCTTATCCCATCCCGTCAGCATCTGACCGGTTTTGAAAACAGACAGTTTTCCGTATGTTTCTTCATTTGTATAAGTTATAGTGATAACCGCATGTGTATTGCCGTCTTCGTCAACATAAGATTCGTAATTGTCTGCCTTGCTATTAATTACAACTTCAATAAACTTTTCTGTGATATGAAGTCCATTTGCAGAATCCACCTCATAAATACGATACCTTGCAGAGCGAAGCGGCTTCACCGTCATAATCTCGCCGGATTCATCCGTTATAAAGGTATCTATGGTTTTCATCTGGTTTCCATTGCTGTAACTTTGTTTAACCAGTTCCTCGCCATCCTCTGTTATCTTGTAAATCTGATAAGCAGTTCCCGGCTTCAGCACTTGCTTTTCTGTCTGTTTATCTTTTTTCAAGATTTTCAGATAGGCTTTGAACAATTTGTTATTGAGGGGATAGGTATACACTTTTCCATTCTCTGTTACCGCCACTTCAAAATCATTCACATGGATAGCATCTACATCACCGGAATCCACCTGATGTACAACATATGTTCCATAATACAGATTTCCTGTTACGGCATACCCATTACGGTCAGTCTTGATTGTCGCACGTTCATAATCCGTACACTGATCATAGCTTCCTTTATTTTTCAAATACACCTGGAACGTAGTATTTACCTCTGGCTCAAGCAATCCGGTATCCACATCCGAATAATACTTTTGAATAGCAACTTTTCCAAGAATCGGTGTATTAGGATATCGTTCTGTTTTCAACTCTACCGTAAATTCATTTGCTTCAGCAGAAGCATCCACCTGGATTTCTTTTACCTCATCACTAAGGACATAACCTTTCGGTGCAACTGTTTCCTTCAAATAATATTTCACACCGCTTCTCAGATAATCGGTGGTGCATTTCTTATCTTTGATAGTATACTCTCCTGCAGTTTTAGCATTACCGGAAGCATCATATACGGTAGCTTTGGTCTGACATTCTGCATCTGCATACAGCTGAAATTTGGCTCCGTCAAGGTTTGCCTCTCCATGAGCATTACCATCCGCAGAATACCCATCATATTTTTCAATGCGGATACTTGCTTTCTTATACTTGTTTGTCACACCTGCCTGATATGCCTTTTCGTAATCCGAATGAATTTCAACCTGCATATCTGGCCAGCTGCCATCTGCATTACGATACCAGCTGTCATTTTTACCAAGTGTAATATCAACGCCTTTCGCATAAACCGGATCAAGAACAATATTTTTATTTTCTCCTGTATTGTTCTCGGTAAGAGTATAACTGTTGGAAATGGATTCTTTGATGGCATTTAGGTCATCGTTCATCAGCTTCTCCGCTTCTGCTTTTGTCATATTCTTTCCAAAATCAACGCCCTCATCCAGTTCATAATCATCCGTTAAAACTCTCTTCGCTGCTTTTTTCTCTTCTGCTGACATCTTCTTTAGCTCGTCATCCGGATAATAAGCATACTCTTCTGTATAAATATAGTAGGTCATTCTCCATGCAATTCTACCGGAATTTCTAGTATATCCTGTTATGGAGAATTCTGTGTCATTATTCGTGTCGGCAGTACCTAAATCTGTTCCATCACGGTCTGTCACTTCAAAGGAATACAATTCATCAATGTTTTTTGCATCCAAAGTAAACTGAATTCCGGGAAGCCCTTTTCCATCTTCATCTACTTTTTTGATCGTAATTCGCTGGCGGTAATACTCATCCTTGCTGACATACTTCGGTGAGTAATCATGCGTTGTTTCATCCGCATCTACTGTAATAAGTGTCTGATAGGATTTATTACTGCCCTGCTTTTTCCAGTAGGTTGCTTCTGCTGTCCAGCTACCACTTGGTTTAAAAATGGAATCATATAAACTGTCCACCGTTTTATCGTTCCAATAACCGGTATTACTCTTTACCTGCTTTATGACATCTTTTAACTGCGTCTCCGATGTGCGGTCTTCAGAAACAGACCACATCAATGCCTGACTCATGATAAAAGCTTTTTTGCTTCGCTTCTTGTCATTCACATACCAGCGAATTATCTTGGCATAGTAACCATGTCTCTCTCCACCAGTATTCTGATCCCACTTATAGGTTTCTGTACTCTCATAGGTATTCCCTGTATGGCATGTTTTTCCAAGGCTAAGACAAAATGCCCTTTTGCCGGCCACTTTCATTTGAAACCATGTACCACTCTTGGTCTTTGAGCCATAACTGACACTACCTTTTTTTCCAAGAGAATCCACCTTTACATTTCCTGTTGCTGCCTGTACTGATATACTGTTAAATGGTATGGAACCAAACAGCATAAACAGTGCCAGCATTCCTGCTATGATTCGTTTTGTTCTGATTTTTATCTTCATTTTTTCCTCTCCTGATCTTTTATTATGATTTTTTTCTGCTCCTCTCTGGTGGTGCTCTTCCCATTTTCACCGCCTCCTTTCTGGCAAAAGAAAAAAGCCCTCTAGTTTTACTAAAAGACTTTTCTCAAAAAATATTCACTTGTATCGATTTATTCTTAATTCGAAAGAATGATTTCTCCCGAAGCATTTTCTTCTACTGTTACACTGACCGGATTTGCTTTTTGGTAGTTGCCATCCATTGCCGTCTCATAAAAACGATACGTTTTTCCAACTTCAAGTACTATATTTTTGTACTTTGTTTCACCAATCGTCGTAGAAAAACGATTCTTTTTGTCCGCCACATCATAATAAGCAATCTTGCAGTTTTGCAAAAAGCTATTTGTGCTTGTATCAAACCGCTTTACAGAATACATTTTCAGTTTGTAATCCCGCCAGTTCGCAAAATCACTTTTCTCTCCATCCCAGAAAATAGCAAACCACATGGTACTCACTTTTGCAATTGCTCCACATTTATGATTTGCATCCAGATAGTTTCTCTTATGTCCCTTACTCTTTGTCCAGCGCCTCATCACTTCTATGGGAGAATCACTGCCACTGGTAAGCATATTTTCTGCAAATAACAGTCTTTTGTAGACAGCATAAAGACCGAAATAATCTCTGGTATCTACATTCAGATTCTTATGCTCGTCATAACCACTTTTGTTCATGCGATAGATAAGAAAATCATACAATTCATCTGACCACTCCAATTTTCCGACACCCGCGGCGGTTCTATACTCATTCTGCTTTCGGAATACCCGCATAGCATTCTCCTTGGCTGTAAGCGTTTTCTTTGTTGCTTTATTCTGCTTTTCAGAAACTTTAACCAAGTACACACTTGTTTTCTTTTTCCTCTTCTTATTCTTCCAGCAAACCGTAACCTTTGCCGTCCCTTTCTTCTTCGCCGTAAACCGGATTTTTTTGGACTTTTTAATCCGCTTCACCTTCACCACAGATTTCTTTGAAACCTTGATCTTCATCTCGGATTTTTTATCCGAGTTAGAAATGGTTACTGTTCTCTGTTTTCTGCCATTCAGAACCAGTGATATTTTCTTCGTCTTCGCCTGAATTTCCGCTCCCGGTGCTGTCATCATCACACATACAATAACCAAAATCAATGCTCTTACCATCTTTTTCATATCAATCACACGCCTTTCACTGTACGCCAGTCATTCCTGGCAATTTTTATTATACTGTATTTGCCTGTTCGTTAAAACATATTTTTGAGTTTTTTATAATCAATGGAATTCTTACTTTCCATTCGCTTGTCCAATTCATTTAAAAGCTGGCTGTTGCACTCTTTTACTACCTTCCGGATGTCCTCCAGAATGTTATCTTCCTCCGTCGATATGCCATTATGTCTGTAATAGTAGATCACAGCCTCTCGTATGTAGGCACTTCTGTTCTCCACATTTTCCAAAATGTTATAAACGAATTGATGCCTCGGATTATTAATCCGAAGTAACACCGGAATTCTGACATGCTCACTCTTTTTATCCATCCGCTCCACCTCCTGTGCCATTAACTTTTCTGCCTGCTCCATAAAAATCATACATAACACGGTTACTGATATCCAGTTCCCCCTGCGATTTTGCCTGATAAAGCACAGTCAGCATATATGCCTTATGGTTATGTACCTTCGTCACCTGTTTTTGATATTGGTCGATCGCATAATCAATATCACATCGGTTCAGTTTCAAAAGCCTTGATTTCACAACTGAAGCCGGTTTGTCCTCGCCCATTACCCGCAGCACCGTTTTCTGGGTATTCAGAACATCATACAACACATCCTTAACCGTATTAATGGATTTTTCCTGCGGAGCAGAAACATACTTTGGTTCTAACTCATAATGCTGCTCTATGAACTCCATCGAATATTTCTCTTCCATCGTATCAACATCTTGATCTGGATAAGGATTTGATAGATCAGTCTTTATATCAGGTTTTATATTATAGTCTTTATTATTGTTACCCCCATTTGCATTAGTATGGTTTCCATTACTACCGTAACCATTGCTACCGTTTCCATTACTACCGAAAGGGGGGTAATGGTCTTTGATACCATTCGTACCATTTTGGGGGTAATGGTTCTTTTCCTCTTCAGAAACCAAGTTGTTTTTCTTCTTTTCTGCCCGTTGAAGGTTATCACTTGTGACTTTTCCATCTGCATTATGATACAAGGTGTGTGGACCCTCTTCTGGTTCATCCAACAGTTCATACTCCGTACGCCAGCGTCCATTGTCCGACATAATATGTACTTTCAGATATCCACTTTCCTTAAGTTCTTTCCATGCACTGTCAAAAGCCTTTTTTCCTTCTTTCGCCAGACGCATAAAATCTTCTTTTGTCCATTTCTTATCCGGCATGGAGATATATGCCTGTATGACCAGATACAATCCTTTTGCTTTCAAAGAAATATTCACATCTCTGGTTATTTCATTTTGAACGACTGTAAATCCTTTTTTGCTTCGGAAGAAACCTTCTGCCATGTTATCACCTACCTGCCATCGAACGGTTGATCCTCATCTGTGGCAGATGAAAAATCACCGTCTTTATTTGCCGGTTTTTCTACACTTTTCTTCTGTGCAAACTCAACCTCTTCTGTGATGATACTAAAGCCATATACCTTGCTGCCCTCTCTTGTCGTGTAGTTATTATTCTGCACCCGGCCAATGACCAGCACACGGGAACCACTATGAAAATATCTCTCGACAAATTCTGCCTGCTTACCAAAGGAAGTGCAATGAAAGAAATCTGCATCCGATTCTCCATCACGCTTTGACCGGCGGTTGACCGCAAGATCAAATTTCGTGATCACAACCTCGTTTCCATCCTCTGCCGTCTTTCTCGTTGTTTTTGGATTTCTTGTCATATTTCCCAGTAAAATAATCTTATTCATTTTGTCCACTTCCTTTCTTTTGTTTCCATGTATCTAACAGTCCGAAAATGATATTCATCATTTCCTCTTCTGTAGTTTCTTCCTCGAAATACTCTGCCAGTCGTTCATTTTTCAGAGTGATCTCTTTTTTACGGTTCTGTTTCTGTGCAGAGGAAAGATAGCGTTCCAACATCTCTTCATCCAATTTTCCATCCACACTAAGCTGCTTGATCGTATTTGCCTGTACCGCCGACAGTTTCTTTTGATACCGGCAGAGTGCTTCATAAACCATTCGCTGCTCTTCAGCCGTCAAAACTGATAAACTGACGCCCTGACCAAGTCCAAGCCGCTTATGATCGACCAATGCCAAAAGATCATCATTCAGCCTGGCAAGCCAGATGTATCTTTGGATCGACTTGTAATTCTCACCGCTTTCCTCCGACATCATCTGCAGGCTGTTTCCTGCTTTACCCTGATTCTTCATGGCATCATACTTGATCTTATACGCCTTTGCTTTTTCACTTGGTCGGATATTTTCCCGCTGAATGTTAGAATCCACCATCACCATACTGGCTTCATCGTCGTTCAGCTCCTTTACAAAGACCGGCATGGTTTCCAAGCCAAGCACTTCACACACATGCTTCCTTGTATGTCCTGCAATGATCTCGTAACCGCCCTGTTCTCGTTTCCGTACAATTCCCGGCACCAGCACTCCATGCTCTCTGACACTCTCAATCATCTCTTCCAATTCTTCATCCGAACGGATCTGAAATGGATGGTTATGAAACTCATGCAACTCAGAAAGCGGTATCTCTTTCACATCGCCCGTTTCTGCAGTTTCCTCCACAACCTTGCCTCCAAAGAGGTCATCAAAACTCGTCAATTTCACATTTTTTAAAGCCTTTGTTCTACTCATGAGCGATTACCTCCTTCGTCAGTTCTTCATAAGCTTTTGCTACCGGATGCTTTTTATCCAGCGAAAAAATACTTACTCCTGCCGCTGATGTTTCAGAGGCTTTTACGGAAAATGGAATCTTACTCTCAAAAATAGGAACGGAATCTCCGTAATACTCGTTTATCAGTTCCATAATGTCCTTCGCATAATTGGTCCTTGCATTCAACATGGAGATTAATATCCCCTCAAACCGAATCGACGGATTGAGATGCTTCTTCACCCTGCAGATCGTTGTGATTAGCTGCTCCAGTCCTTTTACCGGCAGATATGCTGCCTGTACCGGGATTAACACACTGTCCGCTGCAGTAAGGGAATTTACAGTTATCATTCCAAGACTCGGCATACAGTCGATAAGAATGTAGTCATAGAACTCTCGCATACTTTCGACATAAGTTTTCAAAACAAACTCCCTACTCATGGCATTCACAAGCGATACATCCACACCGGACAGATTGATGTTGCATGGCATAAGGTCAAGTCCCTCTTCGTGTTGAACAATCCCCTCTGTCACATCCACATCCTTATCCATAATGATCTGCTCCATAATGTCAGGCAGTGCCACGTCCAGCTCATCCGGATTCATAATGCCAAGACTCTGTGACAGATTTCCCTGTGGATCTGCATCGATCACAAGCACCTTCTTTCCTTCTCTGACTAAGCCAACTCCAAGATTCACTGTTGTGGTGGTTTTGGACACACCACCTTTTTGATTGCATATAGCGATTACTTTACACATAATTCTGACCCTCCGTATTTTTTTAATTTGTTATTACTGCTTTTTACCGATCCGCCGATACTGAATACACGCATGACAGTACTTTGGATTTTTTTTATTCGACTTGATATCAGACACCTCAATAATCTCATATTGCTTGTCCTTTTCTAATCTCTTGATCATGTGTCGAACTTCTTTTCTCGTATCTGAGATATTCAAAAATCCTATCTTCATCACCTCCAGATTTGCATATTGTATAAAATAAAAAATGGGAACAAATCCTAACCGTTTTTAACAATTAAGACTTATTCCCAAATTTTGCTTTCTCTTATTGCAAAACAAGGGAAAGCATTTCATAATACTTTCCCTTGCTGATAGTATGCATATTAGATATATACTTTAATGGTAATATCTTTAAATCTGTTGGCTTTCGTGTACTCATCACGCTGTGCCATAAAGGCTTTCACATCGTCACGAGTAACCGTTATATCACAACAGTGAACATACTGCTTATTATTTACTCTTTTCGGCAATTGCTGCCTGTGCTGCTGCCAAACGCGCAATCGGTACACGGAATGGAGAGCAGGATACATAGTCAAGACCAATCTTGTTGCAGAACTCAACAGAAGATGGGTCACCACCGTGCTCACCACAAATACCGCAGTGAAGTTTGCTGTTTACAGGTTTTCCAAGTTTCAGAGCTGTTTCCATCAACTTGCCAACACCTTCCTGGTCAAGTTTAGCAAATGGATCGTTCTCGAAGATTTTAGCATCATAGTATGCATCCAAGAACTTACCAGCATCATCACGGGAGAAACCGAATGTCATCTGAGTCAAATCGTTTGTTCCGAAGCAGAAGAAGTCAGCCTCTTTAGCGATTTCGTCAGCAGTCAATGCTGCACGAGGAATCTCGATCATAGTACCAACCTCATACTCAAGGTTTACACCTGCTGCTGCGATTTCAGCATCTGCTGTCTCAACAACGAAATTCTTAACATATTTCAACTCTTTTACTTCGCCAACCAATGGAATCATAATTTCAGGTTTAACATTCCAGTCCGGATGCTCTTTCTGAACTTCGATTGCAGCGCGGATAACTGCCTTTGTCTGCATCTTAGCGATTTCCGGATAAGTTACAGCAAGACGACATCCACGATGTCCCATCATTGGGTTGAACTCATGCAAGGAAGCGATGATTGCTTTGATATCCTCAACGGATTTACCCTGTGCATCAGCCAATTTCTTAATATCAGCTTCCTCTGTAGGAACGAACTCATGAAGAGGTGGATCCAAGAAACGGATGGTAACCGGATTTCCTTCCAAAGCTTCATACAATGCTTTGAAGTCTCCCTGCTGATATGGAAGAATCTTATCAAGAGCAGCCTCACGCTCTTCTACTGTATCGGAGCAGATCATCTCACGGAAAGCAGCAATTCTGTCTTCCTCGAAGAACATATGCTCTGTACGGCAAAGTCCGATACCTTCTGCGCCAAGCTCACGAGCTTTCTTAGCATCTGCCGGTGTATCTGCATTTGTACGAACTTTCATTGTACGGAACTTGTCAGCCCATTCCATAACACGGCCGAACTCACCTGCGATTGTAGCATCAACAGTTTTGATAACGCCATCATAAATGTTACCGGTAGAACCATCAATTGAGATATAATCTCCTTCATGGTACTCTTTGCCGGCCAATGTGAATTTCTTGTTTTCCTCATCCATGTTGATATCGCCACAACCGGATACACAGCATGTACCCATACCACGTGCAACTACGGCAGCGTGGCTTGTCATACCACCACGAACAGTCAAGATACCCTGAGATGCTTTCATACCAGTGATATCTTCCGGAGAAGTCTCAAGACGTACAAGTACGACTTTCTCGCCTCTCTCATTCCACTCTACAGCATCCTCTGCTGTAAATACGATTTTACCACAAGCAGCTCCCGGAGAAGCACCAAGTGCTTTACCAATTGGAGTAGCAGCTTTCAATTCTGCTGCATCAAACTGTGGGTGAAGAAGTGTATCCAAGTTACGAGGATCGATCATTGCTACTGCTTCCTCTTCTGTCTTATGTCCTTCATCAACAAGGTCACAAGCAATCTTCAAAGCAGCCGGAGCAGTTCTCTTACCGTTACGGCACTGAAGCATGTAAAGTTTTTTGTTCTCTACAGTAAACTCCATATCCTGCATATCATGGTAATGATTCTCAAGAATATCACATACTTTGATAAATTCAGCATATGCTTCTGGGAATTCCTGCTCCATCTGAGCGATTGGCATTGGTGTACGAACACCGGCAACTACGTCCTCGCCCTGTGCGTTCTTAAGGAACTCACCCATCAATTTATTCTCGCCTGTAGCAGGGTCACGAGTGAAGGCAACACCTGTACCGGACTCATCATTCAAGTTACCGAATACCATAGGCATTACGTTAACTGCTGTTCCCCATGAATAAGGGATATCATTGTCACGACGGTATACGTTTGCACGAGGGTTGTCCCAAGAACGGAATACAGCCTCGATAGCAAGTTTCAACTGCTCAACCGGATCTGATGGGAAATCTTCACCAAGCTGTTTTTTGTACTCAGCTTTGAACTGCTCAGCCAAAGTCTTAAGATCAGCTGCTGTCAAATCTACGTCATACTCAACGCCTTTTTCAGCTTTCATTTTATCAATGAGCTGCTCGAAATATTTCTTACCAACTTCCATAACGACATCGGAGAACATCTGGATGAAACGTCTGTAAGAATCGTATACGAAACGCTCGAATTTAGGATCCGGGTTTCCTTCGATCATTGCAGCTACTACTTCGTCATTCAAACCAAGGTTAAGGATAGTATCCATCATACCAGGCATGGATGCACGAGCACCGGAACGTACGGAAACGAGAAGTGGATTTTTGAGGTCACCGAACTTTTTACCGTTCACTTCCTCCATCCATTTAACACCTTCCATTGTCTGAGCCATAATCTCATCATTGATTTTACGGCCATCTTCATAATACTGCGTACATGCTTCTGTACTGATAGTGAAACCCTGTGGTACCGGAAGACCGATTTCAGTCATCTCCGCAAGGTTAGCACCTTTACCACCAAGCAGATTACGCATGGTCATGTTACCTTCTTTGAAGGTATAAACCCATTTGTTTGCCATGATACTTATTTCCTCCTAAATAATATAATAATGTATTTTGACACAGAAACATTTGCATAGAAATAACGCAACAGTTCTGCGGTCGCTGACTCCATTGTAACATAAAGAACGCCGAGAGAAAAGCACTTTTTTCGTCTTATCCGATTTTTTGGTAATTTAATTGACAAACCATTACAATCACACTATAATTTTTATAACTGCGGTACTATATATAAGAAGATAATTTTTTATATAAAATGCCCTGCAAATACATTTACAATGAAATAATGGAGGTTCCTATGATACGCATAATTACAGACAGTCTGTGCGATTTAACCATGGACTATGCAAAAGAATTAAACATCGATATCATGCCGCTTACTGTTCGTTTTGGGGAAGACGATTTTAAATGTGGTATTGATCTCACCAACGAAGCTTTCTATGACAAACTTACAAACGACAGTAACAATCCTTCTACTGCCGCTGTCAATCCATTTGAATTCGAGGAAATTTTCAAAAAATACATCGATGCCGGCGATGAAGTCGTGGCAGTCCTCTTTTCCAAATACATGAGTGCAACATTTCAGTCCGCATCCATTGCAGCAGAGAATATCAATTCTGACCGTCTGTATTTGATTGACTGTGAAACGGGAGCCATGGGACAGGGACTTTTGGTTGAAACTGCTGTCACTTTGCGTAACGAGGGAAAATCCGCAAAAGAAATTGCCGACACCATTCAGGCCCTTTTAAAGAAAACCGCAACCTATATCGTCGTAGATTCACTGGAATACTTAAAACGTGGCGGACGAATCAGTAAAAGTGCAGCACTGCTTGGCGGCCTGATGAAAGTACATCCGGTTTTACAGGTTATTGCCGACGGTGCAAAACCAATTGATAAGGTAAAAGGAAAGAAATCCGCAAATGCATGGCTGATTAACAAATTAAAAGACCAGCCGGCAGATGAAAATTATAAACTCGTAATCGGACATTCAAATGCGCCGGAGCGGGCAAAAGCATTTGAAGAACAACTTAGTGAGGCAGGTATTAAAAATGAAATTCTGACCACCTGCATCGGACCGGTCGTAGGAACACATATCGGTCCAAACTGTTTGGGAATTGGATATATCACCAAATAAATAAAATGGATAGAGAACAAAAAAAACTATATATAAAGGAGACAACTATGCCTAAAAGAGAAGACATTAACAAAGTATTAATCATCGGTTCCGGTCCGATTATCATCGGACAAGCCTGCGAGTTTGACTACTCCGGAACACAGGCCTGCAAGGCGCTCAGAAAACTTGGTTACGAAATCGTTTTGGTCAATTCCAACCCGGCAACCATTATGACAGACCCGGAAATTGCAGACGTAACTTACATCGAGCCACTGAACGTAAACCGTTTAGAGCAAATCATTGCCAAAGAGCGTCCGGATGCCGTTTTACCAAACCTCGGCGGTCAGTCCGGCTTAAACCTTTGTGCCGAATTGGCAAGTGAGGGAATTCTTGACAAATACGGTGTACAGGTAATCGGTGTCCAGGTCGATGCCATTGAACGTGGAGAAGACCGTATCGAATTCAAGAAATCCATGGATGCCATTGGCGTTGAAATGGCAAGAAGCCAGGTATCTTACAGCGTAGATGAAGCATTAGCCATTGCGGATGAATTAGGATATCCGGTTGTTTTACGCCCTGCCTACACAATGGGTGGCGCCGGTGGCGGTCTTGTCTATAATAAAGAAGAATTAAAAACTGTTTGTGCCCGTGGACTTCAGGCAAGTTTAGTTGGACAGGTTCTTGTCGAGGAATCCATCCTTGGCTGGGAAGAATTAGAGCTTGAAATTGTACGTGACGCCGATGGCAATATGATTACCGTCTGCTTCATTGAAAACATTGACCCAATGGGAACGCATACCGGTGATTCTTTCTGTTCCGCACCGATGCTTACCATTTCCGAAGAAGTGCAGAAACGTCTTCAGGAACAGGCATACCGCATTGTCGATTCCGTCAAAGTAATCGGCGGCACTAATGTACAGTTTGCTCATGATCCGGTTTCCGACCGAATCGTTGTTATCGAAATCAACCCAAGAACTTCCCGTTCTTCTGCACTGGCATCCAAAGCTACCGGTTTTCCAATCGCTTTAGTTTCCGCTATGCTTGCTGCCGGTCTTACTTTGAAAGACATCGAATGTGGAAAATACGGAACCTTAGATAAATACAAACCGGACGGTGACTATATTGTAATTAAATTTGCGCGCTGGGCTTTTGAAAAATTCAAAGGTGTAGAAGATAAATTAGGAACTCAGATGCGTGCCGTCGGCGAAGTAATGAGCATTGGAAAAAACTATAAAGAGGCTTTCCAAAAAGCAATCCGAAGCTTAGAGACCGGCCGCTATGGTTTAGGTTTTGCCAAAGATTATAACGAAAAATCAAAAGAAGAACTGCTTCGTATGTTAGCCACTCCTTCGAGTGACCGCCATTTCATTATGTATGAGGCACTTAGAAAAGGTGCTACGGTAGACGAAATCTTTGATATTACAAAAGTAAAACACTACTTTGTTGAACAGATGAAAGAGCTTGTTGAGGAAGAAGAAGCCATCGCAAAATCCAAAGGTTCTCTTCCATCCGATGAGCAGCTTATTTCCGCTAAGAAAAATGGCTTCTCGGATAAATACTTAAGTCAGATTCTTGCGATTCCGGAAGATGACATCCGCAATAAGAGAATCGAACTTGGCATTGAGGAGGCCTGGGAAGGTGTTCACGTAAGCGGAACCAAAGACAGTGCTTATTATTATTCAACTTACAACGCCAAAGACAAAAATCCGGTCAGCGAAGAAAAGAATAAAATCATGATTCTCGGTGGTGGTCCAAACCGAATCGGTCAGGGTATCGAATTTGACTACTGCTGTGTTCACGCAGCCCTTGCTTTGAAAAAACTCGGTTTCGAGACAATTATCGTAAACTGTAATCCGGAGACGGTTTCCACCGACTACGATACATCCGACAAATTGTACTTTGAGCCTTTAACATTGGAAGATGTTTTAAGCATTTACAAAAAAGAAAAACCACTCGGTGTAATTGCTCAGTTTGGTGGACAGACACCGCTTAATTTGGCAGCCGAACTGGAGAAAAACGGAGTCAAAATTCTCGGTACTTCTCCATCCGTTATCGACTTGGCAGAAGACCGCGATTTGTTCCGTGCCATGATGGACAAATTAGGAATCCCAATGCCGGAGGCAGGCATGGCAACAACCGTTGATGAAGCACTGGAAATCGCGAAAAAAATTGGTTATCCGGTTATGGTTCGTCCTTCTTATGTACTTGGCGGACGCGGCATGGAAGTCGTATATGATGACGAAAGTCTTACCGACTACATGAAAGCAGCCGTAGGTGTTACACCGGACCGTCCGATTTTGATTGACCGTTTCTTAAATCACGCATTGGAATGTGAAGCAGATGCCATCAGCGATGGAACACACGCTTTCGTTCCTGCTGTTATGGAGCATATCGAGCTTGCCGGTGTACACTCCGGAGACTCTGCCTGCATTATTCCATCGGTTCATATTTCCGAGGAAAATGTTGCGACAATCAAAGAATACACGAAAAAGATTGCGGAAGAGATGCATGTTAAAGGTCTCATGAATATGCAGTATGCCATTGAAAATGGAACGGTTTACGTTCTGGAAGCAAATCCAAGAGCTTCCCGTACGGTACCGCTTGTTTCCAAAGTATGTAACATCCGCATGGTGCCTTTAGCTACCGACATTATTACTTCGGAACTTACAGGCCGCCCATCACCGGTATCCTCTTTGAAGGAACAAAACATTCCATATTTCGGCGTCAAAGAAGCCGTATTCCCATTCAACATGTTCCCAGAGGTTGACCCTCTGCTCGGACCGGAAATGCGCTCTACTGGCGAGGTACTTGGTCTTTCCACCTATTATGGCGAGGCATTTTACAAAGCACAAGAAGCAACACAGACAAAACTTCCTTTGAAAGGAACTGTATTAATTTCCGTAAACCGCAAGGACAAACCGGAAGTAGTTGAAGTTGCTAAATTATTCGCCGAGGCAGGCTTTAAAATTCTGGCAACCGGTAAGACATACGAAATTATCACCGATGCCGGCATTGAGGCAGAGAAAGTATTGAAATTGTATGAGGGTCGTCCAAATGTACTGGATTTGATTACAAACGGCGATATCGATTTAATCATCAACTCACCGGTTGGCAAAGACAGCGTACACGATGACAGTTACCTGCGCAAAGCAGCAATTAAGGCAAAAATCCCTTATATGACAACTATCGCTGCTGCCAAAGCAAGTATTAAAGGAATCCTGTATGTTCAGAAACATGGCAATGGTGAGGTAAAATCCTTGCAGCAGATTCACAGTGAAATTTCTGATAAATAATTTATCTACAACAAAAAAGCTGCGTCTTGTAAACACAAGACGCAGTTTTTTATATACCATATTTTTATTTAGTTGGAACGTTTTTCACATGTTTAATCCATTTTCCTTTTTTGCTTCGATATGTCATCGTCACACAGTAGGTCTTCTTTTTCTTCGTCTTTTTCCGTACATATACTTTCCGGGATATTTTGTACGAATATGTCATTTGCGCCTTTTTGGCTCCACGAATTGCCTTTGCTCCTTTTACCGTGCAAACACTTGTCTTCATGCTTTTGTCAGCAGTTAATTTTGTTTTCTTTCCCTTAATGTAAATCTTTTTCACAAAGAAAGGATTTTTTTCATCCCCCTGCATGATTCCCAGACGAACCTTTTTCACTTTAGCATCAACGTAAAGTTTTTTTATGGAAAATTTCTTACTGCTTCCCTTACAAAAATCATTTGTCCAAAACGAATAATAGCCAATTCCTTTGTCCTCTCCCTGAGCCAAATGCCACTCTTCAATCGGCTTCGAAAAAAGACGGCTTTCATAAGACAACGAATAAAATCCTTTAGAATAGACTTTCTTTAATGAAGTACAATCCGCAAACGCTTCATTATACATGGCAACACCATC
>ERZ1106973.1770-NODE-1770-length-18636-cov-30.917712_pt1 | contig 18636 bp, 19 predicted proteins | sample MGYA00403686_ERZ1106973 | MGnify/ENA primary metagenome ERZ1106973 (study PRJEB35170, sample SAMEA104062408) | human gut metagenome | biome: human gut; feature: human-associated habitat; material: faeces | place: Denmark | collected 2012-11-06 ...
GCATGATGGAGTGCAAGAAGGCTCTGACCGAGGCTGACGGCAACTTCGAGAAGGCTGTCGAGATCCTGCGTGAGCGTGGTCTGGCTACCGCCGCCAAGAAGGCAAGCCGCGTGGCTGCCGAGGGCATGGTCTACGCTGATTACTGCCCCGAGTGCAAGGTGGGCGTCGTCATCGAGGTCAACGCCGAGACCGACTTCGTCGCCAAGAACGACAAGTTCGTTGCCTTCGTCAAGGAGGCCACCAAGGTCATCATGAAGCAGAACCCCGCTGATGTCGAGGCTCTGATGGCATGCAAGACCGAGAGCGGCGAGACTGTCGATGAGGCTCTGAAGAACCTCATCCTCGTCATCAAGGAGAACATCAAGGTCCGCCGTTTCGTCCGTTACGAGGGCGTCTGCTCTGCATACGTCCACGGCGGCGGCACCCACGGCATCCTGGTCAACTTCGAGACCACCAACGGCATCGAGGCTAAGGACGAGTTCGCTGCATACGGCAAGGATGTTGCCATGCAGGTCGCAGCTGCCAACCCCAGCTACGTCGATGAGGCTGCTGTCCCCGCTGAGGTCGTCGCCAAGGAGAAGGAGATCCTCCTCGCTCAGATGGCTAACGACCCGAAGAACGCCAACAAGCCCGACGCTGTCAAGCAGAAGATGATCGAGGGCAAGATCAAGAAGTACTTCAAGGAGAACTGCCTGGTCGATCAGGAGTTCGTCAAGGACGGCGACATGACCGTTGGTCAGTACACTGCCAAGGTCGCGAAGGACCTGGGCGGTGACATCAAGGTCATCAAATTCACCCACTTCGTCAAGGGCGAGGGCCTGGAGAAGCGTTCTGACGACTTCGCTGCTGAAGTCGCAAGCATGGTGAAGTAATTTTAGCTTCTACTGCTGAAGTAAACGAGAGCCGCAGTGCCTGTAACAGGGCGCTGCGGCTCTTTTTGTTTGCATTCGGATGCAGGATATGTTATGATAAAAAAACTATGAAAGAAAGGAGGACGACCGAAATGAATTTGAATGAATCCGCGTCTTTCCAGAAGGAGAGCGCGGCCTGACAAAGGAGCACTCCTATGAAGAAACTCGAATTTGAAATTGCGGGCATCCCGGCACTTCTCGTCGGTGAGCCGTCCGAAAGGCTTTATCTGTATGTCCATGGAAAGATGGGCTGTAAAGAGGAAGCGCTGGATTTTGCAAAGCGTGCCTGCCCGGCAGGGTATCAGGTGCTGGCTATCGACCTGCCCGAGTACGGCCAGCAGAAGGGGAGAACGGAAGAGCTCCTGCCATGGGTCGCCGTGCCAGAGCTTCAGGCCGTTTACCGATATGCTGCCGCACGCTGGCCGGAGGTCTCGCTTCGCGCTACCAGCATCGGTGCATGGCTGTCTATGCAGGCATTGCAGAGAATGCCGCTGGAAAAGGCTCTGCTTGTCTCACCTGTGGTGGACATGGAAGACCTCATCACCCATATGATGCAGTGGGCGGATGTCACAGGGGCACAGCTGGAAGCGAAAGGAGAGATTCCGACCACCTTCGGCGAGACGCTTTCATGGCCCTATCTTTGCTGGGTGAAGGAGCATCCCATCTGCTGGAAGGTGCCGACACAGGTGCTCTATGGCGGTAAGGACAATTTGACCAGCCGCCCAGTCATCGAAGCGTTTTGCGATAAGAGCAGCGCAACACTGACCGTGATGGAAGAGGGAGAGCACTGGTTCCATACCGAGCTGCAATTGGCTGTTCTGCAGGAATGGGAGCGAGCACATATCTGAAAGAATTTGAGCGCTATGGCATCCAGCCCCGGGCCTTTAAGCTGAAGGACGGCACCTACCGGGATGAGATCATCATGGTGAAGATGCTGTAACTGGAAAAGAACATAATGAAACGCCGCTGACGGCTTCAGAACCGTCAGCGGCGTTTTGCGCTTATTCAGTCAACAGCGGTCAGTAAATCAGACGTTGACCTCGCTGTTGTGCTCCGCCTTCTTGTAGGCGGAGGCGGAGTGGAACACGATGTTCAGACCCAGAACGATCAGCAGAACAGCAAGGATGAGCTGCAGGCCGTTGGCGATGAACACGGCGCCCCAAGTGGTCTCACCAGCAGGGATGGTGACAGAAGCAGCATTGCTGATGGCCTTGACCATAGCGATGAGGCGCTGCACCAGAGCAGTGAAGGTGACGCAGAGCATAATGACCAGCGGGGGGAAGAGCATTTTGTTGTTGCGGCCGGTGACCTTCAGGAAGACGCACAGGGTGGCGAGGACCAGAGCGCTCAACAGCTGGTTTGCAGAACCAAACAGGGGCCAGATGTTGGCGTAGCCGATCTTGGTCAGGATGAAGCCGAACACCAGAGTGATGAAGGTAGAGAAGTAGACGTTGCACAGCAGCTTGCGCCAGCCCTCAGCGTGCTCCATATCATCGACGCTGAACAGCTCCTGAAAGCTCATGCGGCCGATGCGGGCCACGGCGTCAAGGCTGGTCAGGGCCAGTGCGGAAACGCACATGGTCATAAAGACGGTAGCAGCATAAGCGGGGACGCCGAACATCTCAAAGAAACCGGCAACGCCACGGCTGAAGATCTGGAACGGAGTACCGGCAGCGGGAGTGCCGTCAGCAGCAGCTGCAGCACCGGCGACGCACAGAGCCAGAACAGCCAGCAGGCTCTCCAGAATCATTGCGCCGTAGCCGACCTTCAGCATATCCTTTTCGTTTTCGACGGTCTTGGAGGAAGTACCGGAGGAAACAAGGCTGTGGAAACCGGAAACAGCACCGCAGGCCACGGTGACGAACAGAATGGGGAACATCGTGCCCAGCTTCTCGTTGGTGAAACCGGTGAAGACGGGCAGGTTCATGGTGGGATGAGCCACCAGCAGGCCGACCACAGCGCCGGCGATCATGGCCACGAACATGAAGGTGGTCATGTGGTCACGGGGCTGCTTCAGCAGCCACATGGGCAGAACAGCGGCAAAGAAGATGTAGATGAAGGTGATATAGCTCCATGCAGCCTTGCCCAGAATGATCGGCAGGTTTGCACCGATGACGAAGGAAAGCACGATGAAGACGATGCTGATGACGCTCTCCTTCCAGCCGGAGAAGTTGAACTTCTTCTGGATGAGACCAAAGACGACTGCAAAGACCATGAACATAATGGAGACCATACCGGCAGCACCGTTGGTCTGAGCAGCCTCGACCAGAGCACCATCTGCGCCGAAGGCGTTGAAAGTGCCGGCGACCATGTCTGCGAAGGCAGCGATGACGATGCCGCAGAACAGCCAGCAGAACAGCAGGAACAGCTTACGGCCGGTCTTACCGATGTACTTTTCGATCAGCATACCCATGCTCTTGCCGTCGTTCTTGACGGAAGCGTACAGAGCGCCGAAGTCGGTGACAGCACCGAAGAAGATGCCGCCGATGAGCACCCACAGCAGGACGGGCAGCCAGCCAAAGGCTGCGGCCTGAATGGCACCGGTGACAGGGCCAGCACCGGCAATGGAGCTGAACTGATGTGCAAAGACGGTCCAGCCGTTGGTGGGGACATAGTCACGGCCGTCCTCATGGACGACTGCGGGAGTCTTGGCTTTGGGGTCGATGCCCCATTTGTTGGCCAGCCAGCGGCCGTACAGCGTATAAGCGCCGAACAGACACACGGCTGCGATCAAAACGATGACCAGCGTATTCATTTCTTTCTACCTCTTTCCTTTCTTTCACACCGGCAACCGGCAACGTGTCAGGCAGGGCGGCTGTGCCCAAAAGCAGAGCAGGCGAAACGGCCCGGAGGGTGAAAAAAGCCTCCGTCCTCACTGGAAGGATAGAACACAAGGATGCATCCTATCTTCCTCGAAGACGAAGGCCAAACGGCGTATGCACACCGGTCGTTCTCCGCGGTACCACTTCGTTTGCTGCTTTCAGGAGCAGCCGCTTGCGCGTACAGGCGTTTGGCCGCCGATACGCTGCCCTGTAACGTGGGCTGAACGGCCACGCGCTACTGCCCAAAATGGGGTTCACGCAGGCTGCTCGCAGGTGAGGGCTGATCGCACTGTGCTGCCGCCTTGCACCGGAATGGCGGCTCTCTGAGCGCAGGGAATGCGAAAAGTTATGTCCTGTTCATTGCATTTGCCGAATGATTGTGTATACTTTAGTCCCGATTTCATAATTTGTCAATATATTTTGGGCAAGTTAGGAGACTCTTCCATTTTTGCGGCGGCGAAGATAAGAAATTTTAGACGATTTTTGTTCAAACGTGAGATGAATAAAACTGAACGCAACGACAGATGAAATCTGATAATCTTTGCCAAAGAAAATCAAAATGCTTGACTTTTGCGCTTTCAAGTGCTAAAGTACTAACGTAACAAGAGTATGAAAGATCCTCTATTCTATCACAAGAGCAAGGCAAAAAATCGTGCAGCAGGAAAACAGCATAAATAGGTGATTCCATGCTGCTGCCATCGCATGAAAAAGTTGAATTACTATCCATGAAGTGCCGCAAAGGAGGCAGCTATGGCGGATAAAAACCCCAGAAGAAACCCCACCACCGATGCATTGTTCGATGCGATCCTCAGCTTGGAGACGCGGGAGGAGTGCTATAACTTCTTTGAGGACCTCTGCACGGTCAAGGAGATCTCTGATATGGCCCAGCGGCTGGAAGCGGCGAAGCTTCTGCTCAACGGCAGTACCTACGACCAGATCGTGAAGGCCGTGGAGATCAGCACCGCCACCATCAGCCGCATCAACCGCTGCATCCAGTATGGCTCCGGCGGCTACCGCGATACCATTGAGAAAGTGCAGAAGGCCGCAAAGCCGGAGTGACATCCGGGCGGGACTGCACATAGGATGGACTGTGCCCTATCCCTATGAGAGAAAGGAAGGTCCTTCTTATGGCTGATACCACCAACTGCACCCACTGTGTTGCCTGCGATTGTCCCACCCTGCCGCGCGTTACCTTCGATCAGGCAGTCATCGACCTGATGGAGAGCATCGCTCTGCAGGAGTCGGCGCTGAGCCATATCCTCTGTGCCGAGACCCAGAAGATGAAGGCGGCCCTCAGCATGGAGGAGCTTGACCTGTGCAAGCTGCTGGAGGTCAACGACTCTGCCACCAACATGGTCCACGCCGTGGCGAATCTTGAGCTGGTGCTGAAGGAGAAGCTGGAATTTATCGCCAACAACCTCTACTATCCCTCGACGGAGAACAACACCTGCACCACCACCGAGAGCTGATGTCAGGTGAGAGGAGAAAGTAAAAACGGACAAAAGGCCCTTCTGTGCAGGACGGACTGCGCGGAGGGGCCTTGCTGTTCCCGGGAAATACAGAGCGAATGCCCGGCGTCGGGAGCGCTCGTGCAGAGGGGACCTGCATAAAAATATGTATAAAAGTCTGAAAAGTGTTTTGTTGGAATTGCTGAATATCGAAATCTGTGCTATACTATATAGTGTTTATCTAAGAGAAAGGGGAACCTGACCTTGCTGCACTACGATGCGATCCTGTTTGACGTGGACGGTACGCTCATTGATTCCGCCCCCGGCATTCTCAATACACTGGAAGAAGTTTTTAAGGCGATGGGCGTGGATGTTGCCCGGAGCGACCTGAACCGCTACATCGGCCCGCCCCTCCGCAAGAGCTTTGGCGAGCATTTTTCGGACCCCGCCAAGATCGAGGAGGCCACCGAGCGCTACCGCACGAGTTATGCCGTCAAGGGCAGCCATGAGGGAGATGCTTACCCCGGCGTGGTGGAGATGCTGGGCCGTCTCAAGGCCGCAGGGTTGACCCTCTGCACGGCCACCTGCAAGCCTACCCATGTTGTGACACCCATTCTGGAAGAGCAGGGGCTTTCCTCCTACTTTTCGTTCGTGGGCGGCGCGTCAATGGACGAGAGCCGTGACAACAAGACGGACGTCATCCGTCATGTCCTCGACCAGCCGGTCATGCAGGGCAAGCGGGTGCTGATGGTCGGCGACCGCTGTGACGATATGCAGGGCGCAAGGAACTGCGGGCTGGACGCCGCCGCGGTGCTGTACGGTTACGGCAGCAGGGAGGAGGTCGCCCCCTTTGCACCGGTCTTTATGGCCGCAGACTGCAAGGAACTGACGGAATGGATCCTCCGCCCTGTGGACGAGCTTTCCCATTCCTGAACGAGAGGAATCGTATTTATGAGTCGAAAAATGCAATCGGAAAAAGAAAATATGACTCTCATGCAGAAGCGGGCCGTTCTGGTCTGCATTCTCTGTGTTCTGGCCGTGCTGCTGACCTTCGGCATCACGACCGCGCTCTTGAAAAAGGGCGGCGACGCCCCCGCGCCCTCGGTCTCTGAGTCGGCGGCAGACCCCGCTCCGGGCGAAGACCTGTCGAGCCATTACCAAATCGACAACGCCTCTGCCGCCCTGCTGACGGAGACCGCCGACGCCGGTGCGGATTACCTGAACGACACCCTCTTCCTGGGCGACTCCAATACCGTCCGCCTCTACAACAACGGCCTCATCTCGCTGCAGCAGTTCTGCGCGAAGGAGGGCATCGGTACGCAGGCGGCGCTCAACGAGGGCATCGTTACCTTTAAGAAAGATTCGAACCACTACACCATCCCGCAGGCTGTGGCCATGATGAAGCCCCGCCGGGTGGTCATGACCTTCGGCACCAACGACACCGGGATGGAAGTATCGGACTTCATCGCCCACTATACGGCGCTGGTTCAAGCCGTCCAGCAGAGCTACCCCTATACCGACATCATCGTGAACACCGTGCCGCCTGTCCCGGTCGATCACTCCAACTATCCCCACATGGACCAGTCCAAGATCGACGACTTCAACATGGCTCTTCTGAATATGTGCGAGCAGCTGGGAGTTCGTTTCCTTAACTCTGCCGAGGCTCTCAAAGGCAGCGACGGCTATGGCATCGCGGACTATTATACCAGCGGCGACATCCACCTCAAGAGCGTCGGCCTCAAAGCTGTGCTGAATTATATCCGCACCCACGCCTGTCAGACCGATGACCGCCGCCCGGACACCAACAACATCCCCACCCGCACAATGGAGTATGTCTCCAACCCCAGCTCCGCAGTGGCCGCGCCCAGTTCGGAGGCTGCAAGCTCCAGCGGGAGCCTGAGCGAAAGCGCCAGCAGCTCCGAAAGCTCGAGCAGCAGTGAGAGCACCAGCTCCAGCGAGGGCAAGAAGTTCGAGGCCCACTACCATGTGGACAAGAACGGCGGCGGCACCCTGAGCGTGGGCGGCGATACCGGCAACAACTCTGTGACCTATACCGTCACCGACCCCAGCAAGTCCATCACGGTGACGGCTGTCCCGGCGGACGGCTATGTCTTCGTCAAGTGGAGCGACGGTCTCACCAGCAAGACCCGCACCGATACCGATTTCAAGCAGAATCTGGATGTCACGGCGGTGTTTGGCGCTGCGTCCGTCCACATCACCAGCGAGGGCAAGGGGGCTGTGGGCAGCTCCTATACCTTCAAGGCTAACCTCAGCGGCAAGTATGCCAAGGCCGAACATCTGCGCTGGTACGCCAATGGGCAGGAGGTCACGCAGGCGGCGGGCAAATCCACCATCACCGTTGTGGTGGACAGCTCGATGGTCAACGCCTCCTACAAGATCCACGCAGTCGTCACCTATAACGACTGCAAGGTGAGCAGCAACACCCTGACCATCACCATCGGCAGCGGTGTGTCCAGCGAGTCTGCTCCTGCCAGCAGCTCGTCCTCGTCTAATGCCGGTTCTTCCGGCAGTACATCCGCTTCGTCTTCCTCTGCAAGCTCGGGCAGTTCCAGCAGCTCGTCTTCTGGCAGTTCCGGCAGCAGCTCCTCCCACAGCACCAGCAGCTCCTCGTCTGCATCGTCCAGCACGTCGGGCAGTTCCAAGGCAGAGTCGGAATCGAAGCCGGAGTCCAGCTCGGAGTCCAAGGCGGAATCCAAGTCCGAGGCCTCTGCCAGCAAGGAAACCGAGAGCAAGGCAGAATAAGTTTCACCCTTCTGCGTCCGGCTGCATAGGCTGGGCCGAGAGGAGGCGAGCCGATGGTCTGTGAAGAAATGCGAGTTCCCGGACTGCCCGGTGCAGAAGATGTGACGGACGGCAACGTGGATTACTACGACATGGACTGGGAGAATATCGAGAACGGCGTGACGGAGGAGCAGATGGCGAAGTGCATCGCAAAAGAGTGCTCCTGTAAGCCGGAGCCGGACTGCGGCGGCAATCTACCGGAGCAGTCTGACGAGGAAGCTTATGAAATGACGCTGGAAGGATAAAAAATTACGAGAAGCCAGCTCTGCCGGGCGGGGCTGGCTTCTCGCTGTTCTCAAACCGCAGCCGTTGCCGCGCCCGCTTTTGAGCGGCGGGCTGCACGAAAAAATGATAGAGAAGGGAAAGACAAATGGCAAAATACTATTGCATCCTCTTCGATGCGGACAATACTCTTCTGAATTTCGACGCTGCCGAAAGCAAGGCTCTGGCTGAAACGCTGGTGGAATATGGCATCGAGCCGGACGCCGAGACGGTGCAGACCTACCGCACCATCAACGAAGAGCTGTGGCGTCAGCTGGAAAAAGGCCAGATCCGCCGCGATAAGCTGATGGGGGAGCGTTTTACCCGCTTCCTCAAGGCCATCAATGCAGCAGGCGATGGCGTGGAGATGAACCGCTGCTACCTCGAGCGCCTGTCCACCCACCCCGACCTGATGACCTCCAATGTGCTGGATGTCCTCGGCGAGCTTTCGGAGGTGGCGACGCTGGCGGTCGTGACCAACGGCTTCGAGAAGGTACAGAGCCGCCGGGTGGCGGAGTCGGGCATCCGGAACTACCTCGAGGACGTCTTTGTCTCTGAGAAGCTGGACAGCGAAAAGCCCAGTCGCCGCATCTTTGACGCCGCTCTTCGCGCACTGGGCGTGGAGAACCGGGAGCACGTTCTAGTGGTGGGCGACAGCCTTACCAGCGACATTCAGGGCGGCGTGAATGCAGGTCTTGACACCTGCTGGTTCAATCCCGGCCATGCGGAGAACCCGGGCAAGGTGACACCCACCTACGAGATCGCCTCACTGGAAGAGCTGTATCCTCTGGTGATGGAGCCGGAAGAGCTGGCGAACCTCGGCCTCAAGCACCGCCGCCATCAGCCGTAACGGCGGCGGGACGTCCGTATCCACCCCTACTGGAAAAGAACACGGAAGATTATTATGCTGATTCATTTGGAAAAACTCGGAAAGAGCTTTGGCGAAAAGGTCGTCCTGCACGACGTGAGCGCCAGTGTAGAAAAGGAAGACCGCATCGGCATCGTGGGTCAGAACGGCGCGGGCAAGACGACGCTCCTCAAGATCCTGACCGGCGTTTACACCGACTATGACGGGGAATTCAGTGTGACCCACGGCGTGACGCTGGGCTATCTGGAACAGAACGCAAAGCTTGACACGACACTTGATATTTACGGGGAGATGCGCTCTTCCTTTGCCCCTGTGCTGGACGCGATGGCCCAGATGCAGATCTTGGAAAAGAAGATGGCGGCCGCTCCAAATGACCCTTCGCTGCTGGAAAAGCACGATGCACTGCAAAACATCATCGACGCGGCCGACGGCTACAACATGGACGTCAACATTAAAAAGGTGCTGTCCGGCATGGGCTTTGCGCAGGATACATGGGGCAAGAACGTGGGCGTTCTGTCCGGCGGTGAGCTGACCCGTCTGCGTCTGGCAAAGCTCTTGCTGGAAAAGCCGGATGTCCTTATTCTGGACGAGCCGACCAACCACTTGGATTTTGCCACGATGGAATGGCTGGAAAGCTACCTCAAGGGCTACTCCGGTGCGGTCCTTGTGGTCAGCCACGACCGCTATTTCCTCGACAATGTCTGTACCAAGATCTGGGAGGTCTCCTTCCAGACCATGACCACCTATAAGGGCAACTTTTCGGCCTACCTGCCCCAAAAGGAAGCCGCTGACGCCCTGCGCCAGAAGCAGCATGACGCCGATGTGGCGCTGGCTGAAAAGCTGCAGGACTACATCGACCGCAACCTCGTCCGCGCCTCCACCACCAAGATGGCCCAGAGCCGCCGCAAACAGCTGGAGAAGCTGGAGATCACAGAGGCTCCGCAGGACGAGACGAATCAGCTCAAATTCCGCTTCGAATACGACGTAGAACCGTGGAATGAGCTGGTGCTGCTCAAGAACCTGACCATCAAGATCGGCGACCGGACTCTGCTGGAACCCTTTACCTATACGGTCTGCCGCGGCCAGCGGCTCATCATCGCCGGACCCAATGGCGCGGGCAAGTCCACCCTGATGCAAGTGCTGGACGGCAAGCGCCGTCCCTCCGGCGGTATGGTGCGTCTGGGGACGGGCGCACGGCCCAGCATCTTTGCCCAGCAGCAGAACCGCATCGGCGCAGGCCGCGTCATCGACGTCATCTGGAACAAATACCCCCGAATGACCGAATTGGAAGTCCGCAGCCATCTGGCGAAGCTGGGCTTCCGGGGGGAGACGGTCTTCAAGCCCTGCGAAGCCCTGTCCGGCGGCGAGCTGGCCCGTCTGCGCTTTGCGGAGATCGTGCTGGAACGGCCGAATCTGCTTTTCCTCGACGAGCCGACCAACCACTTGGACATCTATACCCGCGAAAATCTGACTGAGGCGCTGATGGCCTACACCGGCACGCTGCTCCTCGTCACCCATGACCGTCATCTGATGAACAGTCTGGCCTGCCCCATCCTCTATCTTGAGGACGGCAAAGCGGTTATTTATCCCAGCTACGATGCCCTGATGGGCCGCGCCGCTCCTGCCCCCGTGGCAGAGAAGGGCGGCGAGCCTGCTAAGGCAGGCTACGGCAAGGAACAGCGCCGCCGCCGGGCAGAGCTGCGCGCCAAGATCAAAGCCTGCGAGGACGAGATGGAGGCCTGCGGCGCACGGGAAGTGGAGCTGGAAAACGAGATCAACTCACCGGAGGTCTACAACGACCCGCAGCTCCTGCGGGAAAAAAGCGACGAGCTGAGCGACCTGCGCTTCCATCAGGACGAGCTTTTTGCCGCGTGGGAAGCCGCTGTCGAGGAGCAGGAGCAATACGAGCAGTCCGCAGGCGAAGAATAATCTGCGGCACAAAGGGGGAGAGCCAATGGCAAACCGAAATCATGATCCGAAGAAAACACACGAGATCGCACTTTCTGGCCTGCTGTTTGCGCTGGCAATGGCCCTTTCCTTTCTTGAGGGCACGCTGGTCATCCCGGGCCTTGCGCCGGGCATGAAGCTGGGCCTTGCGAACATCGTGGTGATGTATGCACTGTTTTTCATGGGAGTGCGGCAGGCGCTGTATCTCGACCTGCTCAAGGCGCTGTTCGTCTTTCTCGTCTCCGGGGGAACGGCAGGCTTTCTCTCCCTCTGCGGCGGCCTGCTGTCCCTGCTGGTGATGTGGGCGCTTTACTATAAGCTCCCGTTCCAGCCCACATGGTTCATCCTGTCGGTCTGCGGCGCACTGGCCCACAACATCGGCCAGCTGCTCGGCGCAGGACTCATCCTGTCCTCGGCGATGTCGCTCTATTATGCGCCGGTGATGCTGGTGCTGGGCCTTATCATGGGCGCGCTCACATCCCTGACCCTCAAAGCCATCCTCCCCGCACTGGGGCGGCTGGGCTACAACACCCGGGAAAAGCGCTGAACAGTTGCATCGAAAGAAGTTTTTCGCTATAATAAAATGATAGATTTGATTTGACCCTACAAAAAAGCCGCCCTTATGGGTGACTCGCATCCGAGGGACGGCTGGGAGGTTTTGCACTATGTCTGAAAAAGTTACGGTCAAGGTGGAGCGGAGCGTTCTCCATCTTCCGGCCATCGCCCTGCGCGGGCTGGTGGTCTTTCCCAACAATCTGCTCCACTTCGAGGTGGGCCGCGAGAAGAGCATCGCCGCCGTGGAGTGGGCCGTCAGCAACAACTCGGATGTCTTCCTCGTGGCGCAGAAGGAAATGAAGGTCGAAGAGCCCAAGTCCGCCGACCTCTATACTTATGGCGTCGTGGCCGAGGTCAAGCAGGTGATGCGGGTGTCGGACGACCTCGTCCGCATTCTGGTCGAAGGCAAGTACCGGGCCAAGCTCTCCGAGATGGAGGACGACGGCAGCTTCCTGCTGGCTACGGTCCGTCCGGCTCCGGTAAAGATGGCAAAGCCCGAGGAAATGCCGGAGGCAGATGTCCTCGTCCGGAACGTCAAAAAGAGCTTCGACGAGCTTCTGGCGTTGAATCCCCATATCGGCAAGGATGTGGTATTTGCCATCACCACCAGCACCGACCCTGCCTTCCTGTCGGAGTACATCCCGGCCAACCTCTTGTTCCGCTTCGAGGACAAGCAGGCCATTCTGGACGAAGGCACCCTGATGGGCCGTCTGCGCCTGCTCATCGAGAAGATGCACCGGGAGCGCCGGATGCTTGAGATTGACAAAGAGATCGCCCAGAAGGTGGACGAAGCGATGGACAAGAACCAGCGCGACTACTACCTCCACGAGCAGCTCCACATGATCAGCGAGGAGCTGGGCGAGGACGACGACACCACCGCCGAAGCCGAGGAGTACCGCCGGAAGATCACCGCTCTCCATCTGGATGAGGAACGGGAGAAGAAGCTCCTCAAAGAGGTGGACCGCCTCTCCAAGATGCAGAGCAGCAATCAGGAGGGGACGGTCATCCGCACCTATCTGGATACCTGCCTCGATCTGCCATGGAACACCTTCACGGAGGATGATCTGGACATCGCCAAGGCCCAGCGGGTGCTGGACCGTGACCACTACGGCCTGAAGAAGGTCAAGGACCGCATCCTCGAGGTGCTGGCCGTCCGTAAGCTGGCCCCGGACGTCAAAGGCCAGATCATCTGCCTCGTCGGCCCCCCGGGCGTCGGCAAGACCAGCATCGCCCGCTCCATCGCCGAAAGCCTGAACCGCAAGTATGTCCGCCTGAGCCTCGGCGGCGTGCGGGATGAGGCTGAGATCCGCGGCCACCGCCGCACCTACATCGGCGCGATGCCCGGCAAGATCATCAGTGCGATGATCACCGCAAAAAGCTCGAATCCGCTGATGCTGCTGGATGAGATCGACAAGCTTGCCGGTGACTTCCGGGGCGACCCGGCCGCTGCTCTGCTGGAAGCCCTCGACCCCGAGCAGAACAGCACCTTCAACGACCACTTCATTGATATGCCGTTCGATTTGAGCCATGTGCTCTTTATCACCACGGCCAACGACCTCAGCGCCATCCCCGGCCCGCTGCGCGACCGCATGGACGTCATCGAGCTGCCCAGCTACACCCGGGTAGAAAAGTACAACATCGCCCGCAAGCATCTGGTGCCCAAGCAGCTGGATGCCTGCGGTCTGACCGGCAAGGTCGCCTTCTCCCAGAGCGCCCTCTACGGCATCATCGACGGTTATACCCGCGAGGCCGGTGTCCGCAATCTGGAGCGCACCATCACCAGCGTCCTGCGCAAGTGCGCCCGGAAGATCGCATCCGGCGAGGCGGAGAATGTCTCCGTCACCGGCACCAGCCTCGAAAAGCTGCTCGGTCCCCGGATGGTCAAGCCCGAGTTCCTGAACCGCACCAATGCCATCGGCATCGCCAATGGTCTGGCATGGACCAGCATCGGCGGCGAGACTCTGCCCATCGAGGTGCAGGTCATCGACAACGGCAGCGGTAAGATCACCGTCACCGGCTCTCTGGGCGATGTGATGAAGGAGAGCGCACAGCTGGCCATCACCTACGCCCGGGTCCATGCCGCTGAGTACGGCATCGACCCGGAGCGCCTCAAGAAGTGTGACCTACACATCCATGCCCCCGAGGGCGCAGTGCCTAAGGACGGCCCCTCGGCCGGTGTCACTCTGACCACCGCTCTCATCTCCTGCCTGTCCGGCATCCCGGTGCGGGGTGATGTGGCCATGACCGGTGAGATCACCCTCCACGGCAATGTGCTGCCCATCGGCGGTCTGCGGGAGAAGAGCATGGCGGCATACCGAGAGGGGATGAAGACCGTCCTCATCCCGAAGGATAATCTGTCCGACCTGTACGAGGTGGACGACGAGGTCAAGAAGAACATCGAGTTCCTGCCCATGTCCAATCTGTCGCAGGTGCTCGCCGCCGCACTCCTCAAGCCCAAGACAGTATCGGCGGGCCATCCCCGTGCCAAGAAGGGAAAGCCCGCTGAGGCTGCGGCCCTGCCGCAGCCGACTGAAAAGCCGCAGACGGGCGCGGTCTGCTGAGACGAAAGGAACGCAGCTATGAACTATAATAAAGCAGATTTCATTGCAAGCTACGGCATCTCCAGCCAGCTGCCCGAGAGCGACCGCCCGGAGCTGAGCTTCTCCGGCCGCTCCAACGTGGGCAAGTCCAGCCTTATCAACAAGCTTTGCAGCCGTAAGAACCTCGCCCGCGTGTCCAGCACGCCGGGCAAGACAGCGACCATCAACTTCTACGCCGTGGACGACTGCTATTTCGTCGATCTGCCCGGCTACGGCTATGCCAAGGTGAGCAATGCGGATCGTGAGCGCTGGGATGACCTCATCAACAGCTACTTCGAGGCGCAGCGCCATCATACCCTGCTCGTCCAGCTCATCGACTGCCGCCACGCCCCCAGCGCCGACGATTTTCAGATGCTGCGTTATCTGCATTACCATAACATCCCCTTCGTCGTGGCGCTGACCAAGGCCGACAAGCTCAAGAAGAGCCAGCTGGCCAAGACGCAGGAGGAGTTCGAAACGCTCTGCCTGCCGTATGGCTGCCAGAAGGTCGTGCTGACCAGCGGCGAGAATGGCTATGGCATCCCGGAGCTGCAGGCAGTGCTGGATGCTGCCATCGCAGCCGAGTACAAAGAAAACGCAGAGGACGCGGAGTGACCCAATGGCCTACAACGAATTTGCTTATTTCTACGATGAGTTCAACGGTGAAGCGGATTATGATGCGCTCTATGCCCATATCCACAAGGAGCTGGATGCTCACGGGATCCGTGACGGCATCCTCGCCGACCTCGGCTGTGGGACAGGGGAGCTGACCCTGATGCTCACACAGGCGGGCTATGATATGATCGGCATCGACCAGTCAGAGGAGATGCTCTGCGTCGTCCGGGACAAGGCCGAGCAGCTCGGTCTTTCCGGTGGGCTGCTTCTGCTGCGGCAGGATCTGCTCAAGCTTGACCTCTACGGCACCATCCGGGGGGCAGTGTCTACCTTTGACACCTTCAATCATATCCCTGATCTGGACAAGGCCATCGCCAACGCCGGTTTCTTTATGGAAAAGGGCGGTGTTCTCCTGTTCGATATGAATACGCCCTATAAGCATCAGAACGTGCTGGGGGAGAACGTCTTCACCTTTGAGGAGGAGGACGCTTCCTGCGTCTGGCGCAACCACTACAGCGCCGCCGACCGCCGCGTGGAGATCAGCGTGGACATCGACTACCGCGAGACGGGGGAACACTTCCACGAGCAGTTCTACGAGTACACCTACGACCTCGAGACCATTCGCACTGCGCTGGAAAAGCACGGCTTTGCGCTGGAGAGCGTCTGCGACGGCGAGAGCTTCGGCCCGCTGACCGATGAGAGCGAGCGCTACTTCTTCTGTGCAGTCAAACAGTATACCCAACTGGAGGATAAATAATATGTCGAATCTGATCCGCGGCATTTCTGAGAACGGCGGCGTCGTGTTCTGTGGCGTGGACTCTACCGAGATCGTCCGCAAGGCGGAAAAGCTGCATACCACCAGCGCTACCTGCAGCGCAGCTCTGGGGCGTCTGCTCACCGGAGTGTCTCTGATGGGCGCAATGCTCAAGGATGACGGCGATTCCATCACCCTGCGCGTGTCGGGCGGCGGCCCGGCGGGTGTCGTCATCGCCTGCACCGACGCACACGGCAATGTAAAGGGCTGCATCGACCATCCGCTGGTCGAGCTTCCCGCAAAGGAGAACGGCCATCTGGATGTCGGCGGTGCCGTCGGAAAAGACGGTGTATTGACGGTCATCCGGGACAACAAGCTCCAGAAGGAGCCAACCGTCGGTCAGGTGCCGCTGGTGTCCGGCGAGATCGCCGAGGACATCACCAGCTATTATGCCTACAGCGAGCAGATCCCCACGGTCTGTGCGCTGGGCGTTCTGGTGGACAAGGATCTGTCCATCGTCTGCGCGGGCGGCTATCTGCTGCAGCTCCTGCCGGGTGCGACCGATGCCGAGATCACCCGTCTGGAACAGAACATCGCCGCCATGCCCTCTGTCACCGAGATGCTCCACGCAGGGAAGACCCCGCAGGATATGATGGAGCTTGCAATGGCAGGCTTCGACCCGCAGATTCTTGACACCCGCGAGGTGCAGTATCAGTGCGATTGCAGCGAGGAGCGCACGAAGAATATGCTTCTCAGCCTTGGCCGCAAAGAGCTGGAAAAGCTCCGGGACGAAGACCCGCGCTGCGAGGTGGTCTGTCATTTCTGCCACACCAAGTATGAGTTCGACCTGAACGAGCTTCTGGCAGAGACGGCGCCGGACGAGAAATAAATGCTTCAAAAATCCATATTATAGAGCAGTTTGCATTTCTGATGTACAAGCAGGATCTGCGAACGGCATACCGCATTGTCAGAGCGAAAGTGCTCTGGGCAGTGCGGTATTTTTATTTGCAGATGTTTGCCACGATGGTATAAACGACCCGGTAGTGGAGCGTGCTTTCTTCGACAGAAATGTCTTCTTTGCGGGCCAGAAGCTCAAAATCGGGCCAGTTTGCCTGTAAAGCTTGTTTGCTTTGCAGCCTTGCGATGGCCAGAGCCTGGTCCTCTGTCCGCTCCAGATCAACAACTTCTTTATAATAATAGCTCGTCTCTTCGATAAAACATGGAAAAGGGATGCCAAAAGCTTCCGGCTGGTCGTGCCGGATGACGGCCTTGGCCTCAGATGCGGTGGGAACAGGATGAAGGGAGGGCAGAGCGATCGACTGCCCATTCCAGAACAGCGTCCGGCGCACGGTCTGCCTGCCGGTGAACTGCTCAGTGGGCAGTGTAAGAGCCGCTTCTTGCTCGTCTTCCCACTCGAACTGCGCCCGGACGATGCCTGCGGCAGGCTGAAAAATGAGCGTTCCGTCCCGTTCGGCGCGGGCAGTCCCAATGAGGCCCTGACCGGCTTCTACTGCCTGCCCGGGGACGACCAGCATCGTGCCGCTGACAAGGTTCGTGTTTACCACAGAGCCAGACACTTTGGCACGGAGACCGTGGAGCGTTCCGGCAGCAATGTCGGGCACAGGCTTTGCGACCGCTGCTTCTGCCACCAGCTTTCCTTTTGTAAAGTTGAGGCTTGCCCAAGAGAACTCGCCGCTCTGGAGCAGGGTGTATTCTCCGGCTGTGAGTTTGTCCTGCGTAACGACATTTCCCGGGAAAAGCCCGGCTTCCCACAGGATGACGGCGGCGCGCGCCTGCTGGCCGGGCGTCAGCCCTACCGGTTCGATGAACCAGACAAACCCTTGGAGCCAAAGCAGGAGCGGGAGAAAGACAAGACATCCTGCCCAAAGCCCTCGGCGCCGGAACAGAGGGCGGAGACGGAAAAAAAGACCGCAGCGCTTCTGGATGCGCAGCCGCACCCGCCGCTTGCGAGCCAGAGCAGCCAGCTTCCGGTAATGCCATGCAGCGCACCGGGCCGAAAATCCGCCGGGCCGGGGGACGACATCTGAAAGGGGAAGACTTCCGGCTGCGGCGGCCGTCAGCAGCCCTTCGGGATCACCATTCTGTGCGGAAAAGGAGATGCCTGCCCAGTGTTGGATCAGTTCCATGATAAAAGCTCCTATTCTTTCGAGAAGTCCGTCCGCAGGATCTGCCCACAAAGGGTGAGCCGCCGGGCAGAGAGCGTTTCGATCTTCAAATCGTCGCCGTAAACGGTCAGGATGCCCCTGCCCAGCTCGAGGCAGAGCTTGCCTTCCTCATAGGAGCGGATGCGCCGGAACTGTTCGATCTCCATCCGTCCTCCGCTCAGGTAAAACGAGGCCCGTCCGTAGAAGTTCTGGGGCGGCTGACGGAACATCCGCCGGAACCAGCCGCGCGGGGAGCATCTTTGCTTTTGTTTTCTTCCCACGCTGCTCCCTCCCGCCGTGCAAAATGCTGCCAATTACCACATATATATGGAAATGGAGGGTGCGCATATGATTCAGAAAGAGAAAATCCGGGACATGGGATATTTTCTGGCGGCATTGGCAGCGGGGCTTCTGCCCTTTGCCGCCATGGTAAGCCCTGAAAATAGCGCAAAGCCGAGATACAGAATGTCAAAACCGGTTTCGGCGATTGCCTGTGCGGTCATGAATTCACCCTCCTTTAATAAATCGTCCGCTTGACGAGTTCCATTAAAAAATCAATATTCTGCGCTCGAATCTTCAGGAGCATGGTAAGATTCATCATCAGAAAGCGGGCGAACTGTTCCCGGGTGAAGGTTTCGTCCCAGATGTCCCTTCGAACCCGCCCGTCCAGCTCCATCCGCCGGATCAGCGATTGTTCCAGAGCCGCCTGCATGGATTCCATACGGCCCAGGCCCGCCGCCTCCACATTGACCAGGCTGCCCATGAGCCGACCGGCGGAGCGGTCGATCCGGTCCCTCAAAAAGGCAAATATTTCTTCCAGCTGGCCGCAGAAGGAATCGGAGGTGATGGCGTCCCCCAGCTCGACCAGCGCCTGTTTCCAGTAAGCTTCCGTGAGTGCCAGAAGGATTT
>ERZ1106973.1780-NODE-1780-length-18551-cov-12.912846_pt1 | contig 18551 bp, 15 predicted proteins | sample MGYA00403686_ERZ1106973 | MGnify/ENA primary metagenome ERZ1106973 (study PRJEB35170, sample SAMEA104062408) | human gut metagenome | biome: human gut; feature: human-associated habitat; material: faeces | place: Denmark | collected 2012-11-06 ...
CTTCCTCCGCCTTGAAATAAAAAAATTTATCCTGCAAGATTGTTTCAAGAATCAATTTGTCGGCACACTTGTCAGAATTCAGATTGATTTTTTATCATCAAAAACGCTCTTGTGATAGGGTATCAATCTGGCAGTGATTTGTCAAGTGCGGGATTTTTGCATACATATGTCAAAATCCCACAGGATAACAGCGTATAAAAAGTAAATTACCCAAAATATTCATTAAGCTGTGCAATAAATTCCTCCGGCACTTTCCGTTCAAACGGAAAGCTTTCAATATTTCCCAGTCTGTCTGCAATATAGCCGAGCAGAACTGCACTTCTCTCCAATGACCAGTCTGACAGCAGTGCAATGGTGTCGTGACGGGTATGCATGCCAAACCCATCTCTGTTCAGAGTCATTGCAGGGATTCCTTTCCATGCAAAAGCATTGGAATCACTTCCCCATATCTGGTTCTTCGTTGACATTCCGATACCGATTTCATGAGCCATATATGTGAGTATACTGCAGACAGACGCATCACCGGTGACCCCTGCTACAGTTCCGCCTACAAGCTGTCCGGCAAGATCTACATTCATGTTAAAACGATGTGCCGAAAGTTCATTTTCATGAATTTTGATATAATTCTGACTTCCCAGCAGACCTTTCTCTTCTGCGCCAAACCATATGAATTCCATTGTTCTGCGTGGTCTGTGTGCATGGAAATATCTGCACAGTTCCATAATGATCGCTGCTCCGGACATATTATCATACGCCCCCGGTCCCTCCGGAACAGAATCATAATGTGCAGTCAGAGTCAGGATTTCCTCTGCCTTATCTGTCCCCTCGATACGTGCCACTACATTACGAGATGTACATGTTACTGTCTCCTGCTCTACAGATAAACATACCTGAGATGCACCCTTCGTCACCAGTTCGATGGCATCTTTGTAATGAATGCTTACGCCAGGAATCCTGTTATCATAATTGACAGCTTCTCTTCCTGCTTCTTTTTTCTCTTCTCCCGGCAGATTCTTTGGCAGAGCGTATGCACGTGGAACCAGATCCACACCTTCATCTAACGGAGAACCTGCAATACTGATGAATCCCACAGCACCGGCTTTCACCAACTTCCGGTACATATCTTTTCTCACCGGATCATTTACCATGACAATCTTTCCGCTAACATGTGCAAGGCTGATATCATCACCGTTCTCTGCATACGCAAATGGTGCTTCCAGCCCGTCCTCTGCTGTGTTTCCGCATCTTCCATATCCGGTTACTGTGTATTCTTTTGTGTATGGCTCTGTTACTTTCAGCTTTGCTTTTTTTATCTGAAAGGTATCAAAAGAGAATTCTTCCAGATGGCTCTCTACGCCAAAACTGTCCAGAGTTTTCTGAATCCTTTCTGCTGCTTTTTCTTCTCCTGCAGTTCCTGCCTCTCTGATATAGTCAAAATCTGCCAGAAATTCCAATTGACGCTTTCCACTGATCTCATTTATATTCATAATCGTAAAAACCCTTTCTCTTTTCTTGAATTGCTATAGAAAAGACCTTTTTCTTCTGATAACGTATATCATAACAAAAAGGTCTTCAATTTAATAAACTCTATTTTTATTTCAGACTGTCAAAGTATTCATCCCATGGTTTCGGTTCGTTGTCTTCTTCCTCTTCTTTTGGTGCTAAATCATTCTGCTCTTTTTTATCATCCATATCTGCCTGAACATTCTGCATTTCTGTGTTGTCTGTAATGTTCTGTTCATCTTCGTTTTCATAAGAAACCGGTTCTTCCGGCATACGCCAGAACTGCTGCGGATGCGTCTGTTCTTCCTGTGGCTGTTCACTCTGTGAATGGCTGTCAAACATGGGATTCACATAGTCTCGTGCCACACGTTCTTCTTCCTCTTTCTGCACTTTAAGCTCCCCTGTCAGATCACGATAGAACATTACTTCTGTCATGGCCATATATGGAAATATCCACAAGAGTGCAATATAGAATGTAAAAACAGAAAGAAACATCAATGGGATAAAGCTTATCTTCAGCATCAGATATCTTCCGAAGTTTCCATGCATCATCTCCAGACTCTCCTTCATAGCCTCTGTACTTTTCAATTCCGGCTTATCTGCCAGAATATAATAAGTCATCTCCAGAGGAATGACCAGAATCTGATAAACAATCATTCCAACGATCATCAGAACAACACCTGTATACAGCCAGGTGATCAGCACCTCCACAGAAGCATCTTCACCCGGAAGATTCGCATTACTGTAAATCGTATAGGGCAGCATGGTAAGCAGATTCAGTACTGCCATAAAAAATCCGGCAACGATCACTCTGTCCGGGTGATGTCTGTAAAAATAAAACAGATCATTTAATGAGTATGCTTTCCCTCTGGCAATATTCAGATACATATAATTCATACCTGCCGCTACCACATTGATCAGCAGAGTCAGAATAAATGTAAATGCATACGACAACACAATATCAATTGTTTCCTCTCCCGGAAATAAAGCCGAGGATATCATGCTGCTGATCAGAGCCAGTGCCTGAACTGCAACAAATGCCAGGATCAGTATCCCATATTTTCCTGACATGGCCTGCTTCGCATAGTTTTTTAATTCACGTCTCGATGTCATGTAATTCTCCTAAATCAGTCTGCCAGACCAAAGGCATCATGTACTGCATTCATTGCGCGCACGCCGTCCTTTTCATTGATCAGAACTGTCACACGAATCTCGGATGTAGAGATCATATTGATGTTTACACCCTCATTATAGAGGCTCTCAAACATCTTTGCAGCTACTCCGGGATTACTCATCATTCCTGCACCTACGATGGAAAGCTTCGCAATATTTCTCTCAGAATGAAGCTCTGCAAATCCAAGTCTTGCCTGATTTGCATCCAGAACTGCAACTGCATCATCCAGATCATTTCCATCTACTGTGAAAGAAATATCCTTTCTGCCCGCACGTCCGATAGACTGCAGGATCACATCTACATTAATATTCTTCTTCGCAAGGGTATCAAATAATTTAAAAGCTACACCCGGCTCATCCTTTAATCCGATTACCGCAATTCTCACTGCATCTGTATCCAGCGCAACACCGCTGATCAACATTCTCTCCACTGTAACTTCCTCCTTTACCACAGTTCCTTCACTGTTGTTTAAACTTGAACGTACCACAAGCGGCACGCCATATTTCTTCGCCATCTCCACAGAACGGTTGTGAAGCACACCTGCCCCGAGAGTCGCAAGGTCAAGCATTTCATCGTAAGTGATCTCTTTGAGCTTTCTTGCTTTCGGAACCTTACGCGGATCTGCTGTGTAAACACCATCTACATCTGTATAGATTTCACAGGCATCTGCATGAAGAGCAGCCGCAAGAGCAACCGCTGTTGTGTCAGAACCGCCTCTTCCAAGAGTCGTATAATCATCATACTTGTCAACTCCCTGGAAGCCGGTAACTATTACAATCTTTTTGCTGTCCAGCTCTCTTCTGATACGCTCTGTATCAATTCTTTTTAAACGTGCATTTCCATGACTGCTTGTCGTATGCATGGAAACCTGAAAAGCATTCAGGGAAACCGCAGGAACTCCCAGTTTATCCATCGCCATTGCCATCAGTGCAACAGACATCTGTTCTCCGATGGTAAAGAGCATATCCATCTCTCTTTTCGGCGGTTTCTCATTGACATCCCTTGCCATAGTGATCAGTTCATCCGTATATTTCCCCATTGCGGACAGAACGACAACCACGTCATTTCCTTTTCTGTACTCTTCTATACAGCGGCTGGCAACATTAAAGATACGTTCTTTATTTGCAACCGATGTACCGCCAAATTTCTTGACAATCAACATTGTTTTACTTCCTCCATAATAAGTTTACAGGAAAGAGAAGATTCTCATATCTTCCCTTTCCTGTTCTGTTTACAGTAATCACTGTACAAATATTTATCTGAAGTATTGTATCAGTGTCCACCTTATCAGGCACACTATATGATACACGAAATCTGTCAGTTTATCAATCTTTAACTCGAATCTTTGCAAGTACCTGATCTCCAATCTGAGCCAGTTTCTCTTCAAATGCTCCCTGTGTCATTTCATCAGTGATAAATGCACATTCCTGCGGAAGCTGTCCCAGGCTGATGATCTCAACATCACCAAATACCTTCTTCGCTTCTTCTGCTGCTTCTTTTTTAATTCTCACAAAAAATCTTCCTGTCACTTCATCCAGTGGTTTCAGTACTGCCGGAGTGCTGTTCCAGTTTGTCACAATGTTAACATGGAGATGTTTTGCGGCATCCACAATATCACCAACTACAGCACTTGCTGTAGGCAGTTTACCTGCACCGCTTCCATAGAACATGGCATCTCCAAGCATATTTCCATGTACAAATACTGCATTAAACACATCATTTACACTGTAAAGAGGGCTGTTCTGGCCGAGCATAAACGGTGCTACCATTGCATAACAGGTTCCGTCTGCCAGTCTGCGGCTGGTTCCAAGAAGTTTGATGGTTCTGCCAAGCTTCGCAGCATACTCCATATCTTCAGGTGTGATCTTTGTAATTCCCTCTGTATAAATATCTTCAAAATCAAAATATCTCTCATAAGCAAGAGAGGAAAGGATTGCGATCTTACGGCATGCATCGTATCCTTCCACGTCGGCGGTAGGATCTGCCTCTGCATAACCCTTCTGCTGTGCTTCCTTTAATACAGTGTCAAATTCACAGCCTTCTGTGCTCATCTTATAAAGCATGTAGTTGGTAGTTCCGTTCAGGATACCTGTTACTTCGTCAATCTCATCTCCTGTAAGGGAAGAATTGATGACACGAATGATCGGGATTCCGCCGCCACAGCTTGCTTCAAATAAGAAGTTAATGCTCTTTTCCTTTGCAATATCCATCAGCTCGCGGCCATGCTTTGCAACCAGAGCCTTATTGGAAGTGCAGACATTTTTTCCTGCCAGAAGTGCCTTCTTTACAAAAGTATAAGCAGGCTCCACACCGCCCATAACCTCTACTACAATATCTACTTCCGGATCACTGACGATCTGTTCATAATCATGGACCAGAACCTTCTCTACCGGCTGTCCCGGAAAATCACGAAGATCCAGAACATATTTTACATGAAGTTCCTGTCCGGCACGTCTGGAAATGCTCTCTTTATTTTCATTTAATACTTCAAATACACCGCTTCCAACTGTGCCATATCCTAAAATTGCTACATTGATCATTTTCTTTTACTCCCTGCCTAATATTTTCAGATAATGAATTCCTTCATTCTGTTCAATCGTCTCTACCATTGCTTCTGCATCCCCCTCGCCCGGAAGAATGTCCACACTCAGAGTAAGTGTGGCAATCCCATTGATAGGAATACTCTGATGAATGGTGAGAATGTTTCCATGAAACCGTGCAATCGTCTGCAGGACAACCGACAAAAGCCCCGGTTCATCATCCATCTGGATAATAAAGGTGATCGTCTTTCCCCTTGTCTCTTCATGAAATGGAAAAATATCATCTTTGTATTTGTAGAAAGAGCTTCTGCTGATTCCTGTGCGCTCTGCTGCATCCTGTACAGTGTCCACTTTGCCGGAGTCCAGAAGCTTCTTTGCCTCCACCACCTTCAGCAGGACTTCCGGAACTGCTCGTTCCCTCACTACAAAATATTTCTTTTTCTCTGTTACTGGTTTCTGCATATCAATTTACCTGTCCGTTCTTTAAAGACATTTGTTTTTACACACTGGATATATTATCACACCACACAAAAATACGCAAGAAATATATTCTGCTGAATCATTGTGTAAAATCATTATGCCTCAACACGAAAAAGGCTGTCCTGATTTCAGACAGCCTTTTTTATTCTTTTATTTCTTCAGTGCGATCCATTTCAGATATGCATTGATGAAAATATCAATTCCTCCGTCAAGTACTGCATCCACATTTCCGGTCTCCTCGTTTGTACGATGATCCTTTACCATGGTATATGGCTGCATAACATAAGAACGGATCTGATTTCCCCATCCGATATCTGTCACCTCACCGCGGATACCAGAGAGTTTTTCCTCTGCCTCCTGCTGCTTGAGAAGATACAGCTTGGCTTTCAGCATCTGCATGGCTTTATCTTTATTCATGTGCTGAGAACGTTCATTCTGACACTGTACCACGATTCCGGTAGGATAATGTGTGATACGGATGGCAGATGATGTCTTGTTGATATGCTGACCGCCGGCACCACTGCTTCGATAAGTATCAATACGGATCTCATCGTCATTGATCTCTACATCCAGATCCTTCTTGATATCCGGCATAACATCACAGGATACAAAAGATGTCTGTCGCTTACCTGCTGCATTGAAAGGAGAAATACGCACCAGACGGTGAACTCCCTTCTCTGATTTCAGATAACCGTAAGCATTTGTTCCGTTTACCTGGAAAGTAACAGATTTGATACCTGCCTCATCGCCGTCCAGATAATCCAGCACTTCCAGGGTAAATCCTTTCTTATCTGCCCAGCGGCTGTACATACGGTAAAGCATACCGCACCAGTCACAGGCCTCTGTTCCGCCTGCACCTGCATTCAGCTTAATGATAGCATTCTCACTGTCATATTCTCCGGAAAGAAGTGTCTTGATACGGATATTGTCAAAATCCTTCTGAAACTCATCCAGCATTTCCTGAATCTCAGGAATCAGTGCAGGATCGTTCTCCTCATATCCCATCTCGATCATGGTTTCCATATCTTCCATCTGTGTAACCAGATTCTGATAGGTCTCCATGTCATCTTTCATGTCTTTTAATTCTTTCATTTTCTTCTGGGAAACTTCTGCATCATCCCAGAAATCAGGCGCTTCCATTTCGCGCTCTAATTCTTCGACCTTCTGCTCTTTGTTAGCCAGGTCAAAGTGAATCCCTCACTTCCACTAATGGTTCTGTATAAGTCGCAAGAATGCTCTTGAACTGGTCTAATTCAACCACAGCTTCACCCACTTTCTTATTATAAATATTCTCTGTCGGACTCCCTGTGGATAACCGACTGAATTGCTATAGATTATAGCAGTCCTAGTAAATAATTCGTTTAAAATAATAACATATCTTTAAGCAAATTACAAACAAAGAATTACACATAAAGCCTGTGTAATTTATGAGAAGAAGCTCTCTGCAACACTTATATCTGCAATATATCCCACTGTTCCTGTCATATAGATGGTTCCGTCCTCTTCCATATCGATCTGTATCATTCCGCCTGGCTGATTTACATTAATACGGGATTCTACCAGCCCCAGCTTATAGGCTGCCGCTGCCGCCGCACAGCTTCCTGTTCCGGAAGCCTTTGTATATCCGGAGCCTCTTTCCCAGATTTCAATCTCCAGATTTCCCTTGTCGACCTGACGGCAGATCTGCAGGTTCATTCTCTCCGGAAATTCATCTGCATTTTCCACATAAGGTCCCAGATTCTTTACAGCTTCTGCACTTACATTGTCTGTAAAAATAATGCAGTGTGGATTACCAACTGTCAGGCAGGTAGCCTTGTATTCTTTTCCATGGAATACGAAATTCTCCTTAATTACTTCACGAACTTCACCGGAAACAGGGATATCGCTGGAGATAAAAGATGGTTTTCCTATGTTTACTTTAAATTCCGTTGCCCGGCTGTTCAGGCATTCCACATGAATCGTGCCTGACATAGTTTCAATGTCAAATTTTTTCTCAGTAATATATCCATTATCCATCAGATATTTGGCAAAAATACGCACGCCGTTTCCACTGATGGCAGATTCACTTCCGTCTGCGTTAAAAATACGCACACCCAATTTCCCATCAATTTCTACCGGTCCATAAAGCACACCGTCAGCGCCAAGCCCAAATCCTCTCTGGCAGAGAAGTGCAATCTTCTTTCCCTGAAGCTGTACCTGATTTTTCTTCGGATCAAGAATCAGATAATCGTTTCCAAGTCCCTGATATTTACTCATAATAATTGTATTTGCCATAACCATATCTCTCCTTCTGATTTATAATCCCGGATACTTCCCGCTTTTGTATCTGCATCGATAATCAATTGTCGGGCAATCTTTCCAACTCACTTCGCCACTTGTCTGATTAAATTTTGTGTCAGGCAATTTTCTCATATCACATCCTGACTTTATATTCATTATATTTTATTGTTTTTACCATGTATATAGAGTAAAATGCTTAAAGCATTGCAAAAAATGCTCTGTAGGTATTACAAAAAAAGACCATTATATCAGTTCTCTGATATAACAGCCTTACAGCAGCATCGCTCCTCTCTGTTCAGTTTTCTATTTCTTTACCCTATTTCGAAATAGTTACAAAGTTTTTACGATTACTTTGTAATTGCATGATACTATTATCGTGTAATAATGTCAATATCTTTGTAGCATATTTTCTCAGAAATTATAAAATATATTCGTTACTATTTGTTACATTCTTAGTAATAATTGTACATTTGCGCATTAAATGATATGATTATACCATGAATCAAACTTTTCCCTCCGCTTATTGCTTTCCACTGCTTATTTCTTTTCACAATCTCCACAGGGGACTTGCTTGATTCGATTAAATAATCATTGCAGATATCGGAGGCAGATATGTTATTATCAGAACAGTTCTATCAGACAGAAAAAACAGGATACCTGAACGAACAATTCCGACTTTTTCATCTTAAAGACCAGACCAGAAAGGAATTCTCTTACCATTATCATGATTTTCACAAGGTAGTTATCTTCATCTCCGGCAAGGCTGCTTATCATATAGAAGGAAAAGCTTATCAACTGAAACCATGGGACATTCTTCTGGTAAACCGCCATGCCATCCACCGCCCGGAGATTGATCCATCTGTTCCATATGAACGTTTTATTCTCTGGATCCAAAACGATATTCCCTGGCAGGAACTGCTGAAATGCTTCCAGAAAGCAAATGACCGAAGCTATAATCTGGTACGTCTGAACTCTGCTCTTCAGGAAAAGATGAAAGACATCCTGTTTGAACTGGAAAATTCCGCAAAATCCGATGAATATGGAAGGGAAATCCTGACACAGTCACTTTTTCTTCAGTTTATGGTTTATCTGAACCGTATCTTTCTGGAAAAGCAGTACATTTTTGATAAAAAATCCTACACCTTTGACTCGCAGATTGCCAGTATCCTTCAGTATATCAACCACAATCTGAAAGAAGATCTGTCTGTAGAAACGCTTTCTGCCAGATATTATGTAAGCAAGTACCATCTGATGCGGAAGTTCAAACAAGAAACCGGCTATACCCTTCATAATTATATTGTAAACAAGCGGCTTCTTATGGCACGTACTCTGATCTCAAATGGAATGCCTGTGACAAAAGCAGCACAGGAAAGCGGGTTCGCAGAATACAGCACTTTTTCCCGGGCATACCGTAAACAGTTCAAAACCAACCCCAGCGAAGAACTGCCTCATTATAGCAATCCTCTAAAATAATGCATCCACTACCTTTACACAACAATTCCATAACACAAAAAAGATGTAACCATATCTGAAAGAATCTTTCTTCCCAGACATAATTACATCTTTTATTGTTCTCAGGTCCAGCAGATATTCGCGCTCCGCTTACTGTTTCACTTTCTTCTTCGCTGTCGCACAGTAGAATACGAATCCCAGCAGTACCAGTGCCACGATCATCCATCCGGCCAGTGCTGCTGTTCCCAGACCTGCAAATTTATCATAGTAACCTTTCAGATAGATCACAATGATAATCGCCGGAATTCCATAGGCAACATAATTTTTCAGACATTTCGGGAATTTCATGCCTGTACCGGCATTCACCTCTGCAATGAAATTGTCCCATCCCCATCCGTTCTTTCTGGTACAAAACAGAAGGTAACCAAGACTTCCAAGAGGAAGAAGGTTATTAGAAACAATAAAGTCTTCCAGATCCATGATGTTGCTTCCATCTCCGAATGGCTGGAATCCGGAAAGTACATTGAATCCAAGCACACATGGAATGCTTAAGATCACAACAAGAACTGCGCAGACAACAACACTCTTTTTACGGTTCCAGCCAAACAGTTCCATATTAAACACGATCAGGTTCTCAAATACAGCAATGATCGTTGAAACCGCAGCAAATGTCAGAAACAGGAAGAACAGACTTCCCCACAAAGCCCCTCCGCTCATCTTTGCAAAAATATTGGGCAGAGTGATAAAGATAAGGCTTGGACCTGCATCCGGCTGGATTCCATAGGAGAAGCATGCCGGAATAATGATAAATCCTGCTGTCAGCGCAACAAAAGTATCGAGTACGGTGATGCTTACCGCCTCTCCGGTAAGGCTTCTGGATTTGTCCAGATAACTTCCGAAGATCAGCATGGCACCAATACCAATGGATAATGTAAAGAATGACTGACTCAATGCCGCAAATACTACATTACCAACTCCTGCTTCCTTAATCTTCTGAAAATCAGGAATCAGATAGAAGCGGATTCCTTCTCCCGCGCCTTCCATCATTACTGAATGAACCGCAAGGATCACCATAATGATAAGCAGTGCACTCATCATTACTTTGGAGATTTTTTCAATACCATTCTGCAATCCCATGAAACAGACTGCAAATCCGATCAGACAGATGATCACCATCCATAACATCATCGTCGGTGCATTTCCCAGCATATCGGAAAAAGACTGTGTTACTGCTTCCGGAGCCGCTCCAATGAAATCTCCCCGCAGACTCTTCACACAATAGTAGATCATCCATCCTCCTACTGTTGTGTAAAACATCATCAGCATATAACATCCAATAATACCAATAAATTTCAATGGCTTCCAGCAGCTTCCTGCAGGTGCCAGTTTGTCAAAACATTTCGCAACACTTGTGTGGCTTCCCCGTCCTACCGCAAATTCTGCTACCAGAACCGGAATACCGAGAATAACCAGAAAACATAAGTAGATCAGGATAAAGGCCGCGCCTCCATATGCCCCGCAGATATACGGAAACTTCCACACGTTTCCAATACCGATGGCACATCCTGCTGACACCAGGATAAAACCAAGGCGTGAGCCGAAAGACTCTCTTTTCATACTGTTTTTCCCCCTTTATGGAATTGTTATGTGACTGTTCATCAATCATAATCACATAGCTGTGGATGTACTGAACAGTTCAGACAGATATTCACAATCTGCCAATTCAACGCGCTAACGTGTTTTTGCGCACGATAAAAGGGCCTCATGATTCAGCCCTTTTATTTTGCAGCAGACATGATCTGCTCACAATGTTCTTTTTACAAAATCATTACTGCCCGCTCTGTAGTAATGAACTCACCACATACAGAAATGGGAGTCTTCTCAACTGAGATAAACGAGTCAGACCTTATTCTTACGTCCACAGCACTGTTTGTATTTCTTACCGCTTCCACATGGGCAGGGATCGTTCGGATATACTTTGATTTCTTTTCTCTGAACCGGTTTCTTAGGACCGGCACTGTCATCCTTGTTTGTTCCGGTAACTTTAGCTACCTGTTCACGCTCGATCTTCTGCTCTACATGTACATGGTACAGCATACGAAGAGTATCTTCCTGAATGGATGTGATCATTTCGTTGAACATATCAAATGCACTCATTTTATATTCAACAACCGGATCTCTCTGTCCATAAGCAGCAAGCCCGATACCCTGACGAAGGATTTCCATATCATCAATGTGATCCATCCACTTGCTGTCAATGCATTTCAGAAGTACAACTCGCTCTAATTCACGAAGCTGCTCCGGTTCCGGGAACTCTGCTTCTTTTTCTTCATAGAGCTTCACTGCCTCTTCTTTCAGTTCATGTCTGATCTCATCGCGTTTCTTGCCTTTTACACTCTCAGCTGTAAGCGGTCTGATCGGAATGATCGGAGTAAGAACACCGTTAAATTCATTCAGATCCCACTCTTCAGAATCTACATCATCAGAGAAACACATATCAACATAAGTATCCACTGTATCCTGGATCATCTTATAGATTGCTTCACGCATATTCTCACCGTCGAGAACCTGACGACGTTCTTTGTAGATGATCTCACGCTGTTCATTGTTTACCTGGTCATAATCAAGAAGATTCTTACGGATACCAAAGTTGTTAAACTCAATCTTCTCCTGAGCTTTCTCAATTGCATTGGAAAGCATCTTGTGCTCAATCTGTTCATTCTCTGCAACACCAAGAGATGTAAAGATCTTCATCAGTCTCTCAGAACCGAACAGACGCATCAGGTCATCTTCCAGGGAAATATAGAAACGGGATTCACCCGGATCTCCCTGACGTCCGGAACGTCCGCGAAGCTGATTATCAATACGTCTGGACTCATGACGTTCTGTACCGATGATCATCAGACCACCTGCATTTCTTGCCACATCATCCAGCTTGATATCTGTACCACGACCAGCCATGTTAGTGGCGATCGTAACTGCTCCTGCCTGACCTGCCTGTGAGACAATCTCTGCCTCAAGTTCATGGAACTTGGCATTCAATACATTATGTTTGATTCCCTGTCTCTTCAGCATACGGCTGAGAAGCTCGGAAGTTTCAATCGTAATGGTACCGACCAGTACAGGCTGCTGTTTCGCATGAGCTTCCACTACAGCATTGACAACTGCGTTGAATTTCTCTTTCTTTGTCATATAAACAGCATCTTCATGGTCAACTCGGATAACCGGTCTGTTAGTCGGGATCTCTACAACGTCCATTGCATAGATATCACGGAATTCTTTCTCCTCTGTGACAGCTGTACCGGTCATACCGCCCTTCTTATCATATTTATTAAAGAAGTTCTGGAAAGTGATGGTTGCCAGAGTCTTGCTCTCACGTTTGATCTTAACATGCTCTTTCGCTTCGATTGCCTGATGAAGACCATCTGAGTAACGGCGTCCCGGCATGATACGTCCGGTGAATTCATCAACAATAAGGATTTCATCATCTTTAACTACATAATCCTGATCCTTATGCATCAGGTTATGGGCGCGAAGTGCAAGTGTAATATTATGCTGGATTTCCAGATTCTCCGGATCTGCCAGGTTTTCAATATGGAAAAATTTCTCAACCTTATGAACGCCCTGCTCTGTAAGGTTTACGATCTTATCTTTCTCATTTACAACGAAGTCACCTGTCTCGATAACTTCTTCACCCATGATGGCTGCCATCTTGGTCATCTCATGGCTGGCTTCACCGCGCTCTAACTGCTGAGCAAGGATATCGCAGGCCTCGTATAACTTGGTTGACTTACCGCTCTGTCCTGAAATGATCAGAGGGGTACGTGCCTCGTCGATGAGAATGGAGTCGACCTCATCGATGATACAGTAGTGCAGATCTCTCTGTACCAGCTGTTCTTTATAGATAACCATGTTGTCACGCAGATAATCGAAACCAAGTTCGTTGTTCGTAACATAGGTAACATCACAGTTGTATGCAGCACGACGCTCATCCTGCTTCATATCATTTAAAACAACACCGACTGTCAGGCCAAGAAACTCATGGATCTTTCCCATTTCTTCCGCATCTCGTTTAGCCAGGTAATCGTTGACTGTTACGACATGCACACCTTTGCCTTCCAGTGCATTTAAATATGACGGAAGTGTGGCGACAAGTGTTTTACCTTCACCTGTTCTCATCTCTGCGATACGTCCCTGATGGAGAATGATACCACCGATAAGCTGCACACGGAAATGTTCCATTCCAAGAACACGCTTGCCTGCTTCACGTACAACCGCAAATGCCTCAGGAAGCAGATCATCCAGTGTCTCTCCCTCTTCAAGACGTTTCTTAAATTCTCTTGTTTTTCCTCTGAGTTCTTCGTCGCTTAACTTCTGCATGTCCGGGCGCAGGCTCTCAATTTTCTCAACCAGAGGCATGATACGCTTAACCTCTCGCTGGCTGCGGGTCCCGAATACTTTTGAAAACATATTCATATTAGGTTTTACTCCTGTTTATTTCTTTTTTATACAAGCATTGCTGCCATATAACAATTGCTACTGTGCGGAATAATTTCTGTTCACTCCGTCCACAGCAGACATGTCAGCAGCATGCGAACATTACAAACGCTTACTATAATACACAATACTTGTATATTCTAACACTTTCCGTTATGGAAAACAATGAATTTTTCATGAACAAACCAAGAAAATTACGGAGTCACCAAAATTTATCGCTTTGTATCCACGATCAGTCTGCCAAATTTCTGCAGTTCCTTTTTGGCCTGTATAAAATCCGGTAAATGCCACTCCCAGTTCGGAGAACCAATGGTTCCCGGTGTGTTGATATGGCCCTCTTTTCCAAGTCCGAGAATATCTGCCAGCGGAATGATCGCATATTCTGCCTGATTCTGCATGGTGTACTGCAGGAATCTGTCCTTGACAGAGCCCTGTGATGCTCCCGCCTTCTTTAACATCCTGCGGATTTTTCTTCTGGCTGCGGCACTCATATTTCCATACCACTGCATGATCGTATCATTGTCATGCGTTCCTGTGTAGAAAATCATGTTTTCCACATCATGGAAGGTATCTCGGGCATATTTTCCACCTGTTTCTATGGAGAAGATCAGAATCTTCATTCCCTTCAGATGATAATGATCTTTCAGCATCAGAACCTCCGGACGAAGCAGCCCCAGATCCTCTGCTACCAGATCTAATCCCGGAATTTCTTTCTGAAGTGTATCAATGACCTCATATCCCGGTGCCTCGATCCATTCACCGTCAATAGCAGTCGGGCAGTCTGCCGGAATTTTCCAGTATGTATCAAATGCCCGGAAATGGTCGATCCTTATAATATCAAACAATTTGTTGCTATAGCCGATTCTGTCCACCCAGAATCTGTAATCCTGTTCCTTCATATGCTCCCAGTCATAGATCGGATTTCCCCATCTCTGCCCTGTAGCACTGAAATAATCAGGCGGTACTCCGGCGATGAAGATCGGACGTCCATCTGTATCAAGAAGAAAGTTATCTTTTCCACCCCATACGTCTACAGAATCCTGTCCCACATAGAAAGGAACATCTCCCATAATCTGGATTCCGGCATCGTTTGCAGCCTTCTTCACCTTCATCCACTGTGTGTAGAAAATATACTGAAGAAACATCTGATACTGCGCCTCTGTCTCCACCTCTGCCGGTAACTTCTGTCTGTTCTCCGGCCAGGTTCTATATTCTTCCGGCCAGTCATTCCAGCATTCTCCGTTATTTGCTTTCTTTAATGCGCGGAACACACCATACTCATATACCCATTCCTGTGAAGCAAATTCTTTATATGCTGTTTCTTCCTGTCCCTTTTTCTCTGTAAAAACATCAAACGCAGTTCTTAAGAAAGGCTCTCTGTACTGGCGGACAGCCTCATAATCTACTCTTGTAGCTCTCTCCTGAAATTCCTTTGGATGTTCCTTTAACAGACCTTCCTCTGCAAGCGCATCAAGACTGATATATAACTCATCCCCTGCACAGGAGGAATATGGCTGGTATGGAGAATTACCATAGCCAACCGGGTTCAGTGGCAGTATCTGCCATATCTTTACATGATTCTCCTTTAATAACTCGATAAATTGGAATGCAGATTCTCCAAGTTCTCCGGCACCAATACGGGACGGAAGTGCGGAAACTGGCATTAATACTCCGGCTTTTCTCATGATTTTTGTGCTCCTTCCTTCTTTTTACACTTCTTCATTTATAAAATTTCGGTAACTATTCTTCAGCAATCCATTCCAACAGAACATTCCAACAGAATATACAAGTCAATATTCCATTGCCGCAGACAATCCGGAATGAATTTCAACTTGTAATTTTTTAACTGCTGAACAGTTACAAATTTCATAATATCTTTTGATATTTTAACATATTTAGGCCACTGCGTCAAAGCATTCCTTATGCGCTAAAGGTATATATTTTTCCTGACAAAAAAGCTCCCTTACAGGGTGGCATTTTGTCTCTCTGTAAGGAAGCTTTTCTTTATGAAAACTTTTTTATGGCTGTCTATGTTTCATATTTTTGATCTTATAAGCAGATTTAGAATTCCGGTTCGATCAGACCGTAAGTATTGCCTTTACGTTTGTAAACTACATTTACCTGCTCTGTCTCTGCATTGTAGAATACAAAGAAATTATGTCCGAGCAGTTCCATCTGTACGCATGCATCTTCCGGATACATTGGTTTGATTCCGAATTTCTTGGTACGGATGATCTTAACTTCTTCATCCTCATCGTAGTCCTTGTCCAGATATGCTTTCTGGAAGTTGGCTGCTGCCTGCTGTTTGTCTACGATTTTATTTTTGTACTTGCGAAGCTGACGTTCAATGACTTCCTCTACCAAATCGATTGATACATACATGTCATTGCTTACCTGTTCGGAACGAATGATATTTCCTTTTACAGGGATTGTCACTTCAATTTTCTGTCTTTCTTTTTCAACACTTAAAGTTACTACAACTTCGGTGTCAGGAGTGAAATACCTTTCCAGTTTACTGAGCTTGTCCTGGACTGCTGTCTTAAGACCTTCTGTAACTGTAATATTTTTTCCGCTGATGATAAACTTCATGCTTCCATCCCCTTTGCTGTTTGATGAATCTATTATAACACACATTTTTGAATTTTAACACTATTTTATTAAAATTTCACATTTTTTCTGTTTACTTCAGAAATAACTTTAAAGTTCCTTTGTCATTATGGGGAAATAGCAAAAATTCTGTAATTGTTCTGTACATTTTCACTGTGATTCCTGAGATTACTATAAAAATTAGTTAAAGTTTAATCAGTTCTGAGAATGAAATATTTCCGCCAAAAAGATCCAATGCACTGCCTACTGTGACATCCAGTCTGTCTTTTCCATATTTTCGCAGATCCTCAATATCCTTCATGGAGCCAACTCCACCTGCGTAAGTAACCGGATTTCCTTTATACTCCCCCAGCAGAGATGCAAGTTCTGTTTCAACTCCGCGTGCCTTTCCCTCCACATCTACTGCATGGACCAGAAACTCATCGCAGTAACTTCCCAGTTCTTTCATAATATCCAGTGTCATAGTGACATCTGTAAATTTCTGCCAGCGGTCTGTCACAATATAGTATTTTCCATCTTTTCTGCGACAGCTCAGGTCAAGAACCAGTTTCTCTTTTCCCACAGTCTCTTTCATTTTGTTCAGATTTTCCCAGGAAATCCTTCCATCTTTAAATACATAAGATGTAACGATTACATGACTGGCACCTGCACTAAGATATTCCCCTGCATTTTCCGGGTTCACTCCTCCGCCGATCTGTAATCCTCCCGGATAAGTATGTAATGCAAGAATCGCCTGTTCTTTTGTTGATTCATAGTATGGGGAGTCATGACCATTTAACAGAATTACATGTCCTCCTTTTATCCCTGCCTTTTTATATAATTCTGCATAGAAAGATGCATCCTGCTCAGATACAAAATTCTCACTTGCCTGATCCTGTACGTCCGTAAGGCTCCCACCTACAATCTGCTTTACTTTTCCATTATGTATATCAATACATGGGCGAAATTTCATGAAATCCGTACCTCCATATCCGTTATATGTACTCTCAGAATCTTTTTGTACTTATAGCAAGCCTCTTAAATTAATGCATTTGAGACAGTTCAGCAGAGTGCGAAAGACAAGGAAGATATCTGCAGGCGTGCTGACGCAGGATTTCAGTTACTGTTCACTCCGTTCACAGTAACGGATTTCACGCTCTGATGAGCTGAATCAATATGCATTATTTACAATGATTGCTATAGTTAGATGCAAAAACAAATGCAATAAAAACTTCGGGAGTACACTATTTAAATTTTACCGATTTAACACGATAATACCATAAATTATTCCTGATGTCTATCTTCCTTCTGCCGCATTGCCAACAGCATCACCCACATCTTCTACAGCATTACCTACCCCTTCGCCCAGATCTTTGACGCTGTTTCCCAGTTCACCGGATACTGTGCCGTCACCGTTGTTGTTTTCATCAATTCTGGTATTATCTGCAGTGTTATCTGTTGCATTGCTATTCTGTTTTGTCTCATTTTCTGCAGCTTCATCCTCTGCGGCAGTTCCATTGTCTGTGACGGTTCCACCATTATTTACATTTTTATCTGCCGCATTGTTTCCTGATGTGCTATTTCCATTTGTATTGTTTTCTCCTGCGCTATTTTCCATGTTATCATCGTTTGCAGCATTATTATCCGTCATATTTTCTTCGTTTGTGTCTGCCTCATCAGCTGCTTTATTTGCATTTCCACATGCTGTGAATATGCCCAATGACATAATAAGTGCTGTACCTGTCAGAATCTTTTTTACCTTTATTCCCATATTCATCTCCTGTTCCCGGAAAGCATTCTGCCGGTCCATGCAGCAGAACCTCTCCGTCTTTTCATGTTTTTATATTATGTTTTTAATATGTACCAAAAACTCAATACTATTCTGGAAAAAATTTACTTTTCATGCTATGATTTAAATAACACAAAACAGATTACTCCGTACATATATACTCCCACAATCTAGCGTACCGACAAGTTGATTTCCCGAACAATCTTGCGTCTAAATTTCTTATTTCCGCGTTGTCGTCGGTCGCCGTAGC
>ERZ1106973.1786-NODE-1786-length-18497-cov-29.729097_pt1 | contig 18497 bp, 15 predicted proteins | sample MGYA00403686_ERZ1106973 | MGnify/ENA primary metagenome ERZ1106973 (study PRJEB35170, sample SAMEA104062408) | human gut metagenome | biome: human gut; feature: human-associated habitat; material: faeces | place: Denmark | collected 2012-11-06 ...
CGAAACAGAAAAACAAAAAAGGAGAAATCATCATGGGTAAAAATGCAATCGTTGGCCAATCCGGCGGCCCCACCTCTGTCATCAACGCAAGTCTGGCGGGCGTGTTCGAGAGCTGCAAGAGCCGTGGCGCAGACATCGTCTACGGTATGTGCAACGGCGTGGCCGGTCTTCTGGAGGAGCGGGTCGTTGACCTGTCCACCCTGCTGACCGATGACCTTGACATCGAGCTGCTCAAGCGCACCCCCTCCAGCTTCCTCGGCAGCTGCCGCTACAAGCTGCCCGACTGGCACACCGACGAGACTGTGTACAAGAAGCTGTTCGCCATCCTCGAGAAGCTGAACATCGGCTACTTCTTCTACATCGGCGGCAACGACTCGATGGACACCATCGGCAAGCTGGCGGAGTACGGCGAGCGCATCCAGAGCGACATCCGCTTCATGGGCGTGCCCAAGACCATCGACAACGACCTGATGGTCACGGATCACACCCCCGGTTACGGCTCTGCGGCCAAGTACATCGGCGTGGTGATGAAGGAGATCATCCGTGACGCCACCGTCTACGGCACCAAGTACGTCACCGTCGTGGAGATCATGGGCCGCAACGCCGGCTGGCTGACCGCCGCCGCCGCGCTGGCCAAGAGCGACGACTGCGAGGGCGTGGATATGATCTGCCTGCCGGAAGTCCCCTTCAACGTGGAGCACTTCGTCGAGAAGGTGCGGACGATGCAGGAGAAGAAGCCCAGCATCGTCATCGCTGTGTCGGAGGGCGTCAAGCTGGAGGATGGCCGCTACGTCTGCGAGCTGGCAGATGACGTCCACGCAGTGGATGCCTTCGGCCACAAGGCCCTGACCGGCACCGCCCGCTATCTGGCCAACGTGGTGGCCCGCAATCTGGACACCAAGACCCGCTGCATCGAGCTTTCCACCCTGCAGCGCTGCGCCGGACACCTGACCAGCCGCACCGACATCACCGAGGCCTATCAGGTCGGCGGTGCTGCCGCCAAGGCTGCTTTTGAGGGCGTCACCGGCCAGATGGTGGCCCTGAAGCGCATCTCCAACAGCCCCTACCAGTGCACCACCGAGCTGCATCCCATCAGCGAAGTGGCAAACCTCGAGAAGAAGGTGCCGCTGAGCTGGATGAACGAGAATCATACCCAGATGACCGAAGATTTCCTCGCTTACGCACGGCCTCTCATTCAGGCTGAGCTGACCCCGCTGTACATCGCCGGTCTGCCTCACCACATCTACATGAAGACCCAGAAGTAAGCTTCTGTTTCGCAATGGCACCCCTGCATCTGCGGGGGTGCTTTTTTGTACGGAAACGACTCGAATTTACCTGTTTTTTGCTTGTGTTTTACACAAGCCTGTATTATAATATAGATATATCTGCGTCGTCCGCTGTTGGACGGCGCGTTTTTTCGTGAGTGATCTTCTGATCTTCGAGGAGGCAGAGTATTTCCATGACACAAAATTCCCGGACCGGCGATCTGACCAGCGGCCCCATGCTGCAAAAGATCATCCTGTTTTCCCTGCCGCTGGCGGCATCCAGCATCCTGCAGCTGCTGTTCAATGCGGCTGACGTGGTGGTCGTGGGCCGTTTTGCGGGCAGCACGGCGCTGGCGGCCGTGGGTTCCAACGGCGCACTCATCAACCTGCTGGTCAACCTGTTCGTGGGCCTGTCGCTGGGCGCGAACGTCGTCGCGGCCCGCTGCTTCGGCGCAAAGGACGAAGAGGGCGTCCACACCACCGTCCAGACGTCGGTGACGCTGGGCCTCGTCAGCGGCCTCTTTCTGGCCGTGGTGGGCATCTTCGCGGCCCGGGGCCTGCTGGAGCTGATGAGCTGCCCTGAGGACGTCATCGACCTGTCCACCCTCTACCTCAAGATCTACTTCATCGGGATGCCCATGACCATGCTGTACAACTTCAGCTCGGCGCTGCTGCGTGCCGTGGGCGACACCAAACGGCCTCTGTTCTGTCTGGCCGTGGCGGGCGTCATCAATGTGGTGCTGAATCTCGTCTTCGTCATCCTCTTCTCCATGAGCGTAGCGGGCGTCGCGCTGGCCACCATCATCAGCCAGACCGTTTCCGCCTGCATGGTCACGGCCCTGCTGGTGAAGGAGAAAGGCCCGCTCCACCTCGACCTCGGCCATCTGGGCTTCCACGCGGGGGCGCTGGGCCAGATCCTGCGCATCGGCCTGCCCGCCGGGCTGCAGAGCACCGTGTTCAGCCTCTCTAACGTCGTCATCCAGTCGGCGGTCAACTCCTTCGGCTCCACCATCGTGGCGGGCAACTCGGCCGCCTCCAACCTCGAGGGCTTCGTCTACACGGCCATGAACGCCTTCGCGCAGGCCGCCGTCACCTTCACCAGCCAGAACATGGGCGCACGCCGCTACGACAACCTCGACCGCGTCATGCGCAACTGTCTGCTCTGCGCCGCCGTCACCGGCCTCGTGCTGGGCGGTGGTGCCTCCCTGCTGGGCGAACAGCTGCTCCACTTCTACTCCTCCGACGAGGCCGTGATCGCGGCCGGTCTGGCCCGTATGCACATCATCTGCACCACCTACCTGCTCTGCGGCTGCATGGACGTGCTGGCCAGCTGTCTGCGCGGCCGGGGCTACTCCGTCCTGCCGATGGTGGTCAGCTTCGTGGGCAGCTGCCTGCTCCGTCTGGTCTGGATCGCCACCATCTTCCAGCTGTTCCGCTCGACCACCACCCTCTATCTCAGCTACCCCATCAGCTGGATCCTGACGGCGCTGGTGCACCTCGGCTGCCTGCTGGTGGTGCGGCATAAGATGAAGCAGGAGATTTCCTTGACAAAAGCGGCGTAATACTTCTCCACTGATAACCGATAAAGGCCGGAGACCTCTGCAATAGACGTCTCCGGTCTTTTTGTAGCTATTCCCTTATTGATTCCTTCCTGATTTTCTGTATAATATTATCTATACAGTATTTCCTTCATAAATGAAAGAGAGTTTCTTTTAATGTGCTACGCTGATTTGAAAGCAAAACGATTAAAATACCATATCAGTCAATCGAAATTAGCTGTTGCTTCTGGCTATACAAAAGCCGCTATTTCCTCTTGGGAACGAAATAAAGTTATTCCTTCCCCTTACGATTTAGAAAAGCTAAATGCTATTTTAACGCAACTTATCGACGCCATCAATGCAGGCACTTTAAATATTCAAAAAAAATCAATTCGTCCTTCTCCATTCGCTTCCCATGCGCTTCCCAAGAATATAAAATCGCCCGAAGAATACAAATCTCTGCTTTCTGCATATTCTCCTTTATCCTACAACCCCTATCGTGCAAAGCTATCTGAGCTTTACAAATGTGCTCAATGTCCAAAATCTAGCGCTTCGCCAAAGGCTATTGCTCTCTTCTCCGGGTGTGGTGGAATGTCATTGGGTTTTGCTTCCGCCGGCTTCAACGTCATCGGACATGTTGAAATTGATGAATCTGCGTGCCAGATTTATCATCACAATTTTCCTCACAGCACTTTACTCGCACATGATATATGCTCCATAACTGACAAAGATTTATTCTCTTGGCAACAACAATATGGGCCTATTGATTTGATTATCGGCGGTCCACCATGTCAGGGATTCAGTCTTGCCGGTAAACGTGATCCAGAAGACGTGCGAAATCAGCTTTACAAATATTATGTTCACATCGTATCTGTTCTGCGTCCTAAAATATTTGTAATGGAAAATGTACGCCTCCTTACTTCAATGAAAACATCGGATGGAGAATTATTTATAGACTGCATTCTTCGCGCCTTCTCCTCAACCGGTTACAGTATTACACGACATGAAATAAATGCTTCTGATTATGGCGTTCCCCAAACCCGCGAACGCCTTTTTCTCGTTGGCGTCCGTAGCGACTTAAACAAGAAATTTATTTTTCCTGACAGCATACCTTCTGATACACAAAAATTGACTTTTCGTGATGCTACTTTTGATTTGCCTTTCTTGGAGTCTGGAGAATCTTCTCTTGACCCGCTTCATTGGAGCATTTCTCATCCAACTCATGTCATCCAGTGGCTAAAAAATGTTCCTGAAGGTCATAGTGCGCACGAAAACATCGACCCTGCACTTAGACCTCCAAGTGGATTTAATACCACCTATAAACGCATCCGTTGGGACGAACCTTGCTCTACAATCTCCACAAATTTCAGTATGATTTCCGGATGTCGTAATGTTCATCCTTCTTCTACACGTTCTCTTACCATCCGGGAAGCTACCCGTGCACAATCTTTTCCCGACGAGTTCATTTTTACCGGAAAATGGGGAGACATCCGAAGGGCCATTGGCAATGCTGTTCCCCCTATTTTGGCTGCCTGCATCGCAAAAGCTTTATATCAACAATTCTTTGACATCAAATCTTTCTGAAATATCCTGCCTTCAAATTGAATTGCAATTGTGTCGGATGCTGTCTTTGGCCACCTCTTTGAAATTGAATAAAGCCAAATCTAGGTGCATAATGGATTTTGTTATCGTTCTTATAGGTTCCCTTCCTTATCACATACGGTGAAAGCTCAAAACCACTATATGCCTTTGATATGGCAACGATTTCTTCCATTGAAAATACTGCTATATCACATTGTTCAAAATCACTATACCGAACTGTTTGATGCAGCAAATAATCCGGTGGATACGGGTCATCTTTGTATGCTTTCTGGAAAAGAAGCATCGTAATATAGTCCTGCCATACGGTAAAAATTTCCTTCCACTCCTGTTGAGCTTCGCAAGGCAATTCTTCCCAATAGAAACGGTTCGGGTCTGAATTACGGCAATTCAACTGCTGGGCAGTCATAATATCGAGTGGACGAAATCCTATATCTCCACAGAACATCGACATTCCCTGCTCTCCCATCGAACTGACACTTATTCCATTTGTTCTGAGCAGATAACAAAATGCTTTTGCAGTAGTAAAGTACATTTGGTCGTTTGTTGGAGTCTTCTTATTGCAATTTTTTACTGACACACCAATAGTTTCCAATCCCCTGCTACTTGTTATCTGCAAAAGGACATCCGACTTACATTTCGTAATAGGATTTCCTTCTTCGTCCTGCAGAGCATCCCCTACTCCTGATGTTGCAAGTCCACCCAGCCACCATGCTTTTACATCATAAACATTGACATTCCTGTCATTTGCTATATATTGTAAAAGAATCTCTGCTGGACTTCCACAAAAAACATGTAGTGTATTCCCTTCAACCGGATAAAACAATTTATTGTCAAGCTCATTGATGTGCTCTGTCAGTGTTTTTTCAAATTTATGTCCCTTCTTCCGACCTTCTGTTCCTGCAATGATTTGCATCTGGTGCTCTGGACTCGTTGCATTCAAAGCCATTGTTTTTCTCCTTTTGTTACATTTATAAGCCTTCAAACAGTTCACTGAGCGAAATCTCAAGTCCATCTGCAATTTTCTTAATATTGCAGATGGATATATTCCGTTTTCCCGCTTCTACAGACGCAAAATAGGTTCTATCCATTCCTATCTCAAGCGCAAATTTTTCTTGACTAAGTCCTTTTTTCATCCTTAGTTGTTTGATTTTCTTTCCAAGTTCGACCGTAATCAACTCAATTCCCCCTTCATTTGAAGTATATAGGTAACCGGCTTTTAAGTTAACGGACTATAAGCAACATTGTTAAAATACTCCTGTTTCAGCGTACTTCTCTGAATAAATAGCACAGGAACCCGAAACCGTTTAACACCTCGATTGGCATTCAAACTGGTTCCGGGTTCCTGTATTTATACTATTCTTTTGTCTTAAATGCTATTTTTGTTTGACGGCTCCCGCCTACTTTAATCTCTTCGCCAGCAGATACCGGTCATAGCCGCCGTACATCTCCCGGCGGCAGACGATCTCAAAGCCGCAGGCGAGGGCGTTGCGGAGGCTGTACTGGTTGTCGGGGCTGACGGTCGCCCCGATGCCCACGATGCCGGGGCGGAGCCGGGTCAGGGCTGCTTCCAGCAGCTTCCGCTGCAGGCCGTTGCCCCGGTAGTCGGGGTGGACGATGGCGCTGTCCGCGTTGGCCCAGCCGTCCCACGCAGGTCTGGGGATGCCCATGAAGGCGGCATAGTTGTGCTCGTCCTGCCCGCAGTAGCGCAGGATGAAGTAGGCCCCCAGCCGCCCGCCGTCCCAGCCGCCGATGCACAGGTCGTCCCGCAGATAGCGGGCGATATTTTCCAGCGTGTCGGGCACGAACTGCTCCGGATGGGGCATCCCGGCCCGCACCTCGTTCTGCAAAGCGTAGAAGGCGGCGGCATCCTCCGGCCCGGCGGGGCGCAGGGTCATGGTGCGGCTTTCGGGCCTGCCGCACCCTTTGTGCAGAAGAACTTCCATTCTTGCTCTATCCCTCCAAAATAAAATCATACTTTCCGGTCGATTCCAGTATAAATGCCGTTTGAAACATTGTCAATTTATGTTATAATATTTGTAGAAAAAGTTTCTGCCGGGCATCCTTGTGCCCGGGCAGGGCTTTTTCTGAAGTCCAGGCAGGGCCGCCCTGCCCGTGTACCGGAGGAAACGAACCATGAGAGATCCCAGCTTATCCCCTTCCAGCCGCTTGGGCGGCGCTGTCATCAGCGACCGCATCGTCAGCGCCTTGCTGGAGGAACTGCGCACCGGCCGCTATGCACAGGCCGACCGTCTGCCTGCGGAGGTGGACCTTGCCGCCGAACTCGGCGTCAGCCGCACCGTCATCCGAGACGCACTGAGTGAGATGGAGCGTGCGGGCTACATCGAGCGGGTGCGCGGCATCGGCACAGTGGTCAACCGGAGCGTGCTGGGCCTGCGCAGCCGCTTGGACCAGAAGCTGGAGTACTACCCGCTCATCCGCAGCTTTGGCAGCTACCCCCACGCCGACGGCATCCAGATCTATCCCTTCCGCGCCAACGAAGAGCTGGCCCGGGAGCTTGCCATCGAGCCGGGCGACGAGGTGATCTGCATCAAGAAGCGCATCCTCGCCGACACCACCCCCGTCATCTACTCCATCGACTACCTGCCCCGCGCCCTCTTCGGCAGCCGGGACTTCACCCGCATCGACCTGTCGGGCGACGTATTCGAGGTCTTGGAGCGGGAGTGCCGCCAGCAGGTGGCTTCCAATGTGGCCCACCTCAAGGCCAGCTGCGGGGACGAATCCATCCGCGCCGCCATGCGTCTGGCCCCCGGCGAGGCCATGCTGCTGCTGGATGAGATCTGCTACAACCGGCTCTGCCATCCCGTCATGCGTTCGCTGAGCTACTACACGAATTTCTTCGACTTCTCGATTCTTCGAAAGCTTCTTTGACGGAGGGAAACAAAACAATATGCGTCATCTGATCGATCCGTTGGATCTCAGCCAGCAGGAGATCACCTCTCTGCTGGATTTGGCCGACCACATCTGCGCCGACCCGGCCGCTTATCAGGATGTGGCCGCCCACAAAAAGCTGGCCACCCTGTTCTACGAGCCGTCCACCCGCACCCGCCTCTCCTTTGAGGCCGCGATGCTGAACCTCGGCGGCCATGTCCTTGGCTTCCCCAGTGAGAACGTGTCCAGCGCATCCAAGGGCGAGAGCGTGGCCGACACCATCCGCGTCGTGTCCTGCTACGCCGACATCGTGGCCATGCGCCACCCCAAGGAGGGTGCGCCGCTGCGGGCCAGCCGGTACTCCCGCATCCCTGTCATCAACGCAGGCGACGGCGGACACCAGCACCCCACCCAGACCATGACCGACCTGATGACCATCCGCCGCCGCAAGGGCCGTCTCCACGACCTGACCATCGGCCTGTGCGGTGACCTGAAGTTCGGCCGCACCGTCCACTCCCTCATCAAGACGATGGCACGCTGCGAGAACATCCGCTTCGTCCTCATCAGCCCCGAGGAGCTTCGCGTGCCCGACTACATCATCACCGACGTCCTCGAGGCCAACCACATCCCCTACAAGGAGACCCGCAGCCTCGAGGAATCCATGCCCGAGCTGGACATCCTCTACATGACCCGCGTCCAGAAGGAGCGCTTCTTCAACGAGGAGGACTACATCCGCCTGAAGAACAGCTACATCCTCACCAAGGACAAGATGGCCCTCGCCAAGCCCGACATGGCGGTGCTGCATCCCCTGCCCCGCGTCAACGAAATCGCGCTGGACGTGGACGACGACCCCCGTGCCGCCTACTTCGAGCAGGTGCAGAACGGTGTCTACGTCCGGATGGCACTTATCATGACACTGCTGGGCCTCAAGGACCCCAAGGCAGACAAGGAGGACAACTGAAATGCTGAACATTGATGAGATTCAGAACGGTATCGTTATCGACCATATCAAGGCAGGCACGGCCATCGGCCTGATGGACCTGCTGGGCATCAAGGGCAACCGCACCTCCAGTGTGGCCCTCATCCAGAACGCCCGCAGCCACAAGGCTGCATCGGGCCGGAAGGACATCATCAAGGTGGAGGGCGACGCCTCTTGGCTCAACCTCGACGTGCTGGCCTATCTCGACCCCGACATCAGCGTGACCGTCATCGAAAATGGCCGGGCCATCAAGAAGGAAAAGCCCCAGCCCCCCAAGCGTCTGGTCAACATCGTGCGGTGCAAGAACCCCCGCTGCATCTCCTCCATCGAGGAAGAGTGCGACCAGATCTTCGAGCTCAGCTCCAACGGCAAGTATCGCTGCATCTACTGTGAGCAGGAGCTGCAGGTCAAGCCGGAATGATCTCCTACTGATCAAAGCGCCCCCGTCAGCCATGCACTGACGGGGGCGCTTTTACGTTATGATGTGATTTTCAATGTCCAGATTGTGCCAGCGTGCGGCCATCAAGCTTCGCCCATTCTCTGCGGCCATTGGACGAACGGCCAAGTATAATAGATGCCGCAGCAGAGGCACTGGTGAATACATTGTCCTCGGCAAATACGTTATTCTGTATTATACCGATCCCTAGCAGAGTTTTTCTCTGTTCCACATAGTTCTGCGGCAATCCACTCGTCACATCTGGGGCAATGCGGCTGCCCTTCAATACCAGAAAACAGTCTTTATCGATAGGATACCCCATAGCGCTGCTCCCGCGACCAGCCAGCAAAAACAGACCTCCGTCCGTCCCACTTTGCCGGGAAGGATTCAACTCCCACTTTTCTGCAAACACGTCGCTCAGCATCGCCTGCCGCTTTTTCACAACATCCGGCGTCCATACAGGCTCATTGATGACCTGCGTCGTGAGAACATAGGAACTCGTGCCGCCTTTTGACTGGAAATATTTTTCCTTCTTGGTCGCGAAGCCATAATTCTGTGCCGCAGAATTTCTCTGCCGGGTCAGCGGCACAAGATTTGCGATGCGGTTGAGCCAATATTTACGCTCCTGCTCATCCGGCCAGAGTTCCAGCCAACTGCCATGGACAGGAGGATGCTGCGGCAGGACATGCTCGATGGTAAACAGCTTCTGATTATACGATGCCCCGCCGTCACTCATGAAAGAGTCCAGCCGCTGGATGATGTAGTTACGGCGCTGTGCGGTCATCGTATAAATTTCGCCATCCAGTGTCTGCTGGAATTGTTCTTTTTCCCAGTCAGTAAGCTCAATGTTTCTCAGTGGATCAGCCAGCGTGCTGTCAGGCCGACTTTCCATTTCCACCAGAAGCCATTTATACCGGTCTACGCGGTGGTTGACATCCTGCGCGGTCACCAGTAGATAAGATGCCAGCCTTTCCAGCTTTCGGATAAACCAGAGAACGTATTCCGAATCATTCGGGTGCTCTGCGAGAAATTTGATAGCAGGTGGCATCCAGTCGGAGTTATTGGTCTTGTTCAGCCAGAAAAGCAGCCCGTTTACCTCGTCTGCATGATGCGTAGCAGTGAACTCGCAATTTTTCAGCTGAACGTAGGCATTCGTATAGGGTACAAGATAGTCATCGATCAGCTGTTCCGGGGATACCGTCTTTAACACGTACTCTTCAAACTCTTCCCGAAGGGTCTTTTTCTGGCGTTCCTTTACAAATATAGTACGGGTGTGAGTAAACACTTCATTGAACCCGTCACGTCCTGTCAACTCCTCCAGCCCTTCCCATTTTTCCGTGTAGCCCTGCTGTTTTTCTTTGGGAAGACTTCCAATAACAGTCGATTTGATGATGTCTGTCGGCAATAAGTCGAGTCCCCTGCTGTTCATGACCGTAAAAATACGGAACGCGGATTCCTGACTCGGCGTCGAAACGACCACCAGATAGCAACGGGTCAGCAAAAACTGTGTAAATCTTAGCCGATCATCGTCATTGCTGAACATTTCAGCAAAACTCTTGCGAAGCACAGCGCAGTTTTTCTGGATATGCAGCTTTGCCTCGGTGTCCAACACCGCCGGATCCAGCTGCCCCAATGCGTCCAGCTGAATATTCTGGATGTACTTATGGAAAAACGGCTGGTCTTTTTCCTTGAGGAATAATCTCGGCTGGGCCTCGATGCCCTCCAATACATTGCCCTTTTCCTGCAAATATTTTTTGCAGTCCATCTTATAGTCTTCGTTGACAAATGTGTCGGCAAGAACTGCAAACAGGATGGACAGTGTCGTCAGGCGCTGCTGTCCATCGATGACATCGGCATAGCGGTTCTGTTCATCCTTGATAAGGACGATGCTACCCAGAAAGAAATTTTCTGTGTTCTCTGTCTGGAAAAATCCATATAAATCATCGAACAGCGCGCCCGTTTCATCTTCCGTCCATGCATAAGGGCGCTGGTAGCCCGGGATATGATACTCAAAATCCGAGCTGAATATCTTGGAAAGCGGATATTCTTTTCCGGTTATCTTGCTGCTTACCACACTGCTCATAGCAGGCCCTCTTTTTCTGTTGCTTTAGTACATCCGTTGTGTTTGCAGTATCCCTCAGACCTTCCGCCGCAGCAGGCTCAGGGGCGGCAGCTCGGGGGTGGGGATGGTGTAGTGCTCCATGGCGTGGGGGGTGGACTCCACCAGCTCACCGGCCTCATTTTTGATCCACGCAGGGGTCAGCGGGATGCTGCGGCCATCCGGGCAGAGGGCCTCCAGCGTGTCGCCGAGGCTCCACTTGCCCCGCTGCTGGCAGCTGGCGACGCCGTTCTCCCAGCCGTCCACGGTGCCCACGAACTCCCACTCGCGGATGTAGGTGGCGCTGTCGGTGGCCTGACGGGCCTGCTCCCGGCCAAAGTAGAAGCCCGGGGAATAGTGGCGGTGGCTGGTGCGGGTCAGCTCGGCCAGCACCTCCTCCGGCAGCTCGAAGTTCTCGTTCATGGGGTCGGCCAGATACTGGTCGAGGGCGCGGCGGTAGGCGGCAGTCACGCTGGCGACGTAGTAGAAGGTCTTGGCGCGGCCTTCGATCTTCAGGCTGTCCACGCCCGCCTTGCAGATGAGGTCTAGGAAGGGGGCGGTGCACAGGTCGTTGGCGTTCAGGATGTAGCTGCCGTCCTCGTTCTCGCCGATCTCGTAGAGCTGGCCCGGGCGGGTCTCCTCGCTGAGATAATACTTCCAGCGGCAGGGCTGGGCGCACTGGCCCCGGTTGGCGTCGCGGCCCGCCATGTAGTTGGAGAGCAGGCAGCGGCCCGACACGCTCATGCACATGGCACCGTGGACGAAGGCCTCGATCTCCAGCTCCGGCGGGGTCTTGTCCCGGAGGGTGGCGATGTCCTGTAAGGTCATCTCCCGGGCCAGCACCACCCGCTTCGCGCCCATGTTGTAGGCGGCGCGGGCTGCGGCCCAGTTGGTGATGCCGGTCTGGGTGGACATATGGACGTCGATGTCGGGCGCAAAGGTCTTGCAGGCGTCCAGAACGCCGAGGTCGGCCACGATGAAGGCGTCCACACCGGCGGCAGCCGCGTCCTTGATGGCCTGCGGCAGGCGGTCGGCCTCCTCATTGGTGGGCAGGGTGTTCATGGTCAGGTAGACCTTGCGGCCCCGGGCGTGGGCGTAGATGACGCCCTCCGTCAGCTGCTCAGGGGTGAAGTTGGTGGGTGCAGAGCGCATCCCGAACTCGGGCAGGGCGCAGTAGACGGCGTCCGCGCCGTAGTTGATGGCGTACCGCAGGCGCTCGAGGTCGCCCGCCGGGGCCAGAAGTTCCGGTATCTGTAACATGATATTCCTCTCTAGCCCTCTCAGGCGCTGACGCGCCAGCTCCCCCAAAGGGGGAGCCATTGGCAGGCCGGTCAGCGGCTGCCTTTTCCGTCAGGCTTGCGGGCTTCGCTTCTTATTTCAGGTTCTTATTTACTTTCGCCGCCGCATCGCAGTTTTTCTGATGGTCTGCGTAGGTGCGGGCGTAGTAGTAGTTCCCCTTGCGGTCGGTGACGAAGAAATAGGCGTCCTCTGCCTCCTCGTCGGGCTGGGGGGCGAGGGCGGCGCGGAGGGCCGCGATGCCGGGGTTGGAGATGGGGCCGGCAGGCAGGCCGGTGCAGGTGTAGGTGTCATAGGCCGTCCGGATGTTCTCCGGGATGCTGTCCCAGCTGCCGTAATAGGGCGCGACCCAGTTCCAGAGATAGTTGTTGTCGGTGTCGCTCTGGACGTAGCTGGAGGTATTGCTCTGGAGCTTAGGGTAGGGCGAGCCCTCGGCCAGACGGTTGCGGAACACCTGCGCCACGTTGTCGTCCTGCGCGTTGCCCGCCTCCTCCTGCACGAAGGACGCCAGCGTCACCACCTCAGGCAGGGTCATCCCCTGCTCTTCCATCGCCGCATACATCTCGTCGGTGATCTGCTTATCGAAGTGGGCATAGAACGTCTCCACATAATGATGGACGGTGTCGTCCTTCAAAAAGTCGTAGGTGTCCGGGAAAAGATAGCCCTCACACTTGAGGAAGCGGTCGGGGGCGTCCTTGTCGTCCGGGACGTACTGCCAGAACCGGTACGAGCTGAAATCGCCGGTGTTGGCCTCCGCAAGGAAGTCCTCGGCGCTGCACAGCCCCGCGTCCTCCATCTTCCGGGCGATGGCGATGGCCGTCGTGCCCTCGGGGAAGGTCAGCCGGACGCTGTCGGCCTGCGCGTAGGCAGAGAGGGCCGCGATGATGGCATCGTAGGAGCTGCCGGGGGCAAGCTCGAACTCTCCGTATTGGAGCTTCGCTGCCACGCCCTGCCGGCCCACATACCAGCGGAAGAGGTGGGGGTACCGGATGACTCCGGCGTCTTTGAGGCGGTTGGCGATGGCGGCCACGCCGCTGCCCTGCGGGATGCTCACGCTCACCGCACTCTGGGCAGACGCGCTGCCGTTTATTTCTTTCTTCGCGGCCAGCAGGCAGCCGCCCGCCGTCAGGATCACGACCAGCAGCACAGCCAAAATCACTTTCGCTGCTCCGCCTTTTTTCTTCTTTCCTTGTTGTGCCATACGCACTCCTTTATCGTCCGTTCAGCTCTCCATCATCAGCCGCATATAGCTCTCTTCCACGTCGAAGGGTTCGGCGTCGAACCGGATCATGCCGTAATCCTGCCGTCTGCCCTCGCCGAGGAAGAGGTTCTGGGCCGCGCCCACCGTGATGACGGCGCGCTCCACGATGACCTCCTTCTCCCGGGCGGCTTCCATCAGCACCTCGGCAGAGCGGTCGTCCTCGGCCATCATCTCCACAAAGTAGAGGGTGTCCTCCCGGCGGAAATAGACGCCGTAGCCCTTCCCGCTGGACACGATGGTGGCACCCCGGGCGTAGAGGTCGCCCAGCACGACGGCCATCCGCTCCGGCGGGAGCTGGACGGTGTCGGGGCAGAAGCGCTCCCGCAGCTCACAGAGCTTGCGGGCGGTGACGGAGTCGAACTCGGCCTGACTCCACAGGTTGCGGGACACCTCCCGGGGCAGGCAGCGGAGGGGGAAGGCCCAGCGGAAGCCCTTGCTTTCCAGCAGAGCGGCCTGCTCCTGCCCCTGCGGCACAGCCACCGTGAAGCCCGTCCCCCGCAGCTTCTGCTGGGCGCAGAGATAGTCCACGAGGCCCGCGAGGAGCAGCTCACCCTTCCCGCACAGGCCATAAAGATAGCTGCCGCTGCGGCCCCTGAGGGTGACCGGCACGGCCAGCGCAGCGGCCTCGAGCCGTCCGTTCTCCTCGGCGACATAGACATTCTCCACCCCGGCGAACTGTTCCAGAGCGGTCTTGGCAAAGGCGGCGCTGTCGCCCCGCTCTGCCTGCCACAGTGCCACGACTGCCGCCTCTTCAGACGGCTGCATCAAACGATACATCGATAGTATCCCTCCCTTTTTCGCGGTTATCCGAGCACATTTCCGGCCAGCGCCTGCACCTCGGCCTGAATGTCCTCGATGGTGCGCATGGCCCCGTCCGCCGTGCAGTGGACGGTGGCCCAGCCCAGATGCTCCGCGCAGTACTCGGCGGCGCGGCGGCTGCGGGCCAGATATTCGGTGTCCTTTTCGTGGACGTCCTTCCTGCTCTCGTCGCCGTGGTAGCGGCCGGTCATGAGCTTCTGGCTCACGGCGGGGTCTACCTGTAAGTAAACGACGGCGTCCGGCGCGGGCAGGCCTAAAAGCTGGTACTCATATTCGAAGGCCCAGCGGAGGAAGTCGTCCCACTGGTCGGGCGGGAGCTTGGAACACTGGTGGACGGCGTTCGACGTGGTGTAGCGGTCGGCGATGACGATGCCGCCTGCCTCATAGAAGCTGCCCCATTTGGTCTTATAGCTGGCGTACCGGTCCACGGCGTAGAAGCTGGACGCGGCGTAGGGGTTGACGTCGTCGGGCCTGCTGCCGAACTGGCCGGAGAGGTACATCTTTACCAGCGCGCTGGAATCGCTCTCGTAGTCCGGGAAGGTGACCTCCATCACCCTGCGGCCGCTCCCGGCCAGATGGGCGGCCAGAAGCTTTGCCTGCGTGGCCTTGCCGGAGCCGTCCAGACCCTCGAGGACGAGAAGCTTGCCCTTGCTCATTCTGCCCTCTCCCCTTTCAGCGCGGCGTACCGGGCGCGGACCTCAGCGGTGCGGCCGCAGCACATCCTGCCCTCCGGGCAGGGGCCGGACACGCAGGCCGGGCCAGCGGTGCGGAAGAGATGGGGTGCCACCGGGTAGACCAGCCGCAGCATCTCCTCGGCCAGCTGCCGGATCTCCCACTGGGCGCGGCTGCAGCAGCGGAGGTGGAAGAAATTCTGGAGGCTGCGGGCGTTCATGGTCACGACCATCTTGGTCTCGCAGGCGTTGGGCAGGACGAAACGGGCGTCCTCGTTGGCCTGCTTGGAGGCCTTGGCCCGGGCCTGCTTTTCGGGCAGGCCCTCGGCCATCAGGCGGGCGGTGTGGCCCTCTTCCAGCTTCTTCACAAGGTCGAGGTAGCGCTTGGCATCCTCGTCCATGCTCTCGAGGAAAGCTGCCTTTGCTTCGGGGATGGCCTCGATCTCGGGCGGGATGACGTAGCGGAAATCGTCCAGACGGACGTACCGCTGGCTCTGGACGCTGAAGGACGCGATGCGGTGGCGGGTGATCTGGGCCAGCAGGGTGCGGCTCACCCCCTCGATGCCGAAGGTGAAGCTGGCGTGCTCGATGGGGCTGGCGTGGCCCACGTCGCTGAGCATGGTCAGGAAGCGGGCCGTCTTTTCCTCATCCAGCCCGTCCAGAAGGTCGGTGATGTGGGCGTCGGAGTAGCAGAGCTTCGCCGCCGCCGCCACCACCTTCTCCGGCTCCGGCGTGTGTGCGATCAATCGGACAGTCATCATTTTTTCTCATTCCTCCGTCGTTATCTTCACAAGGGGCGCATAGTTTGCCATGGTCTTCTTCACGCCCACCTTCTCGAAGCGGATCTCTACGATCTGGTCGCCTGCGGCGGGCTTGACCTTCAGCACCTCGCCCCGGCCAAAGACCTTGTGCTCCACGATGTCGCCCGGCTCGTAGTGCTTGGGGCCGGTGGAGGCGGGACGGGGCGCGGGAGCCGGGCTTACGCCGCCGCCTGCGGGCCGGACCGGCGCTTTGGGGGCCGTCGGGCGGCCATAGCCGCTGCCGAAGCCGGACGGGCCGGAGCTGCTGCCATAGCCCGACGCAGTACTGCCCCGGCCCGCATAGTCCGCGCCGAAGCCGCGGTTTCCGGACGAAGGGGCGTTGTATTCCTGATTGAGGTAGCCGCCGCGGCCGGAGGCCGAACGCCCCCAGCCGGAGGGGCCGGAGTAGCCCGACGCGCCGCCCGGGACGGTGTCGCTGCCCCAGCTGCTGCCCCAGCCGCCCAGACGGGAGCGCTGCTCCAGCACCGGGCTGCGGGTCTCCTCGAGGTACTCCGGCTCGATCTCCCGGAGGAAGCGGCTCGGCTCGTTGCGCTGGGTGCGGCCATAGAGCATCCGGGTGACGCTGTTGGAGATGTACAGCTCCTTCTTGGCGCGGGTGATGCCGACATAGGCCAAGCGGCGCTCCTCCTCGAGGTCGGCCTCGGAATACTTGCTCATTTCACTGGGGAAGACCCCCTCTTCCATGCCAATGAGGAATACATAGGGGAACTCGAGGCCCTTGGCGGAGTGGATGGTCATGAGCACCACCTGATCGGCGCTCTCGTTGTAGCTGTCGATGTCGCTGATGAGGGCGATGTCCTCCAAGTAGCCCTCCAGAGAGGCCTCCTCCCCGTGCTGGTCGCAGTAGCTCTTGACGTTGTTGACCAGCTGGCCGAGGTTCTGCAGGCGGTCGGCGGCGTCCTCATGGCCCTTGGCGGCGTCGGCCTCCAGCATGGCGCGGTAGCCCGTCAGCTCGATGACATCGGCGGCGAACTCGTCCAGCGTCTTCGTTTCCAGCGATTCCTGCAATTTCTGGTAGATGTCCCAGAATTTATACAGCGGCGCGATGGCGCGGCTGAGCTTGGCGTACTGGTCGGCCTGCGAGATGACGTCCAGCATACTCACGCCCTGCTGGGCCGCGAGGTCGGCGATGACCTCGACAGTCGTTGCGCCGATTTTACGCGCAGGCTCGTTGATGATGCGGCGGAGGCGGATGTCGTCCCGGGGGTTGGCCACGATGGACATATAGGAGTGGATGTCCTTGACCTCCTTGCGGTCGTTGAAGCGCTGGCCGCCCACGATCTTGTGGGGGATGCCGGCGCGGGTGAAATAGCTTTCGATGGGGGCCGACTGGGCATTCATCCGGTAGAGGATGGCGTGGTCGGCCAGATGGCCGCCCGCCTTGAGGTGCTGGCCGATGACGTCGGCGATGTGCATGGCCTCATCCTGCTCGTTCTCGGCGGTGTAGACCTGCACCTTGTCGCCCTCGCCGTTCTTGGTCCAGAGGGTCTTGCCCTTCCGCTCGGTGTTGTGCTGGATGACGCAGTTGGCGGCGTTCAGGATATTGGAGGTAGAGCGGTAGTTCTGCTCAAGGCGGATGGTCTTGGTGCCCTTATAGATGCGCTCGAAGTTGAGGATGTTTTCGATGGTCGCGCCCCGGAAGCGGTAGATGCTCTGGTCGTCGTCGCCCACGACGCAGATGTTCTTCTCCGGGCCGGTGAGGAGACTGACGAGGCGGAACTGGGCCACGCTGGTGTCCTGATACTCGTCCACCAGCAGGTATTTGTACTTGTTCTGGTAGAACTCACGGACGTCCTCGTGCTCCGACAGCAGGATGACCGTCTGGTAGATGAGGTCGTCAAAATCGAAAGCACCAGCTTCTTTGAGCTTCCGCTCGTAGGCGGCGTAGACCTTGGCCGCGAGGGCGCCCTTGGTGTCCCGGGCGGGGGTGCGCAGGGCCTCTTCGGGGCTGATGAGCTGGTCTTTCCAGCGGCTCATCTGGTTGATGGCGCTCTTGATGGGGAAGAACTTGTCGTCCACGCTCAGCTCCTTGTACACCGTCTTCATGACCCGCTGGGCGTCGTCGGTGTCGTAGATGGTGAAGCTGCGAGGGTAGCCGATCTCCTCGGCCCAGCGGCGGAGGATGCGGACGCAGGCGGAGTGGAAGGTGGAGGCGAAGACCTCATCCCCCTCTTCCCCGCCCAGCATCCGGCGCAGGCGCTCTTTCAGCTCTCCGGCGGCCTTGTTGGTGAAGGTGATGGCCATGACGTTCCAGCTGCGGACGGCGTTCTGGCGGAGCATCCCGTCCAGCCACGCCGGGGCGTCGGTGCCGGTCATGATGGCGGTGCGCAGGGCCTTCACGTCCTCCTCCGTGACCTCCCGGGGCGTCCATTTCGAGCCGTGGGCCGAGCCGAAGCGGATGAGGTTGGCGATGCGGTTGACCAGCACAGTGGTCTTGCCGCTGCCTGCCCCCGCGAGGATGAGGAGCGGGCCGTCGGTGGTGAACACCGCCTGCCGCTGCATGTCGTTCAGCCGTCCGAACTGCTTTTCGATATAGGTATCACGCAAAGCGCAGAATTGTTGTGCGAGATCTGTTGCCATTGTTTCACCTGTTCTTTTCGTTCATTTCTGGATAAACCACTTGATTTATAGTATATCACATTTCGAAAAAGTTGTACATAATAAGAGGAAACTCGTCGGGGTGGAGGCCCTTTGTCAGAGCGATACTATCGCTGCGCCTGTGGTTCCTCGTCAGCGGCCTTGCCCTCTCAGGCGCTGCGCGCCAAGGCCGGGTTGCGGCACCCAGCGTCTGCTTCGCTGTCGCTTGCATCCTGCTGGCCGCT
>ERZ1106973.1790-NODE-1790-length-18476-cov-4.371261_pt1 | contig 18476 bp, 10 predicted proteins | sample MGYA00403686_ERZ1106973 | MGnify/ENA primary metagenome ERZ1106973 (study PRJEB35170, sample SAMEA104062408) | human gut metagenome | biome: human gut; feature: human-associated habitat; material: faeces | place: Denmark | collected 2012-11-06 ...
GCTTTTCATTTTAAAATTCTTATTTATAAAACAGCAAACATCGAAAGATAGTTCAACACCGCCATCGCCGAACTCGAGTCCGAATCCAGATAACCCCAGACCAAAACAACCCAGATCCAAACCACCTAAAACAAACTCACCCATCACAGAGCCAGCCCATCAGGAGCTGGCTCTTTCCACATCATAAAACCCATTCCGCCACCACTTGGAACATATTAATTACTATAATAAAAACGCAAGAATAAATTGCATATATAAATAATAAACACAATTATAATACATATAAAATTAATGAAAGGCAAAAAAATATTGCATTATCATAAAATAAACGATACTATATAAGTGAGATGATAAAGAAAGGTTGCATCGATATGAAGATTCAAGCTGTATTTATAGATGGATTTAAGAACTTAGCAAATGTAAGAATATCTTTTAATAATATTACAACACTTGTTGCATTAAATGATTTTGGAAAATCAAATGTACTTTCAGGTATTGATTTTGGATTGAGTTTTATGAAAGCATCGATAGAAGATAAAAAGGATATGATGTCCAATTCCCAACTGATTCCCGGTAATTGTAATTTGATTGGAAGAAATTATAAATATGAGATGGAGGTAGCAGCAGATATTGATGGCAGGGAATACTTGGTGCAGTATGGCTATGAGTTTGAATGGAAAGATACCGATGGTAAAGAGCCAGGAATAATATCAGAATTTTTGAGAGTCAAACTTAATGAAAAAGGACAAAAGTATGCCCAGCTAATCAATAGAACTGCTCATACAGCATTCTATAAGAGTTCGGAGACGGGAAGATGTTCATCAATAATTAAGGTTGGGGAGACAGAATTAGTTGTGAACAAGTTAAGAGCCTATGATGAATTATATTATGCCCTGATTATTACAAAGCTTAATGGAATAAAAATAAATATGGGAAACAATCTGGAGGCTAAGAGCTTCTGCCAGTCAGATTCTGTTATTCGGAAAGGTTTCGACAATGCGTCGATAAATGAGGATAATCTGCCACAAGTTATATATAGGCTGAAAAGCCAGTATCCAGATAAATTTGCATTATTAAAAGAGGCTTATATTCAGTTATTTCCTGAATTTGAGGAGATTATTGTAAAAGATTTTCAGTTAAATGTAGAAGAAGATCACCAGCTTCGGGAGAATGCACCGTTTCAATTTACGATTGCTGTCTATGCATTATTTGTTAAGAGAAAGGGGCTGGTGAATCCGGTAAACTTTTCTACGATATCAGATGGTGCAAGGCGGGTTTTTATGATATTGACCAAAATTATTACAGCCAGTGTCAGCAATATTTCATTGATAGCGATCGAGGAGCCGGACAACTCTGTATATTCTGGCTTGTTCGGGGCGTATATCAGGATGATTCGTGAGCTGTCAGCTGGCTGTAAAGTTATCATTACAAGTCATTCACCGTACTTTGTCAGCTGTCTTGATCCTTCTGGAATTTATGTCGGGATAAATAGAAAGGCTGGAGTAGCGGAGTTTTTTCCGTTTAAGAAGTCAGGGCAGAAACAGCTGGTAAATGATGCGGTTAGTTTAGATTTGCGAATGGGGGAGTATCTGTTTTCAATGCTTGCAGATTCTGAAAGTAATATAAGGGATTATTTGGAATGGGACAATGAATAAATGCTATATCAAAGGAGAAAATCAACATGGTGGATAATGATTACACATTGGAAGGCAGGTTTGAAATTGCCAATGAGAACATGAAACAGGAGATGAATGAGCTTATCATACAGATACTGTATAAGACAGGAATCAGAAAGACCACGACTGTAATGATCAATGGTCGGGAGTTCGATGCAGTTGAACAGACATATCCGGATGAAAATGGAATCATTTATTTCGATTATTCTGTATTTGAAAAAAGGATAAGAAGAGGAAACTATTATAATTGTCATACTTGTGAATTGGTCACGGAAGATCGCGGAGAAAATGAATTTGGTCTGGTCATGAACATGATAATGATAATATTAGAGTCCTATTCGGACAGTCCGTGTTACCTGATGCATAAAGGTAATCTATTTAACATCCTGGGGTACGTTGATCTGGTAGAAAGCTTAACAGGAAAGGTTTTAACCTTTAAAAACAGAGACAATATTGGAAAAATAAAAGGAATACCGGTAGACAGGCATTTGCTTTATAAATGCATTCTTCGTGATGATGAAGATGAACTTCTGGGATTTTGGGATTCTGAAACCATATTGCTTTCAGACCAAAGAAAAGAGGAAATATCCGAATGGAGTGACAGGTATAAAAGTTTGAAAGATGATGATGTGAAGTCTTTTGATATGGAAGCTGCGCTGGCGAAAGCGATAGCAATCATGTCTTTGGAGTGGGAATGCAGATATGTGAATAAGGATATGGTAGATGAGTTCATCGGAAATAAAGAAGTATCATCTTATAAAAAAGCGGTTTATCTGTTACAGAAACTACTTGAGGAAGATATGGAGATGTTTGGAGAATTTACGAAAACACAGGTGTTGGAATGGATTTTGTATGAGATAGATCCGGAGGAAAAAGAAAGCAGCTATTCCGCGTATATGAGTCTGCTTGGAAATAAGAAGTACAGAAAAGAATTTATGGGATTTTAATGGAGGATAATATGGGGACTTTTTGTGATTATAATGGAAACATGACAATTTCGGACGAATTCAAAGACGAATTTAATGAGAATATGATAAAAATTCTTCAGAGGGGCGGAATGATGCAGTTTGAAAATGTACACATGTATGGGAAGGAAATTCATCTGATCCGTCCGGTTGAGTGCGATGAGGAAGGGAAAGCATACTTTTCTTTTAATTACTTTGAGGATGACTTATGGGAAAGTGTGTTATTCAATTCCAGGACGCAAGTCCTGAGAAGTGGCAAAATAGGAAACAACGAATTTAACAGAGTCATGTGTGCAGCTTATCTCTTATATGAATTATATGGAATGGATTATGGGTATGTTGACAGGAATGGGGATTTTATAGATCCGGTACGCTGCATAGCATGGATCAATCATGTTCTTGACAAAGATTTTACTGCCGAAAAACGATTTAATCTCTGGAAGTATTATGAGAGTTATTACTTTACGGAAATAGAACAGGATCATTATGACAGGGCATATCCGAAAACGGTGTTTGGTATTATTCCAGAAGAATTAAGAGGTGGAATGGGAGGCAGAGATCTGGCAGATATCTATTATATTGTATATGGAACAGGGGATATGGGGATGAATGAAGCCAGCAGCGGATCATATCCGTATGAGATAATGTGTGTAAAAAAAGAATTACAGAAATTCTCTGAAACATATTGGTTTGACAGAAAAAAGCGTTTATATGAATTATTGAAGCTTCCGTATGATGAGAGACAGGGGATTGCCTGTCAAAAATATGGCGGACTGGCGGAAATGACACTGAGAATACCAGCCAGAGTATTTGTGTACCTTTTTGCAGAGATACAAGGCTTTGATTTCTGGACAGAATGGCATGAAGTGCATGGAGAGTTTTATGTGGATGAAATTACTAAAAACTATGTTGGTGAGTCGGTCGTAAAAAAGAGAGAAGAAATAAGAAACACACAGATTGGAAAGTTGAAAACAAAAGATTTTTTGAAAAATAATGGCTGCTTTACATTTTATAATACACCGGCGGAACTTAAGGATAAACCTGACTATTATCTTTCCGATGATGATTTAATGTACTGGTGGGATGGAACAGATACCGTACAGTTATCAATACGGATGATCGAGACATTGAACAGGTGGTCCGTAGAATTGAAGAAATTTGAGACGGAAATAAACCGGGATGAAATAGAAGATTACGATATGTTGAAAAGTTTGTTGGAATTATTGGATAGGGCAAATCATGAGTATAGAGACATATATGCATTTCAAAATATGTTTTATGAGTTTGCGCAAAACAATAAAGATATTCATTATTTTGCGGCGATAAAGTTATTTGAGAAAATACTTGATGAAAACTGGGAGACAGGTAAAATTATTCAGTCAGTAGAATCATGGAGTACGGCTTCTAAAAATGTTATCTGTAATGAAGGCAGAATAAATGTCAAACGTTATTTGAGTGTGCTGGCAAATAAGAAGCTTAGAGTGAAGTGTTTTGGATTCTGATGAGCCCCTCCTGCCAATTTCTGCCAATTCCCCCATCCCGATTGTCCTCATCACAATCACCCGGTATACTGTAACTATCCCCCGGTTTCCCCGGAGATACGTGGGCAGAAAATCAGAACAGCATGAGAGGAAACAACATGAGGACAATCGACAAAAATACCATACAATCCTATCAAGATCATATTTATACACAGGAAAAATCCCAGAATACCATCGACAAATACATCCGCGACATCCGCACCTTTACCGCCTGGCTGCAGACACAGGAACAGAAAGACATCACCAAAGAATGCGTGATCCGCTACAAAAAACATCTCGAAGCCAAATACATGCCGTCCAGCGCCAACAGCATGCTCATCGCCTTAAACGGCTTCTTCGGATACACAGGCTGGCACGACTGTTTCGTCACGATCTTCAAGACCCAGCCAAACCACATCTATGCGCAGGAAAAAGAGATGATGCGCGCCGAATACGAAAAACTCATCGCAACTGCAAAAGAGAATGGCAACCTCCGCCTTGCCATGATCATCGAGATCATCGGCAGCACCGGCATGCGCATCAGTGAACTTGCATCGGTCACGGTGGAGGCAGTGGGCACCGGAAAGATCAGCATATCCTGCAAAGGAAAACACCGCGAGATCTATCTCGTACACAAACTGAAAATGAAACTGCTCGACTACTGCAAAAAGAAAGGCATCAGAAGCGGCGCAGTCTTCATCACAAAAAACGGAAACCCGGTAGACCGCAGCAACATCTGGACGGAAATGAAAAAAAATGCCGAAAAAGCAGGCGTTGCACTGGAGAAAGCATTTCCGCATAACCTCCGCCATTTCTTTGCACGCGTCTACTACAGCATACATAAAAACATCAGCCAGCTTGCGGATATCCTTGGACACAGCAGCATCAATACCACAAGGATCTACTTGGCGACCACAGAGGAAGACCATGTCAAAAAATTGGAGCGTCTGGATCTGGTCGTCTGAACGACAGAAATAAAAAGACACAACATAATGTAGATTATGTTGTGAATGCATTCAGATGAAAGTATGGTAATTATTTCCAATAACTTCCAAGTATTATTTTTTTATCAAAAAATCCGATAAATGTCAATTAGTCTGATGCTAAAATTCGACAAAAAATCCCACTTTTATAAAAGAAGCACTAATATCATAGTACTTCTCTAGGATATTGTTGTCATTTTTGCACAAAAATAAGACCAGACTTCTGTAAACGCCTGATTTTTCAGTATTTCACGGTTTTACAGCTGGAAATCATGTTTTCTTAATCACACTACATTCGTAGATAACTGCTAAAAACCAGAAATTTTATAAATTTATCCAAAATCCCGGTGCAACCGGGCAGAAGAGCCATTCCTCCACACAACATAATCTACATTATGTTGTGGAGCTTTCTTTATGCAATAAAAATTAAGGAGGAAACCTATGAGAAGGACGAAAGCAAACCGTGCATTGACATTTGTGATGGCAGCCGCACTGCTCATCGGATCGATCCACGGCGTAGGTGCAAAAGAGCAGAGCAAAGCTTATGATGCACCGGAACTGACGCTCACACAGGGCGTGACAGACTATGACCTGACGGAAGGGATCACGTATGACAGTGAAAAATATACCCTGTCCGTCACTGACACAGGAAACTTTGATGTCAATGTGGCAGGAGATTATGTGATCTCATACGCACTGACGGAAAAGGAAAGCAGTGTAAATGTAACTGAAAGTGTGGAGAACACAGACAGTGTAGAAAGCATAGAAAACATAGAAAGCACCGAGACAGTGTCAGGCACAGAAACGATAGAAACGACAGATGCCATGGCAACGGTGGAAGATACGGATCAGACACCGGAAGGGGATGCCATCAATACCGTTGATACGCAGGAAAAGCAGGTCATCACCTTTACAAGAACAGTTCATGTAGCAGCGGCTTCTGAGGACGAAGTATCTATGTATGAAACACGGGAACTGGTGCTGGTACAGGGGGAGGAAGGCTATGACCTGACAGATGAGATCCTCTATGATGATGTAAAATATACGTTAACGGTAGGGGATCTTGGAGGCTTCGATATTAACAAGATCGGCTCCTACGAAGTGACCTATTCCCTTACACCTGTGGCAACACAAGAGACACAGGGAAATGGACAGGATGACACACAGGATAACCAGGTCATCACATTTCAGAGAACGGTTACTGTGAAAGCAGCCGTGGAAGAAACCGGGGAGTTTGAAGTTCCGGAACTCTATCTGGAGCAGGGGCAGGAAGACTATGACCTTGCGGCAGGACTTGCTTATGATGAAAGCAAGTACATACTGGATGTAAAGGATGATGGGAATTTTGACATTATGCTTTCGGGAGAGTACAAGGTGACATTTGTTCTTAATCCGCTGGAAGAGACACAGAATCCACTAGAAGAGACCCCGGATTCCGAGGGCAATATAGGGGATGCGGATGCTTCTGGTGCAGATGCTTCTAATGCGGATGCCTCTGGTGCGGACCAGGAGGATACTTTTGTAATTCCGGATGGAATTACTACCTTCACCAGACGTGTTGTGGTCACATCAGGAATCGCATTGTTATCTGTAGCCGGCAATACCATCAATAATAATTATCCATGGAGTCCTAATATGACCGATACCAGTGTCACACTGACTGCACCGAAAGATGATACCTATGTGGGAACTCCGGTATTACAGTGGACGAATACAAACACCCTTGGAAAAGCTGATATAACGGACAATTCATGGGAGAATGTTCCTGGCGTAACGGTAGTAAACAAAAATGTTACCCTGTCAGGGGCTAGTCTTGTAGATGGTAAGTGGTATCGTTTTAAATTTAGTGATGACGATTATAGCGAAGCTGTGAGGCTAGTATCTTCGAATGGTGGGGTATATAGAGGTGGGCAAAAAATGCCTCTTGCTAAAGAATTTTACGACTTTAAATGGTCATCCTGGTATATTTCTAATGATAACGTTATGTATACACCGTCAAAGACGAATTTTAAAAGCAAAGGTAATTTTGATGTTTGCTTTTATTATAATGGGTATTGGAATGCTACTTCTTTCAAAGGGGAGTGGTCTACAATGACTACATCCACGGCGGCTAATGAAATGTCCATCTATGGACAACAAAGTACTCAAATTTCTCCTATCCGTTTTTACTTTGAGGAGTATACGATATTTTTAAACATAAAACCAGTGGATAAAGCTTTTTGCATCGCTACAGATATTTGCCTGGGGTCTAAACAGAGTATTGGACCATATAATGACGCGCTTAACATGAGAGCTACTGATAATAGAAAAATACATCAGTTTGATTTTGTGGGTAAGCAACCATCTGATCCTTATCAGCCAAATCAAGTGACAATGGTAGTAAAAAGTATCACAGATTTATGCAAATGGGCAGCAGAGAAGTATAGTGATGCAGCTTTTTTTAGGACTAATCCTGTTACAGAAAGTTCACAAGATGCAGGCATCTCTCTGAGCTGGGAAAATCAGACTGATATTTTAGTATCTTTTTCGCTGACAACATTAGAGAACAGCCACATTGTTACTGATAATGTCAAGTTTGAATCCGGAAATGGAACTTTCACAGAGCAAGGCAAAAAGCAGGAGTATCTGTTTTTTGATGAGGAAGTGTTGGGAACGCAGCAGGTATACCCTCCTGTGGTAAACAACAACAAGGTTATTGAGAAGATTCCTGGTGTTAGACCAAATAATAATGCTGAAAAATTCCAAGGATGGAAATTAGCTGTTTCCGGTACTCCGGATGGTGATATTGATCTCAATAAGCTATATACTGACGATGAAGTGGCAGCGCTGAAGTATAAGGATGTTTATAAGACCATGACCTTTACGGCACAGTATGGTGAGGAACAGGCACAGATCTTTACAGGAGGGACAACAGCAGCCAAGAAATATGCTTCTGTTGAACAGGCTTTAAAAGATGCTGCATCCGGTGACACGGTCAGGATCATTAAAGATGGAAAAATAACCCCGACCACGGCAGACGGCGTAGAGGCAGCAAAGGATGTTACGTTACAGCCTTATAACGATGCCACCAGATTCTATAAGACGACAGTTTCCTCGAAGATTGCCGTGGATGAGGACAGCGTGGTAACCCTGATGGATGGAAAACTAGAGCTTTCTGCACAGGCATCCCTTAAGGTATTCAATCCAACCAATGGGCAGACTTATCAGGTAACAGCTCCAGACTGCACTTCATGGGTAACTGTAGACGATAAGGGAGATTCCCCTTATTTTATGGGAGATGCGGATGGATCTGTGAAAATAGATGCAGTGACCTATTCGTATCAGAATTCAAATCATACTAACCTAGCAATGGTTTACATTCCACAGGGAATGAAGAATAATGATAAGGTAACAAAAGCTGAAGTCGCAGCAGATCAGCCGGTAACCATTGAGGTGGACAACACGAATTCAGTAGTATTGAATGGAACTGGATCTCCAGGCAATACCGTAACTGTTGAGAGGCGTACAGCTGATTCGAAGGTGGACGTAAAACTGCCTTCAGGCGCACAAGGTACAATCTTTGGACATGCCGTAGGTGTAGCTCCGGCAGGTGGCGTAACAGTCAGCCAGAGCAGTGCAGAAAATACAGGATATCCTGACAGAGATTATATCGTAATAGCTGTTGCGGGAGAGAAAGTCACAGTAGATGGTATTGAATATGTTGCAACGGAAAACAATCAGAAGTTTTATCTTGGAACATTTAAAGCAATCGTAACCATAGGAAGCAATGCTGAGATTACAAGTGGTCAGAAGCAGACTGATGTTGGTTATTTAAAAACTTATACTGTAAAAATCAGTCCAAAAGCAGATTATGATCTGGATCAGGACAACTTTATCGTTACTATGAAGGAAAGCGATACAGGGACTGTTAAGAATTTGACATTTGCAGATGTGTGCAGTGTAGATCCGGCAGGACGCATTACAGTTACGATTCCAAAGGTCAGAGGAGACATTACAGTGAATGCTGCGGCAAAACGGCAGATGACAACCTTAAAAGTAACAGGTCTTGTAACAGCAAATGCAAAGGGAAGCTTCAAGGCGGTAGATGCATCTGGTAATGAATACAAACTGGAGCAGGATGGCAGCATCAATGTAAACCGCAATGAGGAACTCACCCTTATATTTACGCCAAATGATTTTTCAAATCCTTATTATTCAGATCTTACCGGGGAGAAGGGAGAAAGTTTCTCTATCCTGACAGCATTGCAGGATACAACAAACAATACAGATTTATTTGCAGGAGCAAAAACGTTTAACTGGAAAGAAAAGAGTTATGAATTAAAGTACACACCGACAACTTCAGATGTGACACTGCAAGCTGTATTCACACCGTCCCATATCGTACATGTTCATGTGACAGGTGGTACGGCAAAAGTGAAAGTTACAGGGCTTGTAACAAAAGAATCAGGTGCGGACCAGTTCCAGCATGTCATTGTGAAAAACAATGGAACAGTAGAGCTGGAGTTAAAAGATACAACAGGAACAGCCACTACTTATAAACAGGCATATTGGAGCAACGTGGATGGCAGTGATGATACCATTGTATCCAATCAGGCTTTCACAGGAAATGGACCAAGCTATACTTACACAACACGGGCGGTAGGCAAACCACGGGCATTAAATATTACATTTGAAGAGGGACAGACCGTAGATGTAAAAGTGACACATGGAACACTTGTGACTGGAAATGATGGTGTGGCGTGGAATGATAAAGGAAACAGTACATACCAGACGATTGTGAAGAATAATGGAGCATTGAAGGTCAATATTAAGCCAGAGGATGGTTACGGATTAAAGAGCATTACGGTTAATAATGTGGCAATTGATATTGATGCGGCAATCAAGAGTGGGGAAATCACATGGGATGGTACAACGAAGACCTATTCCCATACATTCGCAAAAGTTTATCAGGCATGGAATGTTACGGTGGACTTTGAAAAACTGCATGAGATCGTTTTTGAAGATCAAAAGGGCAATATCTTAAATAAGACAGAGCATATTACAGTGATTGATGGAGATACGATTCCGGCAGCAAGCTTTACCAAAATGCAGGAAGAAGCGGATAAATTAAAGGCTGAGAATGAGAGCCTCTTTGTATGGGTTGATAAAACAGACAGCACAAAGATCTATAATGAAACAACTGTGATGACTGCACAGACTGCGGATGTCGTGACCTTAATCCCGGTATACCGGATGAACGTGATCAAGGGGGCAGATGGAAGCGTTATTGCAGCAGATGATTTTGTCATTCATGTGAACGATGTCAGAAAGCTTACGGACACAGAGGCAGCGACACTCGCAAATGTGACTGCTTATGATCATTCCGGTTCAGACATCAGTAATATGGTGACTGTGGAACAAACAAAATTAGAGGAATTAAAGAAAAAGACTAAGGGAACATATGTGGATGCTTTGACCTTTATGATTGCAGCATCAGGATTGACGACAGGCGTAAAAGTGGAAGTGACGGATGATAATCCGACCATTACGGGAAAGACAGCATATACGCTGACTTTCAAGGGAAGAGCAAATGAGACTTATAAGTATCAGGAGCTGGATGCCCAGGGAACCCCGACAGGTAATGTATCAACCATACTTACGGATGGGGATGGAAAAGCAACCATCACAGGTCTGAAGAAAGCAACACAATATCAGATCAGTCATAAGAAATATGGTTCTGTAAACGGCAAAACAGCCCTCGTGGATGCAAAGGATATCGCAAAGCAGTTCGAGGACAGAGGTGCCGGGGACACAACAGGCAATAATGCTACGGACAGAACAGAGAAAGCAGAAAACTCCAATGTACAGGTTGTAGTGGATGATGACGGCAACTACAAAGTCATCGTGAAGAAAGACATCGACCACACAGTTGAGATCCCTGACACATGGGGTGAGGTCAAGATCGACTTAAATGATAAGACCATCACAGGTGACAAGGCAGATGATAATAATGAGGCAAAACCGGGACTGGAATTTGTCAAGGATGCTAACAGCAACGAACATCCGGGAACGAATCTTGAGATCGTAAACGGTACGATCAAAGGTGGGGACGGTTCTGCTAAACATCCAGATGGAGCAGCCGGTATCGGAGCCAGTGGTGATACAGCAGATGCCGGAATTATCATTGGAAACAATGCAAACGTGACCGGTGGTAACGGTGCAGACGGCACAGAAGGCACAGATGGAGGAAATGGTGGAGCCGGTATCGATGGTAACGGCAAGCTCACTCCGACAGTCAGTGGAACTGTAACTGGTGGAAACGGCGGTAAAGGCGGAGATTCCGTAGCCGGTATTCCTGGCAATGGTGGAAACGGTGGAACCGGAATCAGCGCAGGCGATAAGACCATCACCATCAATCCTGGCGGAACCGTCAAAGGCGGTGATGCAGGAAACGGCGGAAACGCAACAGGAGATAACACGAACCCGGGCGGAAACGGCGGCAACGGCGGTACAGGAACCGAGACCACGCAGCCGGGAAAGACCGATAATAACGGTGGAACAACATCCGGTGGAAATGGCGGAGACGGCGGTAAATCCGACAACGGAAACGGTGGAAACGGCGGCAACGGCGGCAGCGGCTCCACAGGAGAAAGCAATAACAACGGCGGCACGAACAGTGGCGGCAGCGGCGGAAATGGCGGAGACTCAGACAAGGGCAACGGCGGATCCGGCGGTAATGGAGGAAGCTCAGGCGAAACCGGAGGCAACGGTGGTAACAACACCGGAGGAAACGGAGGAAACGGCGGAGATTCCAACAACGGCAATGGTGGCTCCGGAGGCAACGGTGGAGAATCCAACAGTGGAACCGGAGGTAACGGCGGAAATGGCGGTGACTCCAACAACGGAACCGGAGGAAACGGTGGAAACGGCGGTGAATCCAACAGCGGAAACGGCGGTAACGGCGGAAATGGTGGAGACTCCAACAACGGAACCGGAGGAAATGGCGGAAACGGCGGTGAATCCAACAGCGGAAACGGTGGAAACGGAGGCGATGGAGGAAACGGCAAGAACCCGGGCACCGGCGGAAATGGCGGCGGCTCCAACAGTGGAAACAACGGCAGCTCCGGCAGTGACGGCAGCAAACCAGACAACAACGGTGGCAACAATAACGGCAGCAACGGTGGCAACAATAACGGAAATGGTGGCAGCAATGGCGGAGATAACGGAAACAATAACGGCGGCTCCGGCAGCGGTGGAAACGGTAATGGAGATACGAACGGAACCAATACCGGAGTCACAGATGGCAAGACGAATGCCACAGATATCGCCGCAGCGGATGGAAATAATGCGTCCGGCGGAAACAAAAACAACAAACACAACAGGAACAACAGAAACAACAACGAGTCAGACCAGACGGATGGTGAGGATGTGACAGAAGGTACAGAGATCGATGCAGATACAGGTTCCGATGATACTACAGATGTCGCAGACAGCACAGAGACCGGAGCAGATGCAGACGGAAGCGGAAACACAGGCGACAGCATCCCGGCAGACAGCAGTGATGCAGACGGACACATCAGCTTCGCAGACTGCGGATTCCACTGGTATCCAGTCATCCTGATCCTTGTGATCGCAGGATACACAGTCCTGCGTATCCGGAAGATCCGTGAGGAACTTGACGGAGAGTAAGACAGTAACCCCAAAAGATACCAGAACGAAAAAACAATCCCGGGGATATCCACATATCCCCGGACAATAAAAAAACAAGAAAGACCTATCATCTAAACTTACAAACAACAAACCAAAATGATATATGTAAATTTTCCAAAATACTTACTTACAAAACATCTGACATGAGCGGACAGAACAGGAAGGATCCCTGTCAGACCCATTCATGGCAGAAATACAAGGAACAGGAGGATAAGGACCATGGATCCTGAAAGAAGAAAAGCACTGCAGAAGACGCAGAAAAAATGTATTGCAGCCCAGGTGGTGATGTGTGCAGCCTATATATCAGCGGGCATCTTACTGGCTGTGACAGGCAGGCACTGTGTGGCAGATACTCCGATCTATATAGCCGGCGCAGTCATTACAGCCGGCTGCATGGCAGCTCTTGCAGTGTTTGAATCAAGACTTTCAAGAGAACTTGCAGGATGACATGACAGGGGCAGCGCAGGCTGCCCCTGTTGTGCCTGAAAAAGGGATTATAAGGAAGTGACAGATCATGAAAGACAGGAATTTTGTTAAGGAAATAGAAAAGTTAAGGACAGCCGTCTTAGGGTATGACCGTGAGGAAGTCGTGCTCTACATCAGGGAACTGGTGGAGTACTATGGACAGAAGAACGAGGAGGCAGTGAGGGAACTATATCTGGAAAAGATGCAGCTTGCGGCAGAGAACGCAGGACTGCGGGCACAGATCCCCACACAGGAGAAGCTCTATGCGGAGGCAGAAGGAAAGGCGGAGGAGATCCTGGGCGGTGCAAAGGAGACTGCGGCGACCATCCTTGACCATGCCGGCACCGAAAAGGAACGCATGCTCAAAGAGGCCGGGGAAGCAGAAAAGAGGATCCTTGCAGAAGCGGACAGAAAGGCAGGGGAGACCCTTGCAGAGGCGGACAGGAAGGCAGGGGAGACCCTTACAGAGGCAGAGAGGAAGGCAGGAGAGATCCTTGCAGAGGCAGGGCGGCAGGCGGAGGAGATCCTTGCAGAGGCAGGGCGGCAGATGGATGTCATCCTGACCAAGACAAGGGAGAAAGTGGAGAAGCAACAGGCGCTCTACCATCAGTACCGCAGCCGTCTGGAAGCCTTGAAAAAAGGCCTGGACTGCATCTTTGCAGGGTGTCCGCCGGAGGAAGACACACGGGATCTGCATGGAAAGCCGCAGAGACCGGGACAGATACAGGCAGACGGACTGGAAGAGACCGGTCTCCGGGAACAGCCATGAACGGGGGAGAACAGTACAGCCTTGACATGGCACTCCTGAAGGTCCGCGAGGAAAAACGGAAAAGAAAGATGCGCTCAGAGCGGGCCGTCATCCTGTTCGTGGTCTGGATCCTGGTGTTCAGGGTATGCGGGATCATGCGCGTGGATGGAAATTCCATGCGCCCTGCCTGCCATCCCGGGGATATCGTGTTCTTCCTGCGCATCCTCCCGGACGGCGTGGACTATGGGGATGCCGTCATCTTAAAGGATGCATCCGGGGAATACCTGATCAAGCGCATCGCAGGGCTGCCGGGGGATGTGATGGAGGTGGACCGTGAGGGACACCTGACAAGGAACGGTGCAAAAGTGCAGGAGACGGATGTCATCTTCGGCCTGTCGGAAACAGGAGACAGCGTGGATTATCCGTACACCGTGCCGGAAGGGAGTTATTTCTTCCTCGGGGACAACCGCCCGGTGTCTTTAGACAGCAGGATGCTCGGTGCGGCAGGAAGGGAAGAGATAAAAGGAAAGGTCATCTGGGCAGCGGGGGCTGGGAGATGGAACAAAAAAACAGGTAAGAGGTAAAAGACCATGAGCATTACAGGAGCTTATACTTGGGAAGATATTTCCAGTCTTGGGATGGAAGCTTATTTCCAGCCCATCTACAACGTGGAAAAGCACAGGATCACCGGGCTTGAGGCGCTGTTCCGTGCAAGGGACGGGAAGGGAGGTTTCCTCGACCCGGAGAGCCTTGTGCAGGAGGCAGAGGAATGCGGCTGGGTGCATGACATCGACCTGTGGATGATCCGGGAGTGCTGCCGGTGGTTCACGAGGTTTGCGGAACACGGCATCACGAGGATCAACGTGAACCTGTCGCCGCAGACCTGCATGGTGGAGACTGTCTGGGAGGAGATCAGCAGCTGCCTGGACCGGTACGGTCTCCAGCATGGGAAGATCTGGCTGGAGATGACGGAACTCGGAAAGTCGGCGGATAACGGAAAACTCCTGGAGACCGCACACAGGCTGCAGGATAAGAAGTTCAACCTGGTCATGGATGATTTCGGCAAGGGCGAATCCAATTTCGTGCGGCTGATGGATTTCGAGTTCCAGAGCATCAAGCTGGACAAGGAGCTGGTCTGGGGCATCGGGAGCAGGAAGATGGGCATGCCGATCGTGCAGACGCTCCTCGTGTTCGCCCAGAGGAACCACATCTGGGTGACGGCAGAGGGGATCGAGACAGGGGAACAGGCAGCACAGCTGGAAAAGCTCGGCTGCAACTTTTTACAGGGCTACCTGATCAGCAGGCCGCTCCCGGCGCAGGAATGCGTCTCGTTCATAAGGCAGTGGGAGGACACGGACATCCTCGGACAGCCTGGGCAAGAAGATGATGATTGCAGAAATCATATGAAACAATTGCGAAACTCATGAAAATCTAAATTGAAAGAAGGGTATGAGGAGTTTCGCAATTGTCTAAATATCATATAAGGAACAGGAGAGATAAATCATGGGAAAGACAAAATTTGGAACAAAGATCGTATTCTTTTTTGTGATACTGCTCGGTGCAGGGGCAGTGTTATATGCGAAAAACTGCATGGAACAGCTCGCAGCATATGCAGTAAGCCTCATGGACGGTGCAGGACAGGCGCAGGCGCAGAGCCAGCTTGCGGCAATGATCGCTTCCGATGTGAAAAAAATGGCAGCCTTTATGACAGCCGGGCTTATCATCACGATCGTTGTGGGTGCTGCAGGCATCATTGATTACATCAGGAGCCTTGACCTTGCCTGCAGCTATTCGGACACCCTCGCACAGGGCGATTTCACACAGGATGTGGAACAGAAATATTTAGACAGAAAAGACAGCATCGGAAACCTTGCGGCAGCTTTCCACAAGATCCGGGAGAGCTTTGCGGGACATCTTGGGAGCGTGAAGGACAATGCAGAGTCCCTGAGCGGCCATGTCTCCTCCATCGGGAAAAACGTGGATGAGATCAATGGCGAGATGGAAGGCATTTCCGCAACGACACAGCAGCTTGCAGCGAGCATGGAGGAATCCGCTGCATCCGCAACGGAGATGAACACCATGTCAGAGGAGATCAACAGGGCGATCAAAAACATCGCGGAGAGCGCACAGGAAGGTGCGGAGCGTGTCAATGACATCCATACCCGTGCCATCAATGCGAAGAAAGAGACCACGGAGAACCGTGCCAATGCACAGCGCATGCACGGCGAGATCAAGGTAAGCCTCGACCAGGCACTGCAGGATGTGGAAGTGGTATCCCGGATCGAGGTCCTGGCACAGGCGATCATGGAGATCACCAACCAGACGAATCTTTTATCCTTAAATGCTTCCATCGAGGCGGCACGTGCCGGGGAGATGGGAAAAGGGTTTGCAGTCGTGGCGGACGAGATCCGGAAGCTTGCGACGGAATCCGGTGAGACGGCGACAACCATCCAGGAGGTCACAGACAGCGTGGTAAAAGCAGTGAACCAGCTCACAAAGGACAGCAGACGTCTGTTAGACTTCGTCGCAACTGATGTGAAATCCAGCTATGACAGCTTTGAGAGCCTTGCGGATGCCTACAACCGGGATTCCGAGTTTGTGGACGGTCTTGTATCGGATTTCAGTGCGACATCCGAGGAACTCTTAGCTTCCATGGACGGCATGATGAATGCGATCGAGGGCGTTGCAAATGCGGCAAACGAGGGCGCAAGCGGGACCTCCGACATGGCAGAGCGCATCCAGAACATCACCATGCGGTGCTCCGAGGTGGCAGAGACCACGGAACAGGCAGGTGCAGCGGCAGAAACGTTAAAGGCAGACACCGGGATCTTCAAGGTGTGAGAAAGAACACCGGCAGAAAACAGCAGCCATCAGGATGGAGCGCATCATTGAATCAATGGAGAAATGGGAGGACAAACGTGAGAAATAAAAAGAGAATGCTTGCCGCAGGACTTATAGCAGTGGCACTTCTGTCAACTGTGAACGGATGCGGCAGTACAACCGGAAATATGCAGGATACCCAGAGCATACAGGGGACTACAGGAGTAGCCGGCGGAACCGTACAGGGTTCCGCCAGCGCAGAAAATGCATCAGACACGGCGTCACAGAACAACAGCAACACAGCAGATCATAATGCACAGGATAACAGCAGTGGAACAGGAACAGCACAAAACGGCAGCAACACAACAGATCATACAGCACAGACAGGAAACAACGACAGCAGTGGGACATCACAGGCAGGCGTGTCACAACATGCAACCGCAGGTTCTGCCACAATGGTAAATGGCGGCATCACGGAACGGGAAGCGAAGAGCATCGCAGCCGGGGATGCAGGGGTCACAGAAGAACAGATCCAGTACATCATGGTAAAACAGGACTGGGATGACGGCCGTGCCAGATATGAGGTGGAATTCACCGCAGCCGGAGTGGAGTACGATTATGAGCTGGATGCATCCGACGGACGCATCCTATCGGCAGACTCCGAAGTGATAGACAAGGGATACCGTGCATCACAGAATGGTACGACAGGTTCCCGGAACGAAACCGGCACATCGCAGACAACACCGGGCGGTGTTTCCATTGAGACAGCAAAACAGACCGTCATGGACAGGATTCCTGGCATCGATGCCGGAAACATCTACATCCATCCGGACTATGACGACGGCATCTCTCTCTATGAGGGGGAAGCCTACTATGCGGAGGTAAAGTATGAATTTGAGATCAACGCAGAAAACGGAAACATCATCAGCTGGGAAGCAGAATCCATCTACGACTGAGAAAAAGCCGTTAAAAGTAAAGGTTGAGACAGTCCTGATCATCATTGCCATGACAGGGCTTGTCCTGACCGGCATCACGATCGGGAACAGGATACACCATCATCAGATGTTAAGGGATATCCGTATCAGGTTCGAGCAGCTTCATGACCGGATCGAAGATCAGGACACCGGTCGGGATGCCGGTTTTGGAACATATGAGAGGGCAGAAGGATGAGAATTTTAATAGCGGATGACATGGAATATGCACGTGTAAATATCATGGAAATGGTGAAGAAAATTTTTCAGGAGGCGGAGATCGATACTTTCAGCGATGGAACACATGCATGGAAAGCAGTGAAAAAGAGAGAATATGACTTACTTTTTACTGATGTCAGGATGATCAGAATGCACGGACCGGAACTCGCGGAAAAAGTCGCAGAAAAGTATCCCTACACGGAGATCTTTTTTGTGACAGGAGAAGACAAAGCAGAACTGGAACAGCTGGGCATCGATCCCAAGAGATGTATCTTCAAACCATACATGATTGAGGATGTGAAAAAATGTCTGAAAGAAAACAAAGTGTTTGAATTTGGCGGCTTTGGAAATGAACTCAGACCATAACAGAAATTTTAAAGTAGAAGCACTCTAATAGAATGATTGATCAGATGAGAACCT
>ERZ1106973.1795-NODE-1795-length-18427-cov-2.823645_pt1 | contig 18427 bp, 15 predicted proteins | sample MGYA00403686_ERZ1106973 | MGnify/ENA primary metagenome ERZ1106973 (study PRJEB35170, sample SAMEA104062408) | human gut metagenome | biome: human gut; feature: human-associated habitat; material: faeces | place: Denmark | collected 2012-11-06 ...
TTCCTTGTATAAACCATTCCAGAGCTCCTTATCGGCATCGAGATAGATATACCCAAGCTCAAAGGCGAGGGTAAGCCCCTCGTACAGCTTGTATTGGGAATCAAAATTGACTTCCCACAGTTTGTCTTTGGTGGTGAGGTACATATTATTGCCGACAGTGGCCATTGCGTCACGAGCGACCACCCCGCCGCGTACCATTTCCGTATTGTTCGTGCCTTTGACCATCGCGACGCGGAACGCGTGACTCAAAGCTTCAATAAAGGAAATATCCTTCAACTCCGCCATGATCCCCCAGCTGCCGCTGATATCCGTTCCGTTAAACGTGCTGGAACGGTTATACATCCCGCCGTCATATCCGAAAGAGGTCAACGCCACGTCAGTATCGATGACGGGCATACGTTCGGAACCGTCAAGCGCGTTCGCGTCATCACCGGAAGCGTACCAGAACGTAAGGCCGGGTGTGACAAAATCCGTTTTGCATTCAGCTGCCAGGGCGGCATACCAGCCCGCGCGCTTCAGATCTTGATTGCCCGTTTTCCCCATGTCCACCTTTCCGTAAACACCATCTACGGCGACCCTGAGCGGGCTGAACAACGTCATTTCAGCGGAAAGGCCGCCCCACCATGCGTTGCCGTGATTGTCTTTGGAGTCGGCGACAACCTTCCCGGTGCCAACGGGAAGCAATCCGCTGGCGACTCCGGTCTTGTTGTTCGCACCGGCACCGAAACGGGTGTCTTTACCGATCGCGCTGTACATTCCGAAGGGGTTCATCCTGATGCCATCGAACTGCACCGGAACCGCCAGCCCGATGACGTCCATCGCATCGTGGCTGTTGTATGTATACAGCAACGTGTTGTCCTTGTCATATACGGAAACAGTACGTTCATCGTTATTGTACGCACGAACCCAAAAAAGCGTGGCCCCCACGTTTTCAGTGAAATTTCCGGAAAGCGAGATCCCGGCACCGTCGGTCATGAATGCCGCGTACGGTACCGCAAATGTCGCGATGTCGAAGGGCTGAAGGCCCATGCGGACTTTTACGTCCGTCTCCGGGATATTCCAGTCGACATAACTATAGCGCACCTTGACGACCTTACCGTCCGTTCCGAGGGCGGCATCATTTGTTCCCCAATTTTGATGGCCCACTTCAAAAAAGACGACGCCCTTGAGCGAATCGGAAGCCACGATATCGATCTGCGTGCGCAACCGTGTGGAAGCCTTGAATCTATCGACAGAAGCATTCGCTGATTTGAGGGGGTTGCGATCAGCCCAGGAAAAACCGTTTTGCCATTGCCCCTTAATATTCACGTCAGCCGCCCGCGCCCCGCTCGTCATACTTAAAAGAAGGACTGCCGCAAGGAACGACATCATTGCACGTTTCATCATCACCTCTCTAGCGTCAAAGGTTATACGATGGGCTCTCCCTCCAAGCACAGTGCGGAGGAATTCATGGCGGAGCCTTATACTGTTGCGACGCAAGCGTCAGGGTTAAAGGGGATAACGGATTGAAGGAGCCGTTGTGCATATCCGCTGGATGCCCTTGCCAAGTGCTCCTTCTCCAAGGATTCCGCGATGGTCCCCTCATGAAGAAACATAATATGATCACATAAGTAGGTGACGGCCTGAACATCATGGGCAATGAACAGGTAGGTCATGTCCCCCTTCAGCTCCAACAGCAGTTCCAGCACTTGCGCCTGTACGGACACGTCAAGCGAGCTCACGGCCTCGTCGAATACGATGAAACGGGGCTTGGTCGCTATGGCTCGCGCGATGCACACCCGCTGGAGCTGCCCCCCGCTCAACTCGTGGGGATAACGGTTCCGCAGCGCCTTCGGGAGCCCGACCCGCTCAAGCAGTTCCGGGATTGCGCATGACGCGTCCAGCCGCAAGATATCCAACGGCTCTCTGATGAGTTCCTCCACCGTGAATCTCGGGTTGGCAGAGGATGTATAGTCCTGGAACACAACGCTCATTTGCCCAGGATGTTCCTTGCTCCATACCTGAACAGAGCGGCCTTCCAAGAATACCTGCCCACTGTCCGGCTGTTCCAAGCCAAGGATCAGCCTTCCGAGCGTGCTTTTCCCCCCGCCGCTTTCGCCGATGAGCCCTACGGAAGAGCCTTCGGACAGTGTGAGGTTCACGTCTCTGAGGACCGGCTGCCGTTTTTTCCTCCAAAAGCCTCCCGATACCGGATAGCTTTTGGAGACATTGCGGACCTCAAGCAACGGCGTTTCCCGATGTGCTACCGACATTGCATCACCCTCTCGAAGGCTTTGGACAACGTGGCTCTCGTGTCCACGAGATAACGCGTATAGGGATGCCGTGGAGCGGAGAAAAGCTCCGCTCCGCCGTATTCGACGCCGACGCCGTCCTTCATGACCAAGACTTCCTGCGCGAGCTGCCGGACGACGCCAAGATCATGGGAAACCAAAATCAGGCTGCTCCCGAACCGTTCCCGGATCCAATGGAATTGTGCCACAACCTCCCGCTGGTTCATGGAGTCCAGCGCCGTTGTGGGCTCATCGGCAATGATGATATCGGGGCGTTGAAGCAACGCCACCGCGATCATACACCGCTGCAACATGCCTCCGGAAAGCTGGTACGGATATTTCTTGAGCACATCCAACGGATTGTGGATGTGCATCATCTCCAGAGCCTCAACGATGCGTCCCCTGCTCTCCTTTTCCGAAAAAGCCGATGTCGTCGCCCGGAGTGTTTCAAGAAGCTGCGCCCCCATGGAGTAAAGAGGATCGAACGCCGTCATCGGTTGCTGGACTATCATGGCGATTCGCTTGCCGCGGATGCCGCGCACGGTTTCCCGACCTGCCTGCAAGAGGTCGATGCCGCCGAAACGGACACTGCCGGAAACCCGCAAGGAAGGAGGCGCCAGTCCCAACAGCGCCAGGCACGTCAGCGATTTGCCGCTGCCGCTTTCCCCAACGACGCCAAGGCATGTTCCCGGTTCAAGGCAAAAATGCACATCCCGTACGATCAGCGCCCCAGTAAGGGAGTCTCGGACAGTCAAATCCCGCACTTCAAGTAAGCTCATGAACGTTCCCTGCCCGCGTGTTTGGGATCAAAGGCGTCACGCAGGCTGTCGCCTAAAAAATTGAATGCCGCCACAACCAACAGAATGGCCATGCCAGCCGGGATCATCTGCAACGGATACAGGGTCATGACCTCCTTCGCCTCATTGAGCATCATGCCCCACTCCGGGGTGGGGGGCTGCACGCCCAACCCGAGGAAAGACAATGCTGAAATCATCAGGATCACGCTTCCCGTATCCAGCGTCGTCAGGACAAAGAGTTCGCCGGCTGTGCCGGGCAACAGATGCCGCATCATGATCCTGATGGATGATCCGCCGGCGACCTTGGCAAACCGGATATAGTCCTTGTCCGAATACTGCCGGACGATGGAACGGACCATACGCGCATACCACGGCCACTTGGCCACCACGTTGGCGATGACCACGTTTTCCAGGCCCGGGCCCGTCATGCCCACAATGGCGAGAATCATGACCTCGCTGGGGAAGGACATCATGACGTCGCATATGCGCATAAGCACGTCGTCGATACGGTTGCGGAAAAAACCGGAAACAAGGCCGACGCACGCCCCCAACGCGGAAGTTATGGCCATAGTGAGCAAGGACAGAAACACCGTCGCGCGTATGCCGTAGACAAGACGCGAAAGGACGTCGCGCCCAAGCTGATCCGTCCCAAAGGGATGATGCCAGCTCCACGGCGCGAACTTGTCCCCGACGTCGATAAGCGTCGGATCGGACAAGGGAAGTATGGGAGCGAGGAGGCCCAATACAAGAACAACCCCCAGGAACCCCATGCAGGCCAGCGCCAGCCTGTCTCTTTGCAGACGAATCCACGGGGACATGCTAGAATTCCTTCCTCAACCGGGGATCGACGGCAGCGCTCAGGATATCCACCAATACGTTACCGACTACAAAAAGAACCGCCATGATCAGCACATAGGCCTGGATGACGGGAAAATCGCGGTTGAAGATCGCCGCCACGCAAAGCCTTCCGATGCCGGGCCATGCGAAAATGCTTTCCACGACAAAGGTTCCGGCTATAAGCTTGGGCAGCGACATACCCAGTGCGGTCAGCGAAGCCTGAAGCGAATTCTTAAACATATGGCGGATGATCGAGCGCTCGGGCAAACCGCGTACCCGTGCGTAGAGAATGTAGTTTTCCTGCTTATTCTGAATCATGTTGGCGCGGATAAGCCGCGTATAGGTGGCGATATATGCAAGGGACAACGTGACCGCAGGTAAAAGGACGGAGCTGGGATCGTCCATCCCGCTCGTCGGAACGAGATCAAGTTTGACGGCAAACAGCCACATGAGGAGAAGCCCGGCCCAGAAACTGGGCATGGCCGTACCAAGAAAGACACCGCCACGGATGAGCCGGTCGAGAAAGGTTCCTTCATACAACGCACAGACGATCCCGGCGGAGAGACTGCACACAAGCGTCAGGCACAGAGCCGCTCCGGCAAGAACGAGGGTCGCGGGCAGCGCCTTTTGAATTTCACCAAGTACGGGTTTGTCGTCCACATAACGATTGCCGAAATCCCCATGCAAGGAGTTGTTCAGCCAAGCCACATAACGCGTCAAAAAAGGTTTATCCAGGCCGAGCTTTGCACGGGTTTCCGCGAGCACCTCTTCCGTGGGAGTGACTTCATTGACACGCACGGCCACTTCCGCCGGGTCGCTGGGGCTCAGATTGATCAGCACGAAAGACAGAAACGAAATCCCAATAAGGATGGGGATGAGGTTGAGCAGGCGACGAAAAAGATAACTCCCCATACGAAACTCCTTAAGCATCACAAGCGGCCCGGGAGACGCGTCTCCCGGGCCAGTCTGCTAGAACGACATCCTTTCAAAGGGGATTTCGTACTGGGAGGTACAGAACGTAACCCCCTTGAGAGCCGGGACATGCACGGCCTTGGTACGCGAATAGCTCAGAGGCACGTACACGCCCTGTTCATGGATATACGCCAGCAATTCCTTGTACGTATTCTTACGGGTATCCTCATTCGGCTCGATCATGAGCGCGGTGATTGTCTTGTCCAGCCATTCCTTACGCTCCAACCCGACCTGCGCCTGATAATCCCCGTGGGCGGGAATGCGCCAAGAAGACAGATACGACTGCGGATCATACGGTGTACCCCACGACAGGGAGTATTGCAGGTCGAATTCGCCGGTGCGCTGCCGATCCAGAAACGCCTGCTTTTCCTCGCCCACGATCTTGAGTTCCACGCCGATCTTCTTGAGATCGTTCTGCATGTATTCGCTGATGGTCCGTTCCTGCGAATTGTTGGAATTATAGTAGATGGTGACGGCGCACTTCTTGCCGTCCTTGTAACGGTACCCGTCCTTGCCCATGCTCCAGCCAGCCTTCTCCATCAATTCATTGGCTTTCACAACGTCGTAGGAGCGTACCGGAAGATCTACGTCGCAATAAGGAACGGTCTTGGCCATCAACGTGTCGGCTATCGTTTCCGAACCGTTAAGTATACCGTCGGCAATGGCCTTCTTGTCTATGGCGTGCTGGAACGCCTTGCGCACGTTGATGTCCCTGGTAATCGGCTGATGCGCGTTCAGAAGAATGGCCCGGGAGGCGACGGGGTCGCTGATCTCCGTCTTGTACGTGCCTTCCTTTTGCAACGCGGCAAACGCGTCGAGATTCAGCATGTCACCGTCGGAACCGAAAATAAGATCGATTTCCCCCTTCTGGAGTGCGAGCAGAATAGTCTGATGGTCCGGCATAACCTTCCAGCGTACTCTCTCCAAAGCCGGCTTAGGCCCCCAATAGCGTTCATTTCGCGTGAACACGGCATACTGCTTGTCCTTGTGCTCGGTCAAAACCCACGGCCCCGTGCCGACATAGCCGGACACGCCGTTCTTGGTTTCGCCATCAATGAAACATTTCGGGGAGATGAAACGGAAAGGCCGGGTCAGCCCCAGCTCTACCAGCGTAGGGTAGTAGGGATGCTTGAGCACCAGCTTGTAGGTATATTCGTCAACGGCCTCATTGCGGTCGATTTCGTTGACCATGTCCAGCCACGCGTGCCGGGGAAGGTTGCTCACGATGGCGTCCATATTCGCTTTGACGGCCTCGGCGTTGAAAGGCGTTCCATCCGTGAAGGCAACATCTTTCCGGAGATGGAAGGTGTATTCCTTCCCATCCGGGGAGATTTCCCATCTTTCCGCGAGCCAGGGTTTGACGCCCTCCTTCGTATTGACGACCAGCGGTTCGAACACCATGTTTTGCGCAGCCATCTCGCCGGAATACAGATGAGGGTTGATGTTTCGAATATCCTTTGTGCTCGCGTACGCCAGTTCCGTACGAGGCGCTTCGGCTTTGGAGGGCGGCTCCTCCTGCGAGCACCCCGCAAGCCCCAAGAGTGCGATAACCACGACAAACAGTTTTCCCATGAACATGATTCCTCTCCGTTTACAACGTGAGCTATAAAGCTTTTTTGCTTCACCTGTTCCGCAATGAATGGCACTTCGAGGGCCAATATTGTCCAGCCAAGAAACGCTGCGTTGCCTCTTGGTAGTATTTTTTTTTATTTCGTAACACTGCTGAGGAGTGTACGGCAATGATTACCAAAGATATGGGATAGGGAGTTGGGGCGGCTTCAACCAGTAAGTCCCACCCTACCGAAAATGAAACAAACCCCAAAGGGTAATGTGCCCTAACCCAACAATAGGATATGCCGCTCTTTTTCCGTATCAGTAATACAGCCCAGCAAATTGCAATCAGTATATTTTGATGAATGGCGCTCCCGGCCCAAATGAGATCCCAGCCAAAGGACCAAGGTCCCCAATCAATCCAAAAGAGAAAACGATACGTTATCTCACTGCTGTTCTTCTTTTTGGGCTGATACCATGAAGCGCTTGATAATGGATACGGGCTGTCCCGTGCCGTCTACGAAATGTTTTCGTTCCACGTCAACCGTCACATTGCGTGCCCCCAGTTTGAGGAGCGTTTCCACATCCCACTGCGGACGGTCGACTCTGCTCAAAGGCAGGTTCGCGGCAATGGCATGGATCGGGGCGGGATCGACCCCGAGCATGAAGTCCGGATTGTGGCCATCCGTATAGTCAGGCTGTTTCAACTCCTCCGCATAGGGTTCGCTGTAGAGGTGGCGGTAATGATTGCCGTCAAAATTGACGAGGCGCCCTCCCGGTCTGAGTACGCGCAGCCATTCCGCATAGGCTGATTCCGGGTGTTCGAGGTTCCACATCAGATTGCGGGACACGATCAGATCGAACGTTTCATCCGGAAACGGAAGGTCCTGCGCGTCGCCTTGCCGCACAACAATAGAGACGTCAGCTTCGGCGGCATTCCGAGAGGCGCGCTCCAGCATCCCTTCCGTATAGTCGAAGGCGACCACGGAATGCCCCAGCCGGGCCAGCAGGATGGAAAAGAATCCTGGCCCGCATCCTATGTCCAAAATGTCTAATTTGCCGGACGCAAGTACAAACGGACGCAGACGCTCCAGCCAGACTTTTTCCGCATGTTGAAGATCATACGCAGTCTTCAGGGAGTACCCTTCCGCCCGCGTATTCCAGTAACGCCGTATCGCTTCCAATTCCGTCATGGCCTTCTCACTGCTTGATGCCCCGTACGAGGAACATCGGGATATGGGTGTACCGAATCCGGTAGTAATCGTTCATGATGTCTGGAGGCAGAGCCGCCCTGACAAGCACGTCGCGGCAACCGAGCCGTTCCAGGCAGGCCTTGTCCCACCCGGGGCGCTGTTCACGGCTGAGCGGCAGCTGCGGGATCAGCTCGTCCATGATCGGGTCTCCGTGTTCATCCTCCACGGCATACCCCATAGCACGCAGCGTTTGGGCATCTTCCGCATACAGCCGGGCAAGCTCCGGGTCGAACAGATGAGCGTGCCAGTTCGCATCGAAATTCAGGAGGACGCCACCGGGCCTGAGGACGCGCAGCCACTCCGCATACGCCCTGTCCGGATGTTCCAGATTCCATGTAAGGTTACGGCTCAAGACGACATCAAACGTATCATCCTCAAATGTCAGGTTTTGGGCATCCATCTGGGAAAAGTAGGCGCTTGCTTCCGGGGAATGTTTTTCGACGTTCTCCCGGGCACACTCGATCATGGCTTCGCTGTAGTCCACCCCCGTAATCTCATGTCCCCGGCGAGCCATCAGGATGGAGAAAAAGCCGGGTCCGCAACCCGCATCGAGGATACGCAGAGGGTACTTCCACGGAAGCTGCTCCGCGATCAGTTCATCCCATACCTTGGCCTGAATAGTACCAAGTTCATCCGCATTGACGGCGGAATAGGCCGCTACCCTGCCCGACCAGTAGGCCCGGATCGTTTCCAGGCGGCACCTATTCACAACGGCCTCACGGGAATGACATTCAAAAAACCGGGGCGCGTCCGCTCGACGCTCGCCTCCACGTCGTAGACGTCGCCAAGCAAGTGCGGGTGCAGCACCCGTTCGGCCGTATCAAAGGCCTTGATCCGCCCCTCGTGAAGCATGAGCAAGCGGCTGCTGTATCGCGACGCCAACATGAGATCATGCACGACAAAAAGTGTAATCGCCCCGTTTTCCCGCGTGTATTTCCGGGCCAAATCCATGACGACGAGCTGGTGGCGCAGATCGAGCGCACTCGTGGGTTCGTCCAGCAGCAAGACCTTGGGCCGCGACACGAACGCCTGCGCCATGAACACAAGCTGCTTTTGCCCGCCGCTCAGGCTGCACACCGGCTTCCGGCTCAGACTGTCGAGCCCAAGTTCCGCCAGCGTGTCCGCCACTTTTTCGATTTGCTCGTCGGTCACTTTCCATCTGAGATCCTTGACCAGGCCGAGGAGAACCATTTCAAAGGCCGTCAAGCGGCTGGTAACGGATTCGAGCTGTGGAACATACGCAATGTCCCGATCCGAAAAAAGGTTGCCTTTATCGTCGTACAAGGCCACGTCACCGGAACGTTTGATCAGCCGCGCGATGGCCTTGATCAGTGTGGTCTTACCCACGCCGTTTCGGCCAACCACCGCCACCATTTCTCCGCCATGCAGCGTTGCGGATACATCATTGATGACGTGGTTTCCCGAAAAATGTACGGACAGGTTCTGAATAGATAAAGTCAGCATGTCACCTCCCGTTTTTCATGAGCAAAACGAACAAAAACGGAACGCCTACAATGGACGTGATAATGCCCACCGGGAGCATGGAGCCGCCAGAAAGCAGCTTTGAAACAATCGAGGACGCAAGCAGCATAAGGCCGCCAAGGATCGTCGCGCTGGGAAGCAGATACCGCTGATCCTCGCCTAACATGAGCTTCGCACAATGCGGAGCGACAAGCCCGACAAAGGCCACCGTACCGATAAAACCAACGGCACCGGCAATGAGAAATGAACAGATCAGAAAGACATGCAGGCGTAACCTCTCCACATTGATCCCCAGGCTCCGCGCCCGCTCCTCACCCGTCGTCAGTACGGTGAGACGCCAAGACCAGCCGGACAGGAGCGCCGCACCCATTACCAATAAACAACCACTTACGACGACGCTCATCCACGACGAACGTTGCAGGTTCCCGAAAGTCCACCCGGAAATGATCTGCGCGATCTCCGGGGAGGCACGGTATTGCAGGTACTGCTGCAACGCCTGAAAGAAGAAATTCATGATGATCCCCGAAAGGATCAGCGTACTCGTGGACATCCCCTTCAGGCGTCCCAAATAGAAAATGAGGAGGGAGACGGCAAGCGCGAATACGAGTGCGAGCAGCGCCGTACCGATCCAGAGGTACCCCGCCACGGAAAGCCCCAACGTAATGGCTATGGCCGCTCCAAAACTGGCGCTTGCCGTAATGCCGAGAGTATAGGGGCTCGCCAGAGCGTTGTTGGTAATGGTCTGGATTTGCAGACCGGCAAGGCTGAGCGAGCCTCATGGGCAAGCGGATGGACCACAAGATGGCCGTATTCGCCGTATCACCGTCCGGCCCGCCAAGCAGGGCATCGACGACTTCACCGGGACCGATGCCGGAAGACCCCATGCCGAGATCAACGACGATGAGGCCTAGCGTCAGGATGGCGAGCACCATACCAGTCAACAGACGCCTTCCGTTCAGCTGCCTGTACATATGTGCATTGCCGGAAGGCATACCTTTACCCTTCATGCTAACGTGCACATTTGATCATAAAGGTTCCGTCGAACTTCAGTTCAGGGAGATACTTGGCATAGAACGCGCGCATATCGCCCATCGGATCCACTTCTTGGAAGGTGTTGGGATAGAGGATCTTGGCGAGGTACAGTGTCAACGTATAGTCGATCATGTTCCGGAGGCTGCCGTGATCCACGGCATATATCTCTCCAGACTTGACCGCAGCGAGATTCTTCCAAGCCGGACGCTCGGCAAAGCCCTTCAGCCGCTTCTGCGCAGTGGCCTCGTCGATGGTCAGCCCCATGCTCATCTGGTCACCCTCGGCGTTGTTTCGCCAAATACCGCCGCCGATGACGATAAGCTGGGGATTGGATGCAAGTACGAATTCCGTATCCAGCGGCGCATAGGGCTGGGTGGCATTCTCAGCCAGATTGTCGGCTCCAAGGTTTTTCAGGATCGCGCCCCAGAGTACATCCTTATTATAGCTGTTCCCATACTCTCCAATGCCCTTGTTCCCCAATTCCATGTAAACCGTCTTGTGCTTGGCGGAATCAGGGAGCGCGGCAATCTTCCTATACACGTCTTCAAGCGCGGAGGCGTAGACATCGCATTGTTCCTTGGCCACAGCTTCCCTGTCGAGAAGCTGGCCGAGGATCATCGTACTCTTCGTGTGGTTCTCCACCTTCATGGCATGGTAATCAAGGACTACAACCTTGATGCCGGCCTTCTCAAATATGTCGATTTTCTGGTTGTTGTCCGCAAACTGAGAGCGCCCTACCAACAAAACATCAGGCCGAAGAGACAGTATTTTTTCAGAGTCGAGGATGTTGTCGTGATATCCGCCGATACTCGGGATAGCTTTCAGTTTAGGAAATGTTTCAGTATAGACGACATACTCGCCGTACCGGGTTTCCTCCCAACCGTCGAACGTCATGCCTACAACCTTATCCAGACTCCCCGCTCCGCCGACCATCAAAAAATTGGCGATGTAGTTTGCGACGACGAACGTCTTGGGGAGTTTATCCAGCTGGACCTCGCGCCCAGCAATATCGGTAAAGGAAATCGCCGGAGCAGCCCAAATCGTTTTTCCGGTACCCCCCAAAAAAAGAACCGACAGCGCGCAAGCCATCATCACACGGGAGAGCCTTCCCCAAATGTGCATCATGAACCCCTCCTTGCTGGAATAAGTAACACGTTTATAAAAAAAGTATTATGTGTCAAGAGGGAATGAATTCAATTACACTATATTTATATATATTCCCTTAAATGTAATGCGGTTCAAGCCTCCACGGGACGAACGGAGAGTTCTTGCGCAACCCCAGAAGGTCACAGTATGGGCAGCAATACCGCACTGTGCGAATGCTGTTTATCGACGTCATCCGTTCACCGCTCCTGATGAGCGGTTCCGTTTTCCCATCGTACTCATGCAGGCTTGGGATTAGCCTTGAAAAGAAGCGTTTTTGCCCAGTGCGTCATAACGCCGTATTCTTCAGGAAACAGAACCACAGAGGAACCTACCAATATAATCGGTGGGTTCCTCTTTTTTATAAGGCACTATGAAAGCAGTATCCCAACAGGCGCATCAGGAGCTAGCCAAACCACACAGTGCCAAAGTGTAGCCATGCTTGATCAGGGACAAAAAACGGTGATGCGAAAGGGAACCGGGAATCACTGGCTCCGCACCCTAGGAAATCTGTACATCATCATATTCCAGCGAGCTCACTCTAATGAACAGGGATGAGTATCAACAGTATAACTTGGGAAAATCATTTACGAATAACTCGTGCTACGATTTTTTAAATCGTATGCTTTTCTGCATTGATGTGGAGAAAGCGAAACCTGTAACGATAGGAGAACGTAAATGACTACTCTTGGAACAAGATACCCTACATTGGCGTTTATTTCCGGAGGCGTGGGAGAAGCAGAGGATGGCATTCCCCCACAACCATTTGAGACGTTTTGCTACGACTCGGCGCTGATGCAGGCTAAAATCGAAAATTTCAATATCATTCCTTATACTTCCGTACTGCCGAAAGAACTGTACAACAACATTGTTCCTGTCGATTCCGTGGCTTCTTCCTTCAAACACGGTGCCGTGCTTGAGGTCATTATGGCCGCTAATGGGGCCAGATTGGAAGAACACCGCGCCATTGCCACCGGGCTGGGCATCTGCTGGGGAAAAAACAAACAGGGCGAACTCATCGGGGGATGGGCGGCGGAATATGTCGAATACTTCCCCACTTGGATCGACGACGATATCGCTAAGGCTCATGCCGAAATGTGGTTGAACAAGTCTCTCAAGCATGAGCTGAGCCTGCGCGGGGTGGAACAACACAGCGAGTTCCAGTTCTGGCATAATTACCTGAACCTCACCAAGCCTTATGGATATTGCCTGACCGTTATGGGGTTCCTCAACTTCGAGTTTGCTGACCCTGTGAAACGCTAGCTTTGTCATCCCATAGCCGATCCCGGACCGCCAGATCAGGGCGGCGGTCCGGGCAAAATGGAACAGATTGTCAGTGAACAGGAGCGGGGTATGGCGAATAATACCAAAAAATTAGGTGTGATCGCGCTTGCCAGTGTGGTGGTGAGTTCAATGGTGGGGGGTGGCATTTATAGCCTGCCCCAGAATATGGCAGCCCAGGCTTCGGTAGGGGCTGTGATCATCGCTTGGGTCGTGACGGGTATCGGAATGTTTTTCCTGGCGAATTCCTTTCGCATCCTTTCCGACATCCGACCGGATCTCAAAGCGGGGATCTACATGTATGGCCGAGAGGGGTTCGGTTCTTTCGTTGGGTTCCTCATCGCTTGGGGATACTGGTTGTGCCAGATTTTCGGCAACGTAGGCTACGCAGTCATCACCATGGATGCCCTCAACTATTTCTTCCCGCCCTATTTCGCCGGCGGCAATACCATATACGCCATCATCGGCGGATCCATCCTGATTTGGCTATTCAATTTTGTGGTACTGCGCGGGACACAGCAGGCTGCCGTGATCAACACCATAGGTACGATCGGCAAACTCATTCCGTTGTTCGTGTTTATCATTATTATGATTTTCGTTTTTCATATCGATAAGTTCGATTTCGACTTCTTCGGCAAGCTGGCGGTGGACAATGGACAGCATTTAGGTGGGCTCGGTGCTCAGATAAAGAGTACCATGCTGGTTACACTTTGGGCCTTTATCGGGATTGAAGGTGCTGTGGTCCTTTCTGATCGGGCCCAGAGCCAAGATGACGTAGGCAAGGCCACGATCATGGGTTTTGTTGGCTGCCTCATTGTATATGTCCTGTTGTCGGTATTGCCCTTTGGATTTATGACCCAACAGGAACTGGCCGCCGTGCCTACGCCTTCCACTGCCGGTGTACTGGAACGGGCCGTAGGGACATGGGGAAGCTGGATTATGAACATTGGGTTGATCATTGCGGTTCTGGCCAGCTGGCTTGCCTGGACATTGATCACAGCGGAAATGCCTTTTGCCGCGGCAAAAAACGGAACCTTTCCACGCCAGTTCTCTAGGGAAAACGCCAACGGTGCGCCTTCCGTGTCCTTGTGGGTGACAAGCGCGCTCATGCAGCTCGCGCTCCTGCTTGTCTATTTTTCCAACAATGCTTGGAATATGATGCTGAGCATCACGGCTGTCATGGTTTTGCCCGCCTATCTCATCTCCACGCTTTTCTTGTGGAAAACGTGCGAGGATGGCCAATATCCCCAGGGGGCCGCAACCGGACGCGCTTCGGCGCTGGCCTGCGGCTTTCTATGCGGGCGCGCAGAACTGGATCGCTGGCCCCGCTACGACCTGATGCAGCTCGTCTGCGGCTTTCTAGGGTCGGCCTATGGGCTTTGGCTCATTTACGCTGCTGGGCTGCATTATTTGCTTATGGCATCGGTGTTTATCGCCATCGGTATCCCTGTCTATATCTGGAGCCGGAAACAACATCCTGATCAGAACCCCATGTTCCTGAAATATGAAAAAGTACTTTTGGTGCTGCTCGTACTTGTAGCTTTGTTCTCGCTCTATCTTTTTATGCGGGGAATTGTAAAACTATAGCGAGTAGATATTAAGGAGTTAAAGTGCGGCTAACGTCTTCCCCAAGGACAGGACCTCCCTTTGGGTAAAAGTTTGTCCCACTTCATTCGAAGGAGCCCCCTCAACAGTGCAGTAAACACTGTTGAGGGGGCTCTTTTTCGGTAGTGATGGACAGTACCTGCCGGACATTTGGCCATGCTGGGAGACAGCACGGGTTGCTCCGTATCCAAGCGGAACACATCAAGGCCGCAGGTTTTAAAACAGGTGCCGCAACCAGTGCATTTGGAAACATCAATAGAGTTGATCACCGCTTTCCTCCTTGTTTGCATAGGGTCACAACGGACTTGTTGTCATCGAGAGCCAGCGACATGCCGTAAAACTTGTGCATATCGTCACAATAAAGACACGAAGGGGTTCATGTTGAGTAGCAAGCGCTGCCGATCGCAACATAATATTGAAATTGTATCAATGTCCGCTGAAACGGCGGTGTCTATGAATGGCAAGAGGCTGTGGAGTCCATGCTTGTCGGTGCGGGCACTGTACAGGTACGTTCCCCAGTTATGGAAAATGGCTATGGCATCATCAAAAAATTCTGTGAAGGGCTGGGGTACTTGGACGGTTCCAGAAGACTGTGGCCGAGTCTCAAGGGCGTCACACACTTCCCTTTCCCTTCTCTGAGTCACGAATTCTGACGAAAACCTACCCGGATTGTTTTTCCGTCCTCTTATGGCATGTTAGCAAGGAAAGACTTTTTTCGGAGCATACGGGTGTTGCAGGTGTCCATCCAGAAACAACTTGAAGCATTCGCGCTTCAGGTTTCTTTTGTGCTCGCTTCCCACGGCATCACGGTACTGTGGGGGGCGTCCGGTTCGGGTAAGACCACCTTACTGCAATGCCTTGCCGGGTTGCTTCGCCCTGATGCAGGGAGGATCGCCTGCCGTGAGGCAGTCTGGTTCGATGCGGAACGGGGCGTATGCCTCGCGCCCGAACGGAGGCGGCTCGGATATGTTTTTCAGGACGTCCGGCTGTTCCCGCATCTGTCCGTGCGCTCGAATATGCTGTTCGGGCGGCGGTTCCGGGGCCCGTCCGGGGTATCGTTCGAAGACGTGGTAGCGCTTTTGGGTCTGGGACGGCTGTTGCACCGCACGCCTTCCGATCTGTCCGGAGGCGAAAAACAGCGTGTCGCCGTGGGGCGCGCCCTGCTGGCCTGTCCCGAGCTGCTGCTCATGGACGAACCGTTGACGGGGCTGGATCGGGGCAAACGAGAAGAAATCATGGCCTACGTCAAGGCGATCCCGGAACGGTTCGGCGTACCCGTCCTGTATGTGACCCATTCGGACGCGGAGCGCCGTTTTCTGGCGGATCGCGTTCTGAACCTTGAAGACGGCAAACTGACGGAATACTGAACTCGCGGTGATTGCCGCACAGGGAGGAACTGCAATGAAACGATGGATTCTGGCGCTGGTCATGTTGGGCCTGAGCGTCGTACCGGCCTTGGCCGAGACAGCCGTGACCACGGGGATGGGCTACAAAAAAATGCTTTCCGAACTCTGCGCGCTGTACAAGCAGGAGTCCGGCAAACAGCTGACCGAGGTCTACAGCGGCACCATCGGGCAGTCGCTGGCCCAGTACAAGGCCGGAAGCGGGGTTTCCGTATTCGTTTCGGACAGGCAGACCCTGGAGGACTCGGACGTCTCTTTCGCTTCGTTTCAGCCTTTGGGCACCGCCGTGCTTGTGCTGGCGTGGAAAAAGGGCCTGAATGTGGAATCGCCGCAGGACCTCCAAAATCCGAAAATCCAGTCCATCGGCTATCCCGACAAGAAGGGTGCCATTTACGGAAAGGCCGCTGAGCGATTCCTGACCCAAAGCGGCCTGCGTGGACCGCTGAAGGACAAGCTGCGGATGTTTTCCACCGTGCCGCAGGTGTTTTCCTATCTGACCACGGGCGAACTGGACGCCGGGTTCGTCAATACGGCGGTCGTCAAGGCGCAGGGCAAGTCCATCGGAGGCTCTATGGACATCCAGTCCGGTTACGATCCCATCGAAATGGTCGCGGCGGGGGTCAAAGGCGCAGAGAAGGACCCCGAAGTCGAGGCGTTTCTGACGTTCCTCCAATCCGACAAGGCCCGATCCGTTTACGCCAAGCACGGGCTGCGTCCATAACCGGGAACCGACGTGCTCGGCGAACTGTTGCACGACGAGGAAGTCCTGTTTTCGGTGTGGCTTACCTTGAAGGTTGCCGCCGTGTGTCTGGCCCTGCACCTCATCACGGCGGTTCCGCTGGCTCTCTGGGCAAGGTCGCCGAAAGCGCCGTTTCGCCGGACGCTCAATTTTGTTGTGACGCTGCCGCTGGTGTTTCCGCCCATCGCGCTCGGCTACCTGCTGCTCATGGCCTTGGGGCAGACCGGGCTTGGGGAGCCGCTCCAGCGGCTGTTCGGGGTCCGGCTGATTTTTTCTCAGGCGGCGGTCGTGCTGGCGGCCTACATCGCGGGGCTGCCTCTGGTCATCAAACCCGTCCAGGCGGCGCTCGGCAGTGAAACGGTACGCAAGCTCACGGAAGCGGCGCGCGTGACCGGTGCCGGTCCGGTAGCCGCCTTTTTTCTCGTGGTCATTCCGCTGATCCGCACCAGCCTTGTCGTGGGGCTGTTGCTCGGCGTAACGCGCTCTTTCGGCGAAGTGGGCATTTCGCTCATGCTCGGAGGCAACATCGCGCAACGGACGAACACGTTGTCGCTTGAAGTGTTCAATGCCGTTTCGCGCGGCGACTTCGAGCGGGCCACGGCGCTGTGCGTCCTGCTCGCCTGCATCAGCCTGTGTCTGTATCTCGCCATAGATCAACTGCAACGGAGGAAGGTATGAGTTTTCACATCAGCCAGCGCTTCATCGACGAACTGCTGGAAGAAGACTGTCCGTACATGGATTTGACCGTGGAGGCATTGGGCATAGGGCGCGAACCGGGGCTTTTGACGTGCCATCCCAAAGCCGCCTGTGTCGTGGCGGGCGTGGAGGTCGCCGCGCGGCTTCTGGAGTCTTCGGGGTGCCGGGTTGCGTGCGAAGCCGCCAGCGGCGATCGGCTGGAGGCGGGGCAGGTGTTTTTGCGCGCCGAAGGCTCGGCGGGGGCCATCCACCGGAGCCTCAAAATCGCGCAGAACGTCATGGAATATTCATCCGGCATCGCAACCCGCGCAGCGGGCATGTTGGAAAGCGCGCGCAAGGCCAATCCCCATGTGCAGCTGGCCGTTACCCGCAAGCATTTCCCTGGGACCAAACGGCTTTCGCTTGCGGCGGCGCAAGCTGGCGGAGCCATCGCGCATCGGCTCGGGCTTTCGGATTCCCTGCTGGTTTTTGATCAGCATCGTGTCTTCACGGGCGGGCTCGACGGATTCGCCGCCCGGGTGTCCGAGTACCGCAAGGCGTTTCCGGAACAGAAGCTGGGCGCGGAAGTCGCCACCCCGGAGGAAGCCCTCCTGCTGGCACGCGCGGGCATCGATTCCATCCAATGCGAACGTTTTACCTGTGCGGATCTTGAAGAAACGGTACGCGGGGTCAAGGCCGTCAACGCCGCCGTTCAGGTGCTCGCCGCCGGAGGCGTGACCGGTGAAAACGCGGAGGCAGTCGCCGCGACCGGGGTGGACGTGCTGGTGACGACATGGGCCTATTTCGGCAAGCCCGCCGACATCAAGATGGTCGTCAGCGCGTAACGCTTTCGGGGGCGGCATCCATACGGGCTGTAATTCGTGCAAAGCCATAAGTATATCATCCGTATTTCATAAAGAAAGCACAGGACAACACCTCAAGGGATCCCTTTGGTGTTGTCCTTCTGTTTTATCATGTTACAAACATAGTATTAGTGTACCCGACCTGATTCGGCTGTACGCTCCCAAAGGCCCGATCTTCAGGGCCTTTTCTGCGTGGGAATGGTTCCCCAGACCTCGGCTCACTCTAGGGCGTAGCGCGCTCAAGCACCGGGTTTAGCCAGCCAAAGCCGAAACGGAAGACGTGGAAAGAGCCCCTTTTTTCGAGAATGCGTTTTTATGCTGCCACTAAAACGTGCGACTCGACCGCCATCAAAAAATAGAGCACATCTTGACACTGTTCAATTAGTGTTGAATAATAGAACTATGAAAATCAAAACAGCCACCACAATCTTTGAAGTCCTGGCTTCGGAAGTACGGCTCTCCATTTTCCGGTTATTGGTCAAGTATGCCCCGGAAGGTTTGGTTGCCGGTGAGATTTCCCAGAT
>ERZ1106973.1807-NODE-1807-length-18350-cov-4.177426_pt1 | contig 18350 bp, 20 predicted proteins | sample MGYA00403686_ERZ1106973 | MGnify/ENA primary metagenome ERZ1106973 (study PRJEB35170, sample SAMEA104062408) | human gut metagenome | biome: human gut; feature: human-associated habitat; material: faeces | place: Denmark | collected 2012-11-06 ...
TATTATTAATGCTAATACAGTAAAACATACACACTGTGTAGTGGTTTGAATAGACTTCATGTGTATGTGACAGAAATAAAAGAAAAACAAATATTTAAAAGCATCAAGGTGGCAAAAATGCGGAGTTGCCACCTTGATGCTTTTAAATATTTGTTTTTCTTTTATTTCTGTCACATACATGCAAGACTACCTACAAAAATGTCAAAGACATTATTCACGGAATGTGATTTCTCCTGTTTTCTCGTCCATAGCATCTACGATCGCAAGAGATTCTAAGTGTGTCTGTTTTCTTAAGAAATCTCCTCCTGGCTGGAATCCTTTCTCGATCACAACTCCTGCTCCGACCAGTTCTGCTCCGGAATCTTTGACTAATTTCGCTAATCCTTCTAAGGCTTTACCGTTAGCAAGGAAATCGTCGATCAGCAATACATGATCTCCTTCTCCTAAGAATTCTTTGGATACAATGATGTCGTAGACTCTTCCATGTGTGAATGATTCTACCTTTGTTGTATATACATCTCCCGCGATGTTCTTTGTCTGTGTTTTCTTTGCAAATACGACTGGTACATCAAAAATCTCTGCCACAACACAGGCGATTCCGATTCCTGATGCCTCGATCGTAAGGATCTTATTGATATCTTCGCCTTCAAAACGTTTCTTAAATTCTTTACCGATCTCACGGAATAATTTTACATCCATCTGATGATTCAAAAAGCGGTCTACTTTGAGGACATTTCCTTCTTTCACGACTCCATCTTTTCGAATTCTCTCTTTTAATAATTCCATCACTTGGCCTCCACGCTCTTTTGTATTTTAAATAATATTTTAACTACTTTTTCCTCGCTTTGCAAGCATTGCTTGCATTTCTTTTGGATAATCTATATCGCAAAGTTCAGTTTCTTCCAATACCTTGAAAAATCTGGCATTTTCTATGTGTTTTTTGAGGATTTTCTTGCCACCTTGATCTTTTGTAAGCGATAACAATTCTCGTTTATATTTCTTTGAGAACCATACGGGATTTCCAAGGTTTTCTTCTGTTCTGACACAGCCAAGTTCACAAGATTCATCTGCCATAAAAGAGAGAAATCTTTCGATTGTCTCTCTTTTCATATTGGGCTGGTCTGCTACGAAAAATGTATAGAATTCTGCATCTTTCGCTGCTTTGATCCCTGCTTTGATCGACCATGAAATCCCATATTTACTTTCTGGACAAAACACTGTTGTTATTGGGTCGTATTGCGTTTGCTTCATAATTTCCTGATACTGTGTGACAACAATGATCTCAAACCCTTCATGATCTTTGCATAGATCGATCAATCGGTCCAATCCATAACGATACATTGGCTTGGTTCCGATCATTTGCAATAATTTATTCTCCTGACCGAAACGTTTGCTGTTTCCTGATGCAAGATAAATGACCGCTGCTTTTATTTTATCCATGTTATATTATTCTTTCTCCAATAATCCCATAACGATCTTTTCACTGGTGATCGGCAATTCTCTGATCCATAATCCGGTTGCATTAAATACGGCATGGGCTAATGCTGGAGATGGTGTGTTGATAACGATCTCTCCAATGGATTTTGCTCCAAATGGTCCTGTTGGCTCATAACTGCTCTCAAATTCTACACGAAGCTTTCCAACATCGACTCTTGCTGGAACTTTATACTGCATGAAAGAATTTTGTTTTACATATCCATTTGGTGTGTAATCAACTCCCTCATACAATGCCATTCCGATTCCCTGACCGAGTCCGCCTTCTACCTGAACTCTTGCAAGATTTGGATTGACTGGTGTTCCACAATCTACAACCGCAACATAATCTAAGATTTCAATATGTCCTGTCTCTTTATCAAGCTCAATCTCAACCATTCCTACCATAAATGGTGGTGGGGATACTGGAGAACTGTTTGTCTCTGTCACCTGGAAAGTTTCATTATTGTTGCACATAGATGCTGTTGCGATGTCCACTAATGAAACTTCTTTGCCGCTCTCTGCATCTCTGACTTTCTTTCCGTCAAATTCCAGAGTATCTGTATCTGCAACTTCCATCATCTCAGCTGCTTTATTGAAAATATGTCCCTTTAATTTTTCGCAGGCACGTTCCACTGCTTTTCCTGTGACGTAGGTAGAACTTGATGCGTAAGATCCAGAATCGTATGGTGATGTATCTGTATCTGCTCCGCTGACCATGATATCATCAATAGAACATTCCAGACATTCTGCCGCCATCTGGGCCAAGATCGTATCACATCCAGTTCCCATATCCGCTGCTGCAATAGAAAGTGTATACAATCCATCGTCATTTAATTTGATCGTTGCAGAACCAACGTCAACGCCAGAAATACCGGAACCCTGCATCGCCATTGACAGTCCGACACTTCGAACTTTTCCATTTCCCATATCTTTGCATGGATATTTTTCATCCCATTTGATCATCTCTTTTGCACGGGCAAGGCATCGATCCAAAGCACAGCTGTTTGCTGTTTCTCCATAATATGCTGGCATCACATCGCCTTCACGGACCATGTTCATCTCACGGATCTTCGTTGGATCCATTCCTATCTTAGCTGCAAGTTCACTGACTGCTGATTCCAGCGCAAACACACCCTGTGTCGCACCATATCCACGATAAGCCCCAGCTGACATACGATTTGTATACACAACATCATATGCAAAACGATGTGCTTCCAGATCTCGATATAACGGAATTGATTTATGCCCAGATAACCCTACCGTTGTTGGACCATGTTCTCCATAGGCTCCTGTATTGGATAATGTATAAACATCGATCGCACGGATCTTTCCATTCTTGTTTGCTCCGACACGAACTGTTACCTGCATCTCATGTCTTGGTGAAGATGCGATCTGAGACTCTTCTCTTGAAAAAATAATCTTGGATGGTTTCTTTGTCATCCATGTGACAAATGCTGGATATACTTCGGAGATAGAACTCTGTTTTGCTCCAAATCCTCCACCAATTCTTGGTTTTGATACACGAATCTTTGATTTTGGAATGCATAATGCATTGGATAAGATCCTTCGTACATGGAATACGATCTGTGTGGAACTAACAACGTTCAATCTTCCATATTCGTCAATAAAACAATAAGTTCTGAATGTCTCCATCATTGCCTGCTGATTTGCTTTTGTATGATATGTATGTTCTACAACCACGTCGCAATCTGCTAATACCGCATCGACATCTCCTTCGTGTGTTTCTTCTGTTGCACACAGGTTTTTCTTATTATCTGCACCAATATTACATAATGCTTTCCAGTTATCTTCTGGATGCACTAGCGGTGTATCTTTATCCATTGCCTTACGTGGATCTAAGTTTGCTGGCAATACTTCGTATTCCACACGTAACATCTTGATCGCCTGATCAACGCACTTTTCATTCTCCCCAGCAACGATTGCAACGGGATCTCCAACATAACGGACATGCTGATCCAGAATCTGTCTGTCATATGGGCTTAATTCCGGATATGTCTGTCCTGCCATCGTAAAACGTTCCTGTGGCACATCTTCCCATGTATAAATCGCCTCAATCCCTGGCACTTTCATAGCAAACTGAGTGTTGATCGATTTGATCATTGCGTTCGCATATGGACTTCGAAGTAATTTCACGATCAGACATTCTTTTGGTGCCTTATCGTTTGTAAATACAGGTTTCCCTGTCACAAGTGCCATAGCGTCTTTTTTCATGATCGGCTGGTTAACTACTTTCATTCGGCACCTCCATCTTTATTTTTCTTATATTCCAAAAAGTCTAAGATTCCTCGAAGCTGTCCTTCATATCCAGAACATCTGCAAAGATTCCCCGCAAGGTATTCTTTGATCTCTTCTTCACTCGGATCTGGAATCTCTCTAAATAATGCAATCGCATTCATGATCATTCCTGGGTTACAAAATCCGCACTGTTCAGCCCCTTGGTTCGCAATAAAAGCTCCAAACTCAGCTGCTTCTTCCTGCAATCCTTCTAAGGTATCGATCTTGTGTCCATCAACTCTTGCTGCAAGAATGGAACATGATAAGATTGGCTGGTCATCCATAAATACCGTACATAATCCGCAATTTGATGTCTCGCATCCACGTTTCACACTGTAACAACCAAGATCTCTGACGAGATCGATCAGGAGAGTGTCTGCATCAATCTGTGGGGTTACTTTCTTTCCATTTAATGTAAATGTAATCTCCATGTTTATTTTTCTCTCCTTTCTTCTAACTGTTCAAATCCTCTTCTTAATAAGACTTTTGATAACTGTTTACGGTAAGCAGCACTTCCTCTCATGTTGCTTCCAAAATTCATCTGACCTGTCACTTCATCTGCGAGTTTTCTTCTTCCTTCATCATCTTTGATCTGTTCCATCCACTGATCTGATAATCTGACTCTGCAAGCTCTGCATGGTCTTGCACCGACAACCGCATATGCCTCTTTCTCACCTAATGAAACAGCGCAGGTCAAAACTGGAAAATCTGTCTTTGTATTTCTATGAGAAAGATAAACACTTTCCTGCGGATGCTTCTTAATGATCAGACGCACTAAAATATCATTTGGATATTTATTGGCTGCAAATTGATCTAATGGAATGATTCCTTCATGATGTAACTCCACATAACTGTCAAACGCCAGAAAACAGCTTAATACATCAGAAAAACCGAACTTTCCAAAAATACTTCCACCTACTGTCGCAAGATTACGGAACTGCACTCCGACAATGTGTGTCACACTTTCTTTTACCGCTCCCTGACTCCATGTATTTAATCCTTCATGAAGTTCGATCTGTCTTAGTGTTACCATTGCTCCGATTGAAAATTCCTCATCATTTTCTTCGATCTGATCAAGTCCAAGACCCGACAGATCAATTGCTTTTTGTACATTTCTTGTGACCATCTTAAGCCACAACATGCCACCGATCACGCAGTTGGTCTTCTTCTGATTCAGCTCATAAGCTTGCTCAAGACTTTCTGCTTTGACGTATTCCTTGATCTTTAACATCTTATTTCTCCTTTAATTTTTTAAAATATCCCTTGTTTATACATTCTTTCACATTCTACAGAGCAACACAGGCAATTGGCAAAAAAAAGAGTACTTTCTGAGAAAGTACTCCTTCAGGTATCGTCCTATAATCCCCAGTATTCTCCATAGGTATCTTTGATGTTCTGTACATCGCTGTCTGTAATTCCATCAATCGTACTCTTAACAAACTGGTAAGTTCTTGGTCTCTTTGATCTTAATGCGGATGGATGCTCCTTATAATCCTTGTAAGATTCTGCAAAATACTCAGATGCTGATTTGATCGCATATGCTTTGTTATATCCATCATATTTATCCTTCTCAGCATTGTAAATTGACTTCCATTCACTCGTTCCAACTTTATCTCCTGCAATGAAATTAGCAAAATGTCCTAATTCGTGAAGTAATACAGAAGATCTCGCACTCTGAAGTGCGATCTTATGGCTCTTAACGCTAAATACACCTGTCGCTTCCGCATTTTTATCAATCACCATCTTAAACTTCAGATCTTCAAATGCATTCAAGATCTTACCATCTGCCTGAGAACCAAGTGTTCTTAATGTTGTTCCAGAAACACCAGACATCTGACTCAATTCAACCGTTGTTGTCTTGGTCGTTGTCTGAACGACTGTCTTGATCGTTCTCTTCTTAGAACCCTTCTTGTCATAATCCTTCTGTGTTTTGACAACTTTTGTATTCACAACCTTACGTCTGGAATGATTCTGAGATGTTGTTGTTCTTCTCTTTGTTGTTCTTCTTGTTGTTATTTTGCTTCTGCTTGCTTTCTTCTTAAGCTTCTGGATTCTTGTGCTTTTCTTTGTTGTTTTCTTCGTCGTTACCTTCGGTTTCTTGCCAAGCGGTACTTGAATCCCATCAATTGATGTTGTTGCTTCGCTTGGATGCTGCATAGTATCAACGCTTTCATAGGAAGCCATCTGCTTCTCAAACTTCTCCTGCTGACGGTTATTGTAAAATGTGACTCCACCAAAAACCAATGCAACAGCTACTACCACGGACACCAATCCGACCATGACTTTCTTCTTCATAACTCTCGCCCCTTCTTAATATTAATATCTATACTTTTTGCTTTTGTCTCTCAATCTCCATATGAGAGACACTCACCCTATAATATATTTTTATCGTACAATATTCGCACTTTTTTGTCAATAAATTCCGATGGATTTCAGCCTGTTTCTGACCATATTTCTTAGCGGATCCTTTTTATTATCATTTCTGGATTGGATGCATATAAAATCGCAGTTTCTTTGCTGATCTGTCCTTCTTTATATAGATTGATCAATGACTGGTCCATAGATATCATTCCGCTCCCTGTAGAGGAATAGATCAAACCATCTATTTGATGCACTTTATTTTCACGGATCATATTGCGGATCGCCGGGGTCACTTCCATGATCTCAAACACAGGAATCAATGTTCCATCCATCGTTGGTATCAGCTGCTGAGAGATCACTGCCTGTAATACAGAAGCCAGCTGAATCATGATCTGGCGTTGCTGATTTGGTGGAAATACATCTATGATACGTTCGATCGTATTCGCTGCCCCGATGGTATGAAGTGTTGAAAATACCAGATGCCCTGTTTCTGCAGCTGTCATAACTACCTGAATCGTTTCATAATCTCTCATTTCCCCAAGCAATATCACATCCGGACTTTGTCTTAATGCGGCTCTTAAGGAAGTAACATAATTTACAGTATCCATGTTTACTTCTCTCTGACTGACGATACTTTTCTTATGTTGATGTAAAAATTCCAAAGGATCTTCCAATGTGATGATGTGATCTTCTTTTGTTTCATTGATTTCTTCTATCATGCATGCAAGTGTCGTGGATTTTCCACTTCCCGCTGGTCCTGTTACAAGCACAAGTCCTTTGTTTAATTCACTTAATTTCATTACCTGCTCTGGTATTCTTAATTGCTTATAGTCTGGCAGGCGGAATGCGATCACACGGATCACTGCCGCTAAGGATCCTCTCTGTTTATATGCACTGACACGAAATCTTGACAATCCAGGAATTGCAAATGAGAAATCATCATCCCCTGTCTTCAACAGTTGATCTATGTCTCTGTCTAACGCTTTCTCATAAATCTCCCGGATTATTTTTTCCGTATCTTGCGGCATCATTTTTTCTTCATTGATGCGACGCATCACTCCATTTACTTTCATCGTCAATGGAAGCCCTGCTACAATAAACAGATCTGAGGCTTCCTCTTTTGCTGCTAATGTTAAAAATTCTTCAATATTCATGCTGGCCCCTTTTACTTATTTCTATAAACCGAAAGGAAATCATCCTTCTTCCATGCCCCAACAGCTTCTTTTTTCCATTTGATCACTTCATAACACAGATCATTCTTTTTCTCCGGATAATAAATCTGCAATTTCACAGATAACTGCTGTGTGTCTGTGATACTTTCCTGAAATGCAATTGTTTTCTCTTTTTTATTATATGAAATCCCCTTGCTTTTTGTAAACGATCGACCAACCCTTTTCATATAATCTTTTTTATCCTTAGATCTGCGATACAACTTCCATAGTTTCTCATCGATCGCTCCAACTTGTTCATTCGCTACATTGGATGCCTGATAAAAAGCCGACGTACGTTCCAAATTCTTTTTACTTAACGTATGATCTCCCTTGGCACTTGAAAGTGTCAAAGCCGCAAAAACTGCTAAACAGACCATAGCTAACACGAGCACGATCGAAGCTGCTCCAATCCCTAAAAATGGCATTTTACGATCTTTCATTATCTTTCCTTTCCTGCTTGTATCTTAAAATATCAAGCTGATAAATCTGTTGGTTTCCTCTCCACATCGTAATCTTTCCCAGAACTTTCGCTGGCTGCCTTTCAAGCTTTATCGTCATATGATAATGGGCTTTTGCCTTCTTTATCTCATTCCAGTCCTGATCATAATAACACTGATAATCTCCAGCTTTACCATCTATTTGTGTAAAATATTCTTGAAAATCTTTGATGTCATAAGCACCCGCTTCTATCAGTTCTGCAGCTTGTGTTACATAATTTTTTGTCTCTGTCATTTCTCTTGCTTTTGCACTAATGTTATGAGCTTTTACAAATACCTGAAGCAGGATTGATCCACAGATTGCAAAAAAGAATAATACCATCATTAATTCCATCAGGATCAGGTGTGTTCCATTGCTTTTTTGTCTCATACTTCCTCCTAATTCCTGCTGTGTCTGTATACACAGTTCTGATATATCTTGCCATCACTTCCCTGAATCTTTATATGATACAGCTGTTTTGTTTCTATTACAGAAAAATCTTTTGCTGCCACGATCTTCTCTCCCTGCATCGTTGTTGTATCCAGACCTTCTCTTACCATTAATTCTCTCAACGCACCCTTCTCTTGATAGAGATAAGTATTGTATTTTTTCCCATTGATCTTTTCTGTATGGATCAGGGCTGTGCGTCCATGAAAGCTGCCGATCTCGATGCTGTCCTTTTCATCCCACTGTCTTATCTTTTCTGTTACATAAGAAATATCGATCCGTTCCTCATAATCCTCATTCATCACAGAAGCTGTATGACTATATATATTCGCCCCGATCATACTCAAGGAAAACGCACAAACTGCAAACACTGCAAATAAGATTACAAGAAACATCTGATCTGTCATATGTCTTTGTCTCTCCAAAAACCTCACCTCTCATTCAATGGGATCACCGTAACTTGTGGCATGCGGTTAGACCCAATGATCTCATATGAGATCACAAACTCGTCTTTGTCATACTCCAATCCATAATGTTTCTCCATATAAGAAAGACTTTCTGGATATCGCCCTTCCACACTGTAACATTGTACCGCCCCTTTGATCACGGCTTCTTTCAGACTTTCTTCCTGTCTTTTCTTTGTTTCCCGAAAAATCTGGCTGCTGCTATTCCATAACACAGCCACCATAATGCCACAGATCATAACTGGCAGGAAAATTCGAATTTTATTGTCAATTTTTCTTTGTTTTTGAAAACGATTTCTCAAAATCTGCCTCCCTTATCCAATTCCAGCCATAATACCAACTAGTGGCAACATGACAGATAATAAAATGATCCCTACGATCACACATAAGATTCCTACCAGCGTCGGTTCTAACACAGCGATCATCTTCTGAATCTGATCCTGCAGTTGTTTCTGATACAGATCTGCTGCCTGTTCCATTACCTCATCTACGGCACCCGTTTCATAACCAATGATCATCAATCTTTCCTGCATTCCATCAAAAATATGTGCTTCTTTCAATGCTTTCGGAAATGTTTCTCCTTCTTTCATCTGTTCCTGACATTGCTGAATCTTCATTTTCAATGGTTCATAATCTGTCAGTTTCTCAGAAAGTGACAAACTTTCATCCATGTCAAGTCCACTCTTTAAAGCCATCGCCATTCCACCTGCGAATCTTGTTCTTGCACGTTTCCATGCGATTTTCTTCATAAATCCGATGGTTTGTATCTTCGAGATAAATTCAATTCTTGCCTTTTTATAAAAAATAACGAAAAATACTATGATCAAGATCACCACTGCCAAAACTACCAGAACAATTGCTGACTGCCTCATCCAATCTCCAATATTCAATAACTGACGTGCAACTCCTGTCATCTCTTGCCCTAATTGCATATATACCTGTTCAAATACTGGCATAACTTTTATAAATAATACTGCAACGATCACTAACAACATCCCGAGCATCGCAACCGGATAAGTCACTGCACTCTTGACCGCATCTAATATTTCTTCTTCCCTCTGGTAATATGCCGCCAATGCTTCCATCGTCTCATCCAGTCTTCCTGTCTGTTCTCCGATCTCCGTCATATGAAGTGCATATTCTGGGAAAACCCCTGTTTTCTCCATTGCAGGATAAAGCATTCCACACATTTCAAGTTCTTCGCGGATCTCTTTTAATATCTCCCTGCCTTCTGTCTGGACATCTCCATCTTCCATAATGTAAATCCCCTCAAGCGATGAAATCCCAGATTTCAAGATCAGTGCCATCTGACCACAAAATGTGATCAGTTCTTCGTTGCTAAGTTTCTTCTTCATATCTATCCCTTCTTAATAACTATACTGAAGTACATAATGTTCTCCATTCCCAATATATTCTTTCACATCTTCCTTGTTATCACTATTCGCTGCCAGTGTCGGATCCATTAACTCCCAGCTTTTCCCATCGAACTGAATGATATTATCTACCCATCCCTTTTCATTCAGCCAGGTACTGATCCAGGCATGATAGATATCCCCTGAATACCCGATCTCAAGCTTGGTCGGAATGCCCTGCGAACGCAGCATCGCCGTCATCAGTGCAGCATAATCAAAGCAGATTCCCTTCTTTGTCTTCAATGTCTCATCTACCGATGGCAGATATCCACTCTGAACATTCTGCGCTTTCTCATCATCATATTTTACATTTTTGACCACATAATTATAAACAGCTTTGACGATTGCCAGATCATCTTTGGAATCTTTTGCCAGTTTCTTCGCTTCCTTTACTGCTTTCGTCTTACTTGTAAATTCTACATACTGGTTAGGATATAAAAATGGCAGAAATTTATTTTTTAATTTCACCTCAAAACTATCCATCATCAAAACACTGTATTCATCGTCCTGCACATTTTCATATACAGAGATCTGATATGTACCATTTCCACTGGTCAATGGAAAATATGTCGGCTCTTTTGTCCGTTCAATAAAATATTTATATACTTTATTATTCTTTCCGATCACTTCAACACTGATCTTCTTTACACTTCCCTTATATCGCAGTGCTACATAGCCTTGAGCCACATTCGATATATCAACCACAGCCTCCCCATGATCCAAAACTTCCTTCCCCGGTGCTTCTGGCTTTAATACTCCTGCTTTCTGAGCTGTTACCTGCTTCTTCCGGCCACATCCGCCAAATGGTAACATAATGATCAGGCATGTCACGATCAGTATTATTTTTATGACATACTTCATAAGAATTCTCCTTGTATTTACTTCCTCTAGTATAACAGATTCACAATATGCCTTCTAATTTTTTTACGTATACAAATGCTCTCTTACATAATTTAAAAACTGCTTCTTTGCATAATCCAATGGCTTATTTTTTCTATAAAATAGTGATATCACAGAATGTAATTCATCTTCTAATGGTATCATTTTAACTCTAGCACATTTAGCTTCTCTATAAACCGTTGAAAATGTGATCGTAACCCCAACCCCTTCACTTACAAAACTCATGATTGTATTTGCTTGTGGAAATTCAAAAGCTATTTTCGGTTCAAATCCTGCTTTCTCACAACTCTTATAAAACACTTCGTAACTTCCGCTGCCTCTCTCTGGGAAGATAAAAACATCATCTTTCAATTCTTTCAGTTGAAGTCGATCTCTTCCATAAAGCGGATGTTTTTCATATAACACTGCACACAATTTATCATCATACAGTGGGGAAAAACGGAATTTTTTCTGATCTTCCATCATATTTTCTCTCAAGATCAAGAAATCATAACGATCGGAGTTTTCCTGAATATCACTTGCGATTCTTTCATCAATCACAAGTTTGATATCTGGATATTCTTTTCTGAAATCCGCCACCAATCTTGCAAAATGATATGGTGCAAGAACCGGCATACAACCAATCTTAATTTCCTGATTTTTCTGAACATTTTTCAACATCTCTTCATAGGTTCCCGTCATTTTCTTTGCATAAGACAAAAAGATCTCTCCTTCTTTGGACAACTCAAATTTCCTTGTATTCCTGCGGATCAGTGTAATTCCTAACTCATTTTCCAACTTACGGATCTGTTTTGATAATGCACCTTGTGTCATGTTACAGGCATATCCAGCTTCTGTGAAATTTTTCTGTTTACATAATTCCATATAATAATATAATTGCTGTATTTCCATTTTTCCATACCTTTTTCAAATATCTTCGTATATTCCTATTTGGAATATATCAAATCTCAACTGGAATTGCAATACTTCGCTCTCTATATATATAATAAGAAACACAAAGGGAATACGATTGATAAAATATGAAATTTTGATGAAAGGAATCGTTGATATTATGAAAAACAAAAAAAGATTTTTTTACCATAGATTGTTATTTTATATTTTAGGACTGTTGATCATGTCTGTTGGTTCTAATTTATTTTTGAAAGCAGCTCTTGGAGTTGCACCTAGCTGTACGATGGCTTTGACATTAAGTTATCTTTCCCCAATTCACAGCTATGCCTTATTTAACTTCCTGATCAACTCTACTTTCTTAGTTTGCGAAGCTCTGATCCTTCATGAATTCGGGAAAATGCAGTTGACTCAGCTTGGTTTGACTTTTGTTTATTCTTTATTTATCGAATTTACTTCTTATGGTTTATTCTTTATTGAACCTCATGGACTTGCCGCTAAGATTTTACTATCTGTCATCGCATGTGCCGTTCTATCAATAGGTGTCGGATTCACGATCAGTTCCGGGTTCGCTGTTATGCCAATGGAAGGACTTGTGAAAACTATCTCTGATAAGAAAAATATAAGCTTTGGCGCTGTCAGAGTTTGTCTGGAAGTTTTATTTACTGTATGTTCTGCGATCTCTTCTTTTGTATTGCTTCCAGAATTATCATCCGTTGGAATCGGAACCGTGATCGCCGCTTTCTTAAGTGGTAATATTACAAATATATTTTCTTCTCTATTTCATAAGAGAATCAATGCCTACCTTGGATTTCAGGCATGATCCTATAGAAAAAAACGTAATCTCAAATGAACCTCTTGAGATTACGTTTTTTATTCTATCCTACTTCTTTAGTTTTTGCCTATTCCCATGGATCGATTTGCTGATTCGTCGGTACGACTTTGATCTTCTTTGAAATCGTTATCTTTGTCCCTGTTTTTAATTTTGCAGAAATCGTCGCTGTTCCAGCTTTATTTCCTGTGATTCTTCCATTCGAGTCAACAGATGCCACGGATGGATTACTACTCTTCCATGATGTGAAAGATGATGTATTGATCACTGTTGGATACACACCGTACTCTTTCATCATTTTGCCTTGATATGTTGGCTTCATCTGCATTTTTTCTGTTTCCCATATTGTACCGTATCTGCTGTCTAGTTTTAAATAGCTCTTCTTCAAATATGAATTCTTTGTCACACGATATTTTTTGTAAATTGCTTTCTTGCCTTGGATTTTTCTACTTTCTTTGCTTTGGAACTGCTAAAGTCTAATACCCAGGTATTGGCTTCGTATCCGTCTCTTGACACAACCGTAACTGCTGCAACCCCTACACTTTTTGCATTCGAAAGTAACAGACCTTTTCTATGTGTGGAAGAATTGATCCAACCCTTTACGATCTGTTTCGGTGTAGTTCCTGCGGATTGTGCACAGTTTTCATAGATGATCTTCTTGTTGATACTTTTTGAAAGCTTTCCATTTGGTCTTCTATGCGGACTTGTTTCTGGAATATAGATCGTTGTTTCAAATCCACGCATAATTGCTGAATTTGTCAATCCTCGATCCATCTTCAATGCTTTGCGTCCATTTTTCTTACGGTATTTGTTCACTTCTTTTAAGATTTTCTGTGCATCACTATAGTCCTGATATCCTGTAACAGATAATTTTCCTGTAGAAGCAGCCTCTACCTTCTTCTGACTGACTCCTGCAGTTGTAAATAGCATTGCCGCTGCTAATGCAATACTGGCAGCTCTTCTTGATAGTTTCCTCATAAACTTTCTCCTTTCATACTTTTGATCATGGTACCTTTATATAATTTGTGCGCAGATATCATTCAAACAACATCTCTCACAATGAGGCTTTGTTCTTGCCGTACAGACATCCCTTCCATGCCATACCAGCCTGTGGCAGAAATCACTTCCTTCTTCTGGTGGAATAATCTCCCATAATGCCATCTCAACTTTTTTAGGGTCTTTTATCCCATCAACCAATCCAATCCGGTTGACCAAGCGGATACAATGTGTATCCGTAACGATCGCAGGTTTGCCAAAAACATCTCCCATAATCAGGTTGGCACTTTTTCTTCCGACCCCAGGAAGACTTAGGATCGATTTAAAATCGGTTGGGATCTTACCGTTATATTCATCTCTTAAAACTTTCATACATTTGCTGATATCTCTTGCCTTGCTCTTTCCAAGACCACAGGGTCGTACGATTTCTTCAATATCTGCAACGTCTGCTGCTGCCAGTGCTTCTACTGTTGGATATTTTTCAAATAATCCTTTTACCACGACATTCACCCGTGCATCCGTGCACTGAGCCGCCAGTCTTACACTAACTAATAATTTCCACGCCTGATCATATTCCAGTGTGCAGTCTGCATCTGGATATTCATTCTTCAGACGCTCAATGACTTCTAGTGCCAGTTCTTTTTTATTCATAACAGTATCCTCCTTGAAGGTTGTTTTATCCTTATTATACCTTACATTTTTGCATATTTCTATGCTATAATGATTTTGTATTTTTTGTTCATCGAAAGGAGAATTTTATGAAGAAAAGTTTTTTAAAAGGCAATGTCATTAAGTTAAGATGATATAATAGGAATCGCTATATCAGAAATGATATGGGGGTTCCTTTTTTGCACCTTTTTTTACAAAAAATACTTGACACAGATTCAAAAATGTGCAGCCGCTTTCGCTATTGAATGAAAATAAGATTGCGAAAGCGGCCCTTGTAATTAAGTAAGAAATTAATTGCAAGGAGGTAACAAATGAATTCACAACAAATTAAAGAAATTTTATTATCTGAAATTCACGAGGTGTCTATCAACTATGAAAAATACTGCAATGATCCCAAACGTGATTTTTCCAGAAAACGCAAACTACCATTTGAACTAATGCTGAAAAACATCATAGGAATGGGAAGCAAAAGTATTACAAATGAATTGATTGACATCTTTCAGGCTTCCGGTGAAATGCCGTCTGCATCGGCATTTGTGCAGCAGCGCACAAAAATCAGACCAGAGGCACTAAAAGCCGTGTTTGATGGATTCATGAGCAGGATACTGGCATCGGCGGACAAAATGAGAATTCTGGCAGTTGATGGCTCTGATATTCAGATTGAAACAAATCCCAAAGACAAGACGTCACACATTTCCACTTCCATAGACAAAAAATCCTTTAATCTTTTACATTTAAATGCATTGTACGATTTGGAGGAACATGTTTACACTGACGCAATAATTCAGGCTGCAAAAAGCCAAAATGAACATGGAGCTCTGAATGAAATGGTTGACAGGTCTGAAATCCCGAAGGCTCTTGTGATTGCTGACAGAGGATATGAATCTTACAATGACATGGCTCATATACAGGAAAAAGGATGGTTTTTTCTTATTCGCATAAAAGATGGACGTAATGGCATAAAAATGGGACTTGAGCTTCCGAGGAGAAATGAATTTGATCTTGACGTGTCATTGAAGCTTACCAGAAAACAGACAAATGATGTAAAGAAATTGCTTAAGGATAAAAATCATTATCGTTATATTGCAAGTTCAGCGACATTTGATTTTCTGCCTTCACACTCCAAAAAATCTGAACAGACACGGTTTTATGAGATAAATTTCAGAATTGTAAGGTTTGAAATAACACCGGGAAATTATGAAACGATACTCACAAGTCTGGATGTGAATAAATATCCTCCGAAAGAATTGAAACGACTGTATGCGCTGCGTTGGGGAATAGAAACATCTTTCAGAGACTTGAAATATACGGTTGGAATGTTGAATTTTCATTCAAAAAAGGTGATGTGCATTCATCAGGAAATCTACGCACATTTAATCATATATAACTTTTCTGAAATGATTACCTCACACGTAGCCATTAGCAAAAAGAAAAGATTATATACATACAAAGCAAACTTTTCCGTGGCAGTTCATGTGTGCAGATTATTCTTTTATGAAAAAGCGACATCACCCGGATTGGAAGCCATAATTTCAAAGAATCTGATTCCCATCAGACCGGACAGACATTATACACGGAAACGGTCAGAAAAGGGATTTTGTGGCTTCCTATATAGAGTAGCATAATAATTGGAAATTGAAAACCAATTTTAGACAGACTTAGATCTGTCTTATTGTGATGTCTAAAATTAAAAAGAAAGCGATTGAAGAAAATAATTTCTCAATCGCTCTTGCGGTATTATTCCATCCAAGTAACCATCTGCTAACTTATTTCTCTTTGTCTTAGTCCTTTTAATCCTCCCTTCTATTTGTTTCACTTCTTTTTCTATTTTCTCATCCTTTAAAATTACCTCTATCTTATCTAATAAATCTTCCAAAATATCCTGATTATTTTCACATAATATTTTATATGATTCTACAAATGCTTTTTCTATTACCGCCTCTGGTATTGCTTTTGATTCAGGGCAAAATCTTTTTCCTTTTTTCGCAGATTTTACACATTGCCATATTACTTTTGAATATTTCGAACTGCTATGCCAAGTTCTTTTTGATAAATTTGACCCACAAAAATAACACTGCAACATACAGCTAAATGCATATTGTCTTCTGATTCTAACTCTATTCGATTCTGTTGATGTCTTTGCTCGTTTTACATTTCTTGATATTCGCAATTCCTGTGCTTTGTCAAAAACCTTTCGTGATACAATCGGTTCATGATGTCCTTCTACATAAAACTTATCTTCTTCTCCATTGTTAGGCAATCTTCTCTTTGATATAGGATCAACCGTATAAGTCTTTCCCTGTAGCATGTCTCCCATATATTTTTCATTTTTTATAATATTTAAAATTATCGAACATGTCCATTGACAATGATTATACGTGAGAATTCCTTCTTCATTCAATTCTCTTGCAATTACAGTTCCTCCAGCTCCTTGTAAATATCTATCGAAAATATGCCTTACAGTTTCTGCCTCTGATTCTACAATTTTCAATTCACCCGTTTCTTTATCACGATCATATCCAAAGCATCGACTAAATCCTACCAATTCACCTCTTTTCATTTTCATCTTAAGTCCTTTTTTAACGTATGCAGAAGTATTTTCCACTTCCTGTTGTGCAACAGAACTTAGGATTGTCATTAGAAATTCACCGTCTACCAGCGTATTGATCTTTTCAACTTCAAAATAAATAGCTACATTCTTTTCTCTTAACAAACGGACATATCTTAAAGTATCCAATGTATTTCTTGCAAACCTTGGAATACTCTTTGTAATGATCATATCAATTTTTCCATCCATACAATCTTCTATGAGTCGTTGAAAATCTTCTCTAGGTCTTACACTTGTTCCTGTAATAGCCTTATCAGCATAAATTCCAACAAATTCCTATTCTTCATTCTTCTGAATTAAATCAGTATAATATTTAATCATAGAATTATAACTTTTAATCTGATCTTCATCATCTGTGCTGACTCTACAATATGCTGCAACTCTAAGTTTCTTAACTTTTCTATGAAAAGCTCCTAAAACTGATTTGTTTCCTTGTATAATTTTTACTTCCATTTTCTTTTTATCCTTTGCTATGTTGTAATGCTACACATTCTAATGAAGTCAATTTTTCACGTCAAATAACTAAATCAGACAAAACTCCATATTCTTTCATCAATTCTTTTTTTATCTTTTCGTATTCTTTCTCATCAATTAATTTTTTGTTCAATAATTGCTTTAACATTGCTATTTGCATGCTGTATTTTAATATTTCATCATCTTCCATAAATCAGTTCCTTCCTATTAAATAGAATATTAATCCTACAAGCATCCCTGGAATCAGGACCGCATTGGAATCTCACCATCTCTATGGACTGATCTATATCAGAAGTATCATTATTAAAAGGCAACATCTTCGCCAAAGATTTTCCATTTTCTTTTTACAATCAGATATTTATTCGCTCCGATTCATCTTCTTCAACTTTGCGCCACCGTGGCGCAAAGTACATCAAATGAATAATTCATCATCATGGCGTATCCATTGAAGGGCTTTGTTGCCTTACACGTCTTGTAGGATTATATTTAATTATCAATGTACCATTAAGAGAATTTTTCCCTTCTACATATATCTCGATCTGATTTACCAAAATGTTCGGTTTTTCAACGTATTTTTTTAAGAAATTCATTGTTCCATTTTCTATTTTATTTTTCCATTTATCTATGTTATATTGGCCATATACCATAAACAGATGTTCGAAAGTGAGGTGTTGACTACGGCTAAGTTAAATAAAATCAAACAAGATACTATCTTAAAAAATTTTTGGAAAAACAATGACCGATTTGCTGATCTTTTTAATGCTTTCTATATTTGGCTGGTGTCACGCCCATCACGCTTTTAAATGCGGATGAAAATTTTCCTGGATTTTCGTATCCCAT